>ERZ869925.1231-NODE-1231-length-12329-cov-7.445902_pt1 | contig 12329 bp, 14 predicted proteins | sample MGYA00579311_ERZ869925 | MGnify/ENA primary metagenome ERZ869925 (study PRJEB32216, sample SAMN09231817) | wastewater metagenome | place: USA: Maryland | collected 2016-07-30 | study: EMG produced TPA metagenomics assembly of the PRJNA472060 data set (Reclaimed...
AAAATATATTAAAAAATGTGTACATGTTCAGATAGTTGCTCTTGCAACTCAACAAGTTTACCAATTGGACCAAAGGGTGATAATGGAACGAATGGAACAAATGGTGAAGATGGATTAAATGGTACTTCTCTAATAGCAGCTTATAACAATCAAACAGGTGTTACAACTGGAGCTGGTATTACTGAAGAAAGTTTATTCTCAGCTACAATTCCAGCTAATACTTGGGCTAGTACTGGTAATGAAGTAGAGTTATATTCTTATATGGTATATAATGATAATGATATAGTTACTATTAGATTTAAACTTGGTGGGTTAACTAAATATACTGATACTATACAAGAAGCAGAACCATGCAGAGTAATTTATAAAATTAAAATGAGTAAAGATGCTGCTAACTCTCAATATTGGACTATAGAAAAATCAGTTTATGGTACAACTACTCCAGGTTTATTAGTAGCAAGTTATCTTATAGATACAACAAATTCAACAGCAGTTACTGCAAGTAATAATACTTTTGAAATAACTGGTCAAAATAGTGCAATTGGTGCAAATCAATTAACATTATATAAAGCAACTTTATATAAATATACAGCATAATGAATTTAAATCAACAAGATTTTAATGTAAGACTTCAATTAATAAATTGTTGTCTTGGTACAAAAACTTCAGAATTAATTGATAAAATTAAAATTGGAGCTAAAGACTCAAATTGTAAATTGCAAGATTTACAAGTTGGATTAAATATGTTGAAATATTTAAGTTGTTATAAATTACCAATTGAAGAAGTTCAAAGTGTTGGCAGCTTTCAAATTACTACACTAACTAGTGGTTATACATTAGAAGTATTTGTAGATGGTGTTAGTATTACTGGATTACAAACTTCAGTTAGTAATAATAGAAATGCTAGTATGACAGCTTTAGTTAATATCATTAATAATTATCAAACTACATATACAGCGGTTCTAAATACAGAAAATGATTTATATCAAGTAGATATATATGGACCATGTACAGGTGGTGAAGTAACATATGAAACAGATGCTAGAATGGGAGAAATAGTTTTATCTACTGAAGATTTAACTGGTGGTATATGTGCAGTGGAATATGACAATTGTTTAACTGAAGAAGAAGTTTACGCAATGTTTGATTTTTTATCAAAAAAATGTGCCATATGTTTTCAACCTCCAGGATTTAATTACAATTAAAAAAATAAAATAAAATGATAAATTTTACATTAGAAAGAAATATAGCAAAATTAAAAGAATTTGCAGCAAACAATTATCAAGCATGTGGTTATGAATCAATAACTGTAAATGGAACTGTTAAAAATTTAAATATTCCAACAGGTGCAAAATATGCATTATTAGAAATTGAATCAAGTGTTACATCTGGAGTTGTTGCAAGATATTTGGAAACAAAATCAACAACTGTAAGTACAACAGTTGGTTTAGGTATAAGAGATGGATGGTGGGGAGATATTACACTTTATGGAAATTTAGCAGGATTTCAAATAACTCAAGCACAAGCTGGAACACATACATTACACGTTCAATATTATAAATAATGAATGAAAAAAATAATAGATTAAATTTAACTTTTAGAAATAATAAAGTAAAGTTATTTCCTAAGCATAAACTTGATATATTTAATCATATAAATACAGGATTACCAACACAAGCAGAAGCAACAGCATTATTTGATAGAGCAACAGCATTAGGTAGTCCGTTCCCTGATGCAGATAAACCTTATGTAAATGAGGCAATATACTATTTAAAGCAAACTGATCAATGGGCACAATTAGATTCTATTGGTAAATTTGATGTACACAGTAGAATTGCTGCATTAATTGACTGGAAAAATCCATCACGTTCATTTACAACAGCGGGGGATTATACAGGTGATTTTACAGCATATTCAGGATTTAAAGGGAATAATACTTCTTTTAGAATTGATACAGGATTAAATTTTAGCACTGGTGCATGGAATTATACAAGAAATTCAGCCATTAAAGGGGTTTATGTTGATTCTAATGAAACTGGAAGCACCAAATTAGAACTAAGTAATGAGAGTGCAAGCAATGCCGGTATAACAACTTTAATGCAAGGAAGTGCAACGCCTAAAACAGTAGTACACGCAACTAACAACGGAAGTGATTTAAACTTCGTGCCTATTGTTCAGTTGTACGGATGGCAAATAAGTAAGCGTGATAATTCAGCTAATTATGTAGTATTAAAAAATGGAATAAATATAAGTAGATATACGAAAGAAACTGCAAGTACAGCTATTCCAAATGCTAATATAAATTTGCTTTGCAGAAACATTGGTGGTGTTTACTCACAATTTTCAACACGTAGAATAAAAGGGTTTTTTGCTGGCGGTGGTAGTGCTGATGCTATTAAGATTGTAAATGGATTGAATAAGCATTCATTAGGAATGAATAGTATTCCTAAGAAAGCTGTATTAGTCGATGGGAATAGCTTTACGCGTTATGGTCATTATATTGATAAGGTATTTAGAAACTACGGAGCAAGTAATTTAGTGGCTGATTTCGTGCAAGGCGAAGTAGGAAGAACAACAGCAGAAATGACTGCTGATTTTACTGCAACTATTGGTTCTGTTGTATTAACTGGATATACTCACAAGGTTTTATTTGCTTGGGAAGTAACTAATGATATGTATGCAAACGCAAGTAATGCAACAACAACTTATAATAATTTAGTAGCTTACTGCCAACAGGCAAGGGCGACTTTTGGTAGTGATTTAAAAATAATTGTAGGAACTTGTTTACCGAGAGGCGGTAGTAATCCAATAACAGCAGCTAATAGACAAAACCCATTAGATTTATACGATGCAACTACCTTGAATGGTAAGATACGAAATAATGCTGATGGGGCTTGGGATGCTGTTTGTGACGTAGCAAGCGATGCAACAATGGGTGTAGATAGCGGTGGTGTAGCAGGTGTAGGGGAAAAGAATACAACTTACTACGATGTAGATGAGATACACCCAACCACAACAGGTTATCAATACTTAGCAGATAACTATATTTACGCATCAATAAACGCATATTTATAATGAGCCACAAAGAGAAAATACAATATTAAAATTTATATGAATTTTGAAAGATTAAAATTTGAGCCAAAGGATGTGATAAAAGCAATCACATTGACAACATCAGTTGTTGGATTGTATTTTGGGATAACAGCAAGAATGGAGAGTATGTTTTTGGAGTTTGGATTTGAAAAAAAGATTAATTCAGATTACAGAGATAAAGCAGATTTGAAGTTTGAAAAGTTAGAGGAAAAAACACAGGAGCATGATATTAAATTAGCAAGAATTTTTACAATGCTATACAGGGATGCAGATAAACCAAAAGAGCAAAAAACAATAGAAACAGAAACGGAGGAATAAAATGGATAAAATAACACTTGACAGAATAGAATTGTTACATCCAAAATTAAGGGATGAGGCAAAAAAGATTTATTCGGAAATTTGCGAAGCATTAAAAGGGAGGGCAATTTGTCGCTTTTCACACACTTTGAGAACATTTGCAGAGCAAGACAAGTTATTTAATCAAAAGCCTCCTGTAACGAAAGCAAGAGCAGGGAAATCATATCATAACTATGGATTAGCAATTGATATAGTTTTATTGGTAGATAAAGACAAAAACGGATCATTTGAATCAGCAAGTTGGGAGAGCAATGTTGATTTTGATGGGGATGGGAAATCAGATTGGCAGGAGGTTGTTTTGATTTTCAAACAATATGGATGGACATGGGGTGGAGATTTTAAATCTATTTTGGATACACCACACTTTGAAAAAACGTTTTCTAAAACAATAAAAGATTTACAACTTTTATTAAAAGAAGGTAAAGTTGATAAAGAAGGATATGTAATAATATGAGCAATTGGGAAAAAATTAAAAAGTTTATACTAGAATGGATAAAAACATTCAGTTCTAAACCAAGTTTCTTTAGTTCTAAAAGAATTGAAAGATTTGTATTTAGTGGAGTAGTAGTTGGTGGTTACTTAACTACAATAGGATATTTAGTACATTCTGATAAATTAACAGCTACAGAATTTGCTATTGCATCTACACCAATGTTATTGGCAGCTGGATATAATTTAGGAAAAACAGAAGAATCAAAAAAATTAGAAACTGCTAAAAATTTACAAAATGGCGAAAGTTAAACAAACTGCAATTGCACCTATTAAAAAGGTTAAAACTAAAGGAGTAGCTAAAAAGCATCCTAATAAGAAAGAGTCTAAAAAGAAATACAGAGGTCAAGGAAGGTAATATGGACAAGATAAAAAATTATACTATAATAGTATTATTTTGCGTTATAGGAGTACTTCTACTATTTAAACAATGTGGAACACCAAGAACATCTACTCATTACATTAAAGGAGAAGATTCAGTGGTTTTTGATACTGTTAAAATACCATATGAAGTTATAAAGTTTAAAACAAAATCTTATCCTAAATGGGATACTGTTGAAAAAGTAACTACTATATATGATGGTAGTCTATGTGATTTCAAAAGAACTTACAAAGATACAGTATCTAATGATACAGTAGATGTATTTGTATGGACTAAAACAGTGGGACTAATTGAATCTCAACAGATTAGCTATGCTTTAAAGTTACCTAAAATTGAAAAAACTATACATAGAACAGATACACTAGTCCGCCCAAATAAGTGGGATCTATATATAGGTGGAGAAATTGGGGGGAGTAAAACATCCTTCAATATCTCCCCATACGTTGGAATTAGGATAAAAGATGTATCTTATCAGTATAGATATGGTATTATAGATAAAACACATAATTTTGGTATTGGATACAAAATATTTAAATCCAAAAAATAATTTAAAATATTATAACAATTATTTGGTAATTACCAAAAATAGTAATAACTTTGTAACTCGTTACAAAGTTAAAAATGAAAAAAAATATAAAATGTCCAAAATGTAAATTAAATGACAAACAAATTTCAAAAAATGGAAAAATTGGAATTTATTGTAAAGAATGTTATGTAATTTATAAAAAAGAATATTTTTCTAGACCAGGAATAAGAGAAAAGGCAATTGGTTATTATAACAAATGTGTTTATAAAAATAATCAATTGCTTTTTAATTTTAGAGATTTAAAAGAAAACAAGTGTGAAATTTGTGGAGAAAAAGAAAATAAAAAGAAATTGTGTATAGATCATAATCATGAAACTGGAGAATTAAGAGGAATATTATGTTCAAAATGCAATTCTGCTCTTGGTTTATTTAAAGATAATATAGAAAATTTAAAAAAAGCAATTGAATACTTAGAAACAAAAGGTTCTTATTGTAAACACAAAATAAATGAGCACATTAAATGAAATAGTTTTTGCTGTATTGGATACAGTTAGACCATTAAATCAAACTAATTCTGAAATAACAGAAGAATTAGTTAAATATTATATAAAAGTTGTTAGAGCACAATTAGCTAAACAGAACTTATCAAAACATGGTTCTTTACATAGTCAATGGTTTCAATCTCTAGGTTGCGTTGATATTATAAAAGCTGACCCAAGTGAATGTTGTGCTTATCCAACTGGATGTATAATTTTAAAAACTGAATTAGAAATACCTAATACAATTGAGGGAGCAACTAATTTATTAACAAGAGTTGGACCAGTTGATATAACTGAAAAACCATATCAATATATTGAGTTTGAAAGAGTACCGTTTGAAGGTACTAATAAATATACTAAAAATCTAATTAAATGGTTTACTGGTTCAAATAGTAATTATATTTATTTGTTAATGGATTATTCAAATTATATAAACATGGGATTGGAAGTAATTCACATGCATGGAGTATTTGAAGACCCAGAACAATTAGTAGATTTCCAACAATGTAGTACTGGTGAAGCATGTTTTTCAGCTGATGCAAAATATCCAATTCCAGATAGTTTGGTTCCTACATTAGTTGAAATGGTGATAAAGAAATTTATTTTACCACAATCTCAAGCTCCTATTGACAATAGTAATGACAGTTCACCAAATCCTCAAATTACAATTACAAAATAATGACAGATTATAATATACCAAAAAGAACAAAAGGAAAAATTAAAGTAGATGTTGGAAATTCTGATATATATGAATTTTATAAATCACAATTAAAACCAGTAGAATCAATTACAGGGGGACAAACTTTAGGTTCATATGATTTGAAAGCAAAAGTTTTTGGAGATATTTTAAGAGATATAAATGATTCAATTTTTGATTTAATTATATTAGAAAATTTTGAATTTAAAATGCCTTTTGGTTTAGGTAAATTATCAATGGTTCAAAAGAAAGTTAAATATAAACTTGATGAGAATGGTGAGTTAAAAACTAAAAATTTAGCTGTAGATTACAAAGCAACTAATGAACTTTGGAAAAATGATCAAGTAGCAAGAGAAAATAAAACTTTAATATTTTTTACAAATGAAAGAACTAATGGAAACAGGATGTCTTATTTTTGGAGCAAAAGAGGAGCAAAATGTCAAGGATTAGAATCTTATTATTTTTTAGCTTGTAGAAATGTAAAAAGAAAACCATCTTCTTTTTTAGAAGACCCAGATAATAAGTTAATGTTTTTTGAAAAGCCATTAACAAAAAGAGAACTTTATTTAAACATACAAAAAAATTCAAAAAATGCTTAATGGTAAATATATATCATGTCAAGATGTAATAAGAGAAGCTTATAGAGATAAAAGATACTCTTATGAATTACCTTGGCAAGATGCAGTAGAATGGGCTGTAGATGCAGTAGAATTAATTGGTGCACCAACAGCTTTAACTCCAAGACAAGCTTGTATAACAATAGAAAACTTCAGAGGTATGTTACCCTGTGATGTACATACTGTTATGCAAGTTGCAGGTAGTATAAATGGTTGTACACCTTTCCCAATGGTTACATCAACCAATACTTTTCATCCAGTTTATACTTGTGAAGACCAACAGATAAATTCTGAATTAATAGCACAAGCTGATATAAGTGATGATACTACAACACCTATTGGAGAAGATATATCTGGAAATCCAGTATATACATTTCAAAATGGTAATATGAGTATGCCAGCAACTATAACTGATACAAGTGGTAGAGTTTTAGCAAATCATGCTACATATACTTTAAATGACAACTATGTATTTACAAATTTTGAAACAGGATTTGTATTTATTGCATATAAAGCATTTCCTGTTGATAAAGATGGTTTTCCTTTAATTCCAGATAATAGAAGATATAAAGAAGCTGTAAAAGCTTATATCTGTATGAAAATAGATTACATACTTTGGAGAAGTGGAGAACTAGAAAAAGTACATTTTGATTATAGTGAAAGAGAATGGTTATGGTATGTTGGTTCTGCAGGTAATGCAGCTAGAATGCCAAACTATGATAATATGCAAGCTTTATTGCAACAAATTAAATTGATACCTCAAAAGTATTCTCATGATGAATTTTTTAGAAATTTAGGTAATAAATAATGGCAGAAGGATTTAAAAATGAATTTTCTGGTGGAATGAACCAGGATTTAGCAAGAAATAAAATTCCAGCTAATGTTTATTATGAAGCTGAAAATTTTAGACCAACAACTGATAAAGGAAGTACTGATGGAGCTCTTGAAAATATAAGAGGAACATTGGCTTTAACTACAATTCCCAATTTAGCAGCTGTTCAAAAAATAACTGTTGATACAAGTGCACCTGGAGCAATAAATATAACTATAACACACAATGGTGTACCAGTAACAAGTGCTACAGCTTTTACAGTAACTTCAACTACAACAGCAGAAGATTTATATGATTTTTTACAAGCTGATGCAAATATATCACCATTAATTGGTGTAAGTTATGATTTTTATTACAATGATTTATATGTATTATTAAATCCATTAGATATTTTAGTAGTAATTATTACACCTGTTGCTGGATTAATAATTGATAATGCATATGTTCCTGCTCAAACAAATTTAGAAATTATTGGTAGTACATTTATAGATAATGATATTTATTTTTTAACAACTAATGGTAAAACAGATACTCCTGGACAAAATGGAGATCCTGCTACAGTTGGACAAATATGGAAATTAACAATTGATAATGTAACTAATACAGCTGGTACTCCAACTTTATTATATAACAACTACTTGAATTTTAGTACATACAATGCTATTGCACCAAGTGCTATATTAGGTAGATATGAAATAGATACAATTAAAAGAATTTATTGGACAGATTTTTATAATAAATTAAGAAGCTTCAATGTTGTAGACCCTCAAGGTTTTGCATTAGACCCATCTTTAATAGATGTTCAACCAGCTGTAGATTTTGATATTCCAATTATGACAGATATTGGAGCAGCTACTGGTACAGCTGCAGTGAGACCTGGTTGTTGGCAACTATCTTACAGATTAAAAAAGAATAATGGTGCTATTACATCTTTTTCACCTTTAAGTAATATGGTGTTTATTACAGTTGGTAATGAACAATCTATGCAAGGTGCACCTGGTGGAACAGCTTGGTTAACTTATAGAGGAGATGACCAAGGTGTAAGTTTAACAAAATATGTAACATGGTCAATAACTAATGTTGATACAGATTTTGATAAAATAGAATTTTGTCTAGTAAGACGTGCTGATAAAAATGATATTGGAACATATTTTATATTTGAAGAACAAAATATAATTGGTTCAGAACCTATTTCTGTTACAGTTAATGGAGATAAACTTATTGATGCAATAGATTTATCTCTAGAAGAATTTATTGCTTTATCTTCAACTTTTACTCATTGTAAAACAATAACTACAAAAGATAATAGATTAATTGTTGGTAATATAAAAAATCAAATAGGTGAGATAAATTTTGATGCTAGAGCTTATAGATGGGATGATGGAACTGCAGTACCAGGTACTCCTACATATAAATTAATAAATGATGGTGTAGCTACAGGTAACTTAGATGCTACTGATTATGCTTCAATTAATAAAGATGAAGATGCTATTTGTCCTTTTAATCTTGATCCATATGGTGGTGGTAGTTATAGTAACTTGTATAAATATAAATCAGATGGTACAACTATTGGTGGAGAAGGTCCAAATGTAAATTATGAATTTATATGTATTGCAACAGCTGCTGATAAATTTGCAACAGGATTTGTTGCTGGTTCACCAGATATGTTAAGAACAGATGCTGATTATACATTTGGTACAGATATAACATTAGATGTAAATTCTGTTGATATAAATGGAACAGATGTACCACAAGTTTATACAAAAGAATTCCCAACTGAAATTATGGCTGGTATTAAATTTCCACCATTCAATTCAGTTTTAATAGGATACCAAAACAATGAAACATATAGATTTGGTATTCAATTTTATGATAAATCTAAAAATCCTTTCTTTGTAGAATGGATTGGAGATATTAAATTTCCAGATGTTAATGATACATGTCCTGGAGCAAATCATATGTTCCCTGATGGAACTGCTACTGGTCAAACAACATATAGTAAAATATTTACTTCAGGAGCAACTAACAATGATGTATTTGTAACACAATTGGGAATTAAATTTGAAATAAATATTCCAGCATCATTAAGTGAACAAATATCTGGTTATTCAATTGTAAGAGTTAAAAGAGAAGAAGAAGATAAAATTGTAATATCTGAAGGATTAATTGCAAGAGCAACATATGCAACATCACCAGGTGGATTTGGTTATCCACCAGTTACTGCTGGTTGGTATAAATGGTCATTTATAGCAGCTGCAGGTGGTGGTGCAGAAACACCAGATAATTTTAAATATTTTTACTATTCACCAAACATATTAGATAACTCTTTAAAACAACCTGAAGTTGGTAATAGATTAATTGTAACTGGTTCAGCTACATTAACCACATCAAACTTACAAGGAAGTTCTGCTAACTTTCCAGTACCTATAAATACTTATGTAACAAAGTTTTATGGTACTGGTGTAGCAACTCATGATACAACATTGGCATTTGTAAACTTTTGTCAAGGTTCAGTAACATTTACAGATGGTGCAGCTACAATAAATAATTATTCAGATGATAATGATACTGGTAATAATAACTATTATTTTAGATTAAATAATGCTTTGGCTCCTGGAGTTTATTTTGCATTTATTTATAATTATAAAAGTGACCAATATGGTGGACAGAAGTATTTAAACAGAGCAAACAATGAATATATTTTATGTTCTCATTTTAGACCTATAAAAACTAGAGGTTCAGCAAAAGTTGATACATTTTATTGTTATGGTGGAGATGTTACCAATGGTATATTAGATGAAACAGTATTAGGTGCAAATTATAATACTGGAAATCCTGGAAATTCATGGGGTTATTATTTTCCTGCAAGTTCTCCAGTTAATAGAGAATTAAGACATGGAACACACTTTAACTTTAATGCTACAGGAAATGCTGGTGCAAGTTGGGATTATGTAGATAATTATAGGTATAATACATGTTATTCTTGTGAAAATAATATTGTTAAGTTTTATCCTAAACCAGAAATAGCAAATATAACTCAAGTATTTAATAATAGATTTTACATTTCAGAAATTAAAATAAATGGTGAAACATTAGATTCTTGGGGTTTATTTAAACCTGCTAATTATTGGGATGTAGATGGTTATCATGGTGCCATTAATGGAGCTTATCTATTACAAAATGAGGTTTATTTTGTTCAAGATAAAGCATTTGGAAGACTTTTGGTAAATCCAAGAACAGCAATTACTAGTACAACTGGAACAGAAATACAAATTGGTAGAGGAAATATTATTGATAGTCATGATTATGTGTCAACAGAAAGTGGTACATCACACCAATTTAGCTTTTTAAAATCAGGATATTCCATATTCTTTTTAGATGCTAGACATAATAAAATATTCCAATTTAGCCAAGGAAGACCATTAACTCCAGAAAGTGATTTAAAAGGTTTACATGGCTGGTTAATAAAGAATATAATTGGTAATCTTGAAATAACAGATAAGCCAGTATATGATGATGCTACAATAGGTATAAATGGAATACACGGTGTTTATGATTATGTAAACAATGAATTGATTTATACCATTAAAAGAGGGGAAAGTGTTTCAGGATCACCTGTAACTACGTCTTTTACATTAGTATATAATGAAAAAAGAGGAGTATTTACTGGATTCTATTCTCATTATCCTAAGAATTATTTAACAAATAATAGAGTAATTGTAAGTGCAAATCCATCTAACTTAAGAAACTTATTCTTGCATAATTTTGGAAATTATGGTGAGTTTTATGGAGTATATTACCCGTCCAGTATAACTTTTATAAGTAACTCAAATCCAGATGTAAGTAAGGTATTTACTAACATTTTACTTCAAACAGAAGTTCAGAATGGTACAACATTGGTTGATACAGATAGTGGAGCAACACCAGTTCATGAAACATTTAATTTAATTAGGGTTACAAATGACCATCAGGATTCTGGAAATATTGTTTTAACAGCAATGTCAAATATTGTTAGATTCTTTAGAAGTTGGAGAACTGAAGTTCCAAGACATTCTGTATCAGCAGCTTATACAAGTTCTGGTATATTTAGTAGAATGATGGATAAATATTTAAAAGTAAAATTAAGTTTCACAAATAATGGAAATAAGAGATTCATTTTCCATAATGCAATAACCTTTTTTAAACCGCATAAACCAATATAAACAGTTAAAAACTAATTATAAATATTATAAAAAAGATTTGCATAATTAAAATAATTATTTTATCTTTGCATCATAAAATATTTATAATTTCTAAAATTATAAAAATGGCAAAATATAACAAAGAATATAAGCAAAATAGGAAATTAAAAACTGGTAAAAAGGTTTTAGATGGTCTTACTGGAACACAATATGGTCCAGATGGTAATCCTATAATGAATAGTACAACTCAACAGTCTTCACCTTTTGGTCAATCTCCAGCAAATTATTTAGGAGTTGATAGTAATTCTGGGGTTTATTCTACACCAGATACACAAAATGTTGAAAATCAGAATGATCCATCAAGATATGCAGGAATTGCTACATCTGCTGTAGTAGCTGGTGCAAATTATGCAAAAACTTATAGTGACCCAAATGCATCAACTTCTGATAAAGCAGCTGCAGCAAGACAAGGAGTAACACAAATAGCTGGTTCAATTAATCCAGTTGTTGGTGGTATTATAGGTGGAGTTGATGCCATTGCTCAACCAATTAAAACAAATCTTGAAAAAACAGATTCTCAAGGAAATTTAGAAAATAAAAGAGGTGCACAAGCTGG
>ERZ869925.1232-NODE-1232-length-12324-cov-5.348113_pt1 | contig 12324 bp, 15 predicted proteins | sample MGYA00579311_ERZ869925 | MGnify/ENA primary metagenome ERZ869925 (study PRJEB32216, sample SAMN09231817) | wastewater metagenome | place: USA: Maryland | collected 2016-07-30 | study: EMG produced TPA metagenomics assembly of the PRJNA472060 data set (Reclaimed...
CGTTTGTTCTCCACGATCAAGGGCGCAGACAACAAGATCAAGCGCTATCCCCCGTTCACCAAAAAGGCCCGCCCGGCCATTCAGGTCCTGGTCTACCTTGGCTATCTTACCGAGACCAAACAGATCATGCCGTGGGCACCGGTCATGTTGACGGCCAAAGGGTTCCAGGTCAACCATATCCAGAACGCATTCACGAACTGGAAAAAGGCGATCACCCCGTTCATGGAAGAGATCGCGCCAGGAATGCCGTCCAGCATCACCAATCTGTTTTGGATGAACCTCGGCACGTTCGGTCAAAAGGCTAATTTTGAAATTCACGGCGAATCCTTCATCACTCCTGTATCGGCTTTCATCCCGGAAGATCTTGACGCAAAGAAGGTCGAGAATCGTTATGTCGGCGATTCTGTTGCCGAATTCATGGCCGACATGGCCGCAAAGTCGGAAGAATGGCTGAAGGCGTATTCCAAACTTGCACCCGCACAGGCGGCAGCAGACGGCTCGGATGTGCCTGAGCCTGAGCTTCCTCCGGAAGACGATATTCCGTTCTAAAGAATCCACCAAATTTGAAGCCTGGGGAGATTTTCTCCCCAGGCTATTACTTCGGAGACGCATGGAAGCATTGACACAATACCTGAAGAAAGCATTTAAGAAACCTCCCCGCAAGCCGGCAACCGCCGGCAATCTTGTCGCACTCACCGGTGCGATCCTGATCCACACCACAGACGGAAACGTCGTCCTTACCCCACAGCTCGCACGCGATATGGCAAAACAGATCCCGCAGCTTGCCAACCAGGCTGAGGCTGAAACAAGCCAGTATCAGATTAACTAGTTAAGGAGATAGTTATGAGGAATATAACTGTGATCGAAACCGCTGAGGAGCTTGTCCAATTCCTTGCCAGTGCCAGCAACAAAGAGGAGACAAACGCTTCTTTGAAGATTGGCAGTATGAATAACCCGTATATCGAAATTCAGGAAACTACTGGAAATATTCAACTGAGCGCGACTATTAGCTTTCATGATTTTTTGATGGCAATGGCAGAAAAGTTGGGAATTGATATATCAGAATACAACGGAACAATTTCATGAGCGCACAAACTAAAGTAGTTGACGAAAGTCAGGATCAGAAATACTTCACGATCACTCCCCGCCTGGTGTGGGCTTTTTCTCGCAATCCGTTCGATTACACCCTTTGGTCAACCATCAAAGGCATTGCCGGCGATGCTGGCGAATGTTATCTCACCACGGATGATCTGGCGCTCCTGGCGATGATGAGCACAGGTCAGGTTTCGATCAGCCGAAAATATTGGATGGAAGTTGGCTTCCTGTTCGGCGATTTTCGGCGCGATCCCGGGTATCCGCAGCCAGTTTGGCACATGCGTATTCCGAATATCTGGAAACAAAACGTGGAATGGGCCGAAAAATACCCTGGTCTAAAGGACCGTGTCGAGTTCAAACGCTCTCAGATCATCCAGATCAAACAGGAACGTGAGGCCAAAAAGAGCCTTCATCCTGTGAAGCCTTCACCAGGTGACGGGGGTGTCCTACCGGGTGAAGAGGGTGTCACACCTGGTGAAACAAAGAATATACATAAGAATAACCAAAAGGACTCTATGGTCGCTGTCGCTCCCGCGCGCGGAATGATAAATCCAAACACGGGAAACCACACCGACACCGTAGTCAAGGGTGATCGTATGGACGGGATTCTTGCTGCGGCGAAAATGGCCGCTGAGCGCGATGCCGACCTGAATAACCGCATCAATGACTTTCCGCCCGATTGCCAGTCCACTCTGCGGACCCTGATCGAACAGTTCAATTGGCCCGCATCGGTCATCCCTGAAAAGCCTGCACGTCAATCAAAAGGCGGAGCATACGCCCAGTGGATCAACGAGATCCGCGAACTTGATTCCATGGCCGAAGATCTCGGTCAGCGTGTGATCATTGCAGCTTCGAAGGCATCAAAATCATCTGATCTGTCGATCAGTCATCCCTCTGCAATTAAGTGGGCCATTGCCGGCGAGGCAGGCAAGCTGTCAAAAACCAGTGAAATGCCCGTCTTTACCGGTGTTCAAACCCCATTTGCGAGGTCCCTGAATAACCGCACACCAAAGGATCCGGAAACCGAGCAGCGGTTGAAATCCATGCGTGCAAAACTGCAACGGGCTAAAGCCTAGATTTATTTCCAGATCTTTAAGTAATACACCTGTACCAGCAGGAACCCGGAGAAAACAATCATGTCCCTTGATTTTGGTTTTGAACAAACTACAGCGCCAGCAGCGCCCACCATCCCACATAGCCGCGAGGCAGAAGAGGGAGTGATCGGTGCTGTCCTGATCAATCCCGAGATATTCCATGAATGCCGTGTGAATATCAAAACAGACGAGGATTTTTATATTCATCGACATCAATTCATCTGGAAAGCCTACGAGGAATTGTTCCGTCAAAATACTCCGGTGGACATTCTCACTGTATCGGAGCAATTGGACCGCATGGGACTTCTTCAGGAGATCGGCGGAGCTGCGTATCTTACAGCGCTGATCGGCCAGGTCCCGTCCACGTACAACGCTCCATCTTATGCAGGGATCGTTCACAGCCATTATGTCAGGCGAAAACTGATCGAAGCCGCAAACAGCATTGCCACGCTGGCATACAGCGAAAACAAAGAGATCAACAAGGTACTGGAAGAGTCTTCGCGCGTCTTATCGGATGCGATCTCGGTTGGAACGTCGTCACAAATACGGTCGATCTCCGAGGGCCTGATCGATATGGACGCCAGGCTTGAAATCCTGCGCCAGTCAGTCATATTGCCAGGCATTCCGACGGGTCTTGTTGACCTGGACAAAATGATGGGTGGCGGTGGACAGGAAGACGACCTGATCCTGATCGCAGGCCGGCCAGGCCAGGGAAAGACCGCCCTGCTTCTCAACATTTTGAAACATGCTGCCAGGTATACGATCTCTGACAGGGTATACGCCAAACGGGTCGTGATCTTCTCCCTTGAAATGAGCGAACAACAATGCCTCCTGCGCCTGACAGCCCAGGTAAGCGGCATTGATTTTCAACAGTTGCGGGCCGGCATTATCCCCGAAGGCAAGGAACAGGATTATGTTGACGCCCTCGAAGAACTTTCACAGCTTGACATCATCATTGATGCAACACCTGGCGTTTCACCATCCTATATCTGGTCGCGCTGCCAGATCCTGAATTCAGAGAAAAAGATCGACGCTGTATTTGTTGACTCCCTCAACCTCATGCAATCCGGTCTGCGCTTTGATCGCGGCGACCAGGAAGCCGACTACAACTCCTACCAGCTTAAGAGCATTGCAAAATCCCTGCACATTCCTGTTTTTTGCGCACAGCAAATGAACCGTGGCATTGAACGCCGCAGCGATGATGCAAAACCAAAACTGTCAGACTTGCAGGAAGGTGGGGAAAAAGCGGCAGACCTGGTGATCTTTATTTATCACAAGATGGATGAGATCAGAAAAGTGATCGAACTGTCTGAACTGATTGTCGAAAAACAGCGCAATGGCCCAACCGGCACGATTCCGATCATCTTCAAACAGGAACTGACAAAATTCCTGAACGCAGTGACTGTGAGCACACCCTTATGAAAATACTTATCAGCAAGATCAAACTAAATCCGCAGCAGCCCCGTACCGTGTTCGGTGAAGAGGAAATGAAGACTCTTTCCGAGAGTATCAAGAGCAACGGCCTTGAACAACCGATCCAGGTCAAAGATAACGGGGATGGCACCTATACCCTGGTTGATGGCGAACGCCGCCTGCGGGCACATCAGCTTCTTGGAGAGAAAGAGATCGAGTCATTTGTAAAGGGGAAGATGACGGAAGAAAACTCCACGGAACTGCTTATTTCCGCCCTGGCTGCCAACCTGGCACATGATGGCCTTAATCCCGTTGATGAAGCGGTGGCCTATCACAAGCTGCGTCATCCCGGGCACGGAACAAAGGGAATGTCTGTGCGCGAGATCGCACGTGCTTGTGGAACGACCACGAATAATGTTTATTCAAAAATGAAGATCAACGGTTTCACGGACGAAGAGCGCGAACTGATGAAACAGGGACGCTTGCCGGTTGAAGATGAGGCCATCGATGCCCTGTTGTCGGTCCCCGATGAAAGGCAGCGCATCAAGATCTCGAAACGCCTGGCGGAGCGCAATGCAAGCACAGCGATCGTTCGCAAGGTTTGTGAAAGTTTTATTCGTGTCAAACGACAGCTCAAAACTTCAAAACAGAACAAAAAGGCCGGACGGTCGGAAAACACACTCGCGGTTGAACCACTGCAAAACGAGCCGCCCGAGTGGGATGCGCTGTACCAGGCCGGCCGCGTACCGCCCTGGAAACTGTTCACCGAATCCGTCATGGGAACCTGTGATGCGTGCTCCCTGCGACCCGTTGCATCGGTGGAGACCTGCGCTTCCTGTCCTCTTGTTTCAATGGTTGAAAAAATGTTGGAGAGTGTCAAATGAAAAATGATGATCTGCTTGAAATGTTGATCGACAAGGCCGAGATCGAGGATGGCTATTCTTCAAAGCATGTCCTGGCAAGATCCAGAAACCCGATCCCGATGATCAATCTGACCATCGCAGAGCGCGGGTCTCGCACCACTACTGAATGGACCCATGAAGAGGATGAGTTTCTCCGAAACAACCTCGGCTTTATGTCTGAATCAGAAATGGCAAGGAAACTCGGCAGGACCGTGACCGGGGTACATCTGCGCTGGTTTCGGGATCTCTTGTTGACTTCGCCCAGCAAGCACCCAGACTGGGTTAGCGCGGAAACCGCATCTGAAATGCTGGGAGTGGATTGTCATAAGGTCGCCCATTGGTGTGATCAAGGATTGATCCCCTATCGTCTACTGCCAACACAACGCAAGATCCGTTTGATCCATCGAACTGCGTTTGATCGCTGGGTGATCTCAACTCCGAATTGGATCTATTTTGATCATACGAAGATCGCAGATCCGCGTCTTCGCCGCTTGTGTGAGCTGAGGGCAAAGCGATGGGGTGACGAATGGTGGACGACAAAACAGGCTGCTGAATATCACGGTGTGTCTTCGAAGGATGTTCTTCGATTGATCCTGCGACGCGAGATCCCAGGTGTTCAGTTGCAGGCTTCCAAGGGCGGACGACATCCTGACGCCGGCTGGCTGTACTGGTACGTCCGTAAATCCGATGCCGTGAAGGCGGTCTTTGTTCGCCGTGGGATGAACCAGAAATTCGAATTCACTCCCAGGGGGGCTGCCTGGGTCAGGAAGGCAAAACTAGAACTCGATCTGTCCTGTGCTGAGATCAATAGGTCGATGGGGTCCAAAAGATCCGATGAAGTGATCCGAAATGCGATCAAAAGGCTTCTGGAGGGTTGATTTTTTGTTTTCTAAACCTTTACAAAAGCAGACCAAAAAAAACGGTCCGTGAGGCAGACAGCAGTGAGACCACTGCGCTTCACTTCCTGCTCCGTTCGTGACGTGTTCGGTGACTGTCTTCTCCTCACAAACTCCTCGTGTCCTTAATTGGATAAGGTGCTGAGAACTTGACGGCGGAGCGGGTAACCATGAAAACCCCATTGATCGCCAGGCGAAAGCGGCGAGATCTGGTTCGGATGAGACCATAACATCCGTTCGCCTGGCAAGGATATTTTTACCCAAAAAATATTGGGTTCGCTCGTTACACAGTTGCATCTTAGGGATCACAGACGTTCGACGCGATTCACGACGTATTCGGGAAATTTGCGATTGAAGCCGTAACCCCGTACACGGTCAAGCCGGTGGAAGGCCGGCATTTACAAAGATACAACAGGCGACGAAGCGCACAAGCCTGTTTATCACCCAGCCGCAGGCCATAGCACTTTACCGCAGTGGGCGGCTGGGGACCAAAAATGTTACAGGCGCGTCAACACAGAGCGGTGCTACATGGTAGCGAGAAGACCTGTTCAGAATACTCCAAAATTTCCTCAGTGTGCTCACTGTCCCGAGCAGTACAAGAAAGTGGTCAATCGACTATCGGACTTAGGGTCTTCCGAACTGAGGAAATAATTACAAATGTTTCGGGTGATTTAGACTCCCATCCGTTGCATTAACCCAGTCATCGTAAAGGCGATGCACCGTTAGATCCATTGCGGAATGGAGGTGACTGGGTAACTTCAAAAAGACATCGTCTTTGACCAGGCAAGCCTGGCAGACGATATGACTTTAGTCAGTCTGAGCCACTGGCGATCCATTCTCTCCCCAATCCGTTCCCGCTGGAAACAAGTGGCAGCTCCCAAGGCTGCCACTTGTTGGGACGGAAATAAAAAGGAAATCATGCCGAGACGAACTCCAATACAAACCAATCAGATCCAGAGCGGGCCGACTCCGCTGCGGGTTTCAGATAAGAACGTTCTTTTCGTCCGCTATGTTTTTGGCGAAAACCGTGTTCACGCAAAGCTCTTGAAAGTCGGATCACATCAAGAAGAGTTCGTTGAAGGAATTAACGCGCAGAACGAGGACAACGTCAAAAAGTTTGTTCACCGGTTCAAGCTGGCGGCCATCCAAAACCACTTTGATTTTGTACTTGACTCATCCCTGAGCAATTGAGGAAAAATGGCAGAAAATTCACATATCTCCTGGACGGATCACACGATGAACTTCTGGATCGGTTGCACCAAGGTTTCCCCTGGGTGCAAATTTTGCTATGCAGAGGTCGATACCTTTGCCAGGCGCGAACGATCTCATGGTCGTGAACTTTGGGGACCGCAAGCTGAGCGTCATCGGACATCGGCAGCACTTTGGAACAATCCGTATAAGTGGAATAAGAAAAAATGGGAGGAATGCACAGAGTGTGGTTGGCGTGGTCCGGTTTCCGAGACTCATGTAGATTGTCCGTCATGTGACGGAGAAATTCTCAAACCAACCCGTCAGCGTGTATTCTGTCAGTCCCTTTCCGACATCTGTGAAGCACATCCCATGATCACAGACGATATGCGCAAGGAGATCGTAAAGATCGTCCTGGATTGTTCGAACCTGGACTTTCTTTTCCTGACCAAGCGCATCGAGAACTTTAATTTCCTTTGGCTTGAACTCTTCGGTGGAAAACTCCCAGACAATCTTTGGGTTGGCACGTCGGTAGAGAATCAGGAATATGCCGACAAACGCATTCCCGAGCTGCTGAAAGTTCCTGCGAAGATCCGTTTCCTGAGCTGTGAACCGTTGTTGGGGCATGTTGATCTATTCAGTGCCTACACGGGGTACAAGCCTTTGGTAAATCCTTCTGAAATCGGAGAAGTGCTTCACTGGGTAATCGCCGGCGGTGAAAGCGGAAAGAATGCACGCATTATGCATCCCAAAGACGCGCGCAGCCTGCGTGATCAGTGCAAACAGGCCGGCATCAAGTTTCACTTCAAACAATATGGAGAATGGTTTCCGACATTTGCAAACGCTGGCAGTCCGGGAGGATCATTACAAGAAACTTTCACTTTTCCAGATGGTCAAGTGATGTGGAAAGTCGGCAAGAAGAATTCAGGCCGGCTCCTCGATGGCAAGGAATACAACGAATTTCCAAAATGAAAAAACTGATCGCTTTTCTCATTGCATCCATCTTCATGGTCTCCTGCGGCAGTACCTCCTATCTGGAAGCTGCAACAGAGAGACCTCGAAGCGTTCCTGATGCGATCACGGCACCTCTGAATACACCGACGCCGTCACTGATCCCAACCCCCACCATTGGCTGGGAGGGAACTGCAATAGCAGCACAAGCCGCTTACGACGACGCCATGCGCCAGATGGTCCAAGCCACCAATGCCGAAGCCGAACGAGTTCAGGAGCGCCTGGCATGGACACACCAGGCTGATGTTCTGACACAACAGGCAGAGAGCGCGACCGCAGCGGCATTTCCAACATACTATCCTGCAACTCAAACAGCCCAGGTCAAAAAGGATCTGTTCGCCTTGCAACAGGAAAACAACGACCGGGCGCAGCTCGAAGCAACATTGAGAGCGCCAACCATGATCATTGCAATGGCGAATGCAAAAACAATCGCAGAATACAGTGACGAAATGCAATGGGCAACGATCTTCGCAATCGCGTCTCTCGGCGTTCTTTCGATTTCCCTGGCATTACTCATTCTCTTTCGTGCATTCTCCGAAACTAAGCAGTCTCAACCAGTAATAGTGGATCTCAACGAACAGGATAACAAAGATATTCCCCTGGCAAAGATCAACGACAACGTCATGCTGCGGGCGGAAATCCCCTGCAATACTGACCAGCTCATTGAATTTGCCGAGGGAGTGATCAACCGGAACATGCCGTTTTCCTTTGGAGCGTGGGAAGGGACCGAAGTCCATAAGAGACTGAAAGAGATTCGGGAATTCTTCAAGGATCACAAGCTGGCAAAGTACATCAAAGGATCGAACGGAATGATGGACCCGCTGGCCGAAGGGGAAGCCTTCCTGAGATACGTGATCGAACACGGCGAACCGCCGAAACCCTATAAGTGCATTGGATAACCATGAACAACAAAACATCATTCACCACCTACGTTCTTTGGACAGTCTTTATCGCCCTGCTGCTGGTCTTATGGCCTCACACCGCCTGGGCTTTTCGCCAATATGAACCTGCGGAAAGCACCGTGCTTTACAACGGTTTTACTTGGGCGGATCTGATCTCCTATGTGGTCGCCTTTGCTTTCGAGGCGTCCATCGCGGTTCTTGTGCATAAGTTATCCAAAAGGATCGAAGATACACCAAAGAGGCTTAAATCCTGGCACGAGAAGCTGGCCTATCAATATATCAACCCGATCAGTTTCGGCCTTGTCATTGCAACCATCGTTTCCGGCCTTGCCAACCTGGCACATGCGGTCCAGTTCGGTGTCCCATTGAAGATCTTCACAGCGTGGGGGATCAGCAGTGACGTGTATTCGTTTGCCTTCGGCGGCATCCTTCCCCTGGTATCACTGACCTTCGCCAATGTTCTGTCGAACGTCGTTGACGACGAAGAAGCACCGAACCCAGAGTTGACTACGGCGAATGAGACCATACGGAACCTTCACAAGCAGTTAAGGGACAGTGAAGCCAGAGTGAAACAGTCCGAAGAACGGGCGAGACTTGCCGAAGAACGATTTAATGCGATTGGAGACCTGGTGAAGATGCTATTCGGTGAGGACAAGCGCCAGCGAATTGTAGCTGCACACCAACAATGGCCCGAGCTTCCGGGTTCGGCGATAGCGATCATCACTGGATCAAGTGGGGCGTATGTTTCGGAAACACTGAAGGAGTTTCAGCTTCAAAATAACTAACCTTCACTCCCCTCCCCTACTTGATGGGGGAGGGGAATTACGCTGTATATGATCTCATGACCATGAGAAAACGAGTAAAAAATTATCTAGTTAAGGAGATACTGTGGCAATATCAGGATGGATCGGAGTGGATTTTGACGGGACACTAGCCGTCTACCACGGCTGGAACAATGGCAAGCTGGGAGAGCCTGTCCCCGCGATGGTTGACCGTGTAAAGAAATGGATCGCTGACGGTGTCGAGGTCCGCATCTTCACCGCGCGCGTTGGGATGGGCGGCGGCTTCTCCCTGGAATCTGGCCGCTCGGATGATGATCAATTCGTCAACGAGCAGCGCGAACTGATCGAAGCCTGGTGTGAAGAACACATCGGGTACAAACTCAAAGTCACGGCCACCAAGGATTTTTCACTGATTGAGATCTGGGACGACCGTGCTATTCAGGTCGAAATGAATACAGGCCGGCGGGTGGTTCCAGGATGAAAGCCATAGATGAACTTCGAAAACGGACACATAAAACCAACATCGAGTTGGTGATCATTGCATCCCTGACTTATCTTCCGAATGTAAGTGAAAAAGCTGCGGAAGAACTTGAAGAACTGCGGACCTTGGCTGAGATCGCAGAGGAGCATCGCAACCGATATAACAATAACGGGACGGAATATTGGAATGGACGGCGCGATGAAGCTGGCTGGTTTCGTGACAAACTTCGCGCTGTTCTTGGAATGAATATAAAAATTGGTGGATGATGACATCCTCTAAATCCCCTGTCTTTACCTTGCAGCTTCCCTATCCAGATCCGATCCTGTCTCCCAATTCCCCAAAGAGACACTGGAAAGCAAAACTCCCAGCCAAGCAGGACGCAAGACAATACGCCGAATTCGCCTCATGTCAGCACAAGGGTATCTTCAAGAAAGTCAAGAATCTGCAAATGACTCTGATCATCTTCCCGCCGGACCATAAGCACCGCGATCTGGACAATGTCTTTGCCGCGTTGAAATCGTCCATAGACGGCATGTGCAAGGGTATCAATATAGACGATTCGCAGATCCGCCAGGTCACCCTCAAATGGGGGGACGTGGTCAAGGATGGATTGGTCGAATTCGAGCTGAGGAAGTCAGGCCGTATTCTCAAGCAGGTTGTTTCCAAATGCTCCGTGTGTCATGGCGTACATATTAATGATGGCTTTACCTGTCGGGATTGCGGAAACTTTATTCCAAGAGAATAAGTTCCTTTATTTTCCACTGTCTAAACCTTTAACCAGGTATGCCAAATGAGACAAAAGACATTATCCGTGAACTCTCCCACCTTACCGCCTCGGGAGTTCGCACGTCGGACATCTTTGACGACTGGCTTGACATGGTCCATGCAACTCTGACCATGTTACCAGATCACATGAAGGCGCTGCGCGAATCGGGAAAGCTGGCCCAGGATAACGAAGAAACTCAAAAGACCTTCGAAAGGATCCGGGCTCGATACAGGGATAACAGCAATTATCTTGATCGGTTCGCCAAAGCCTTTGCGATACTGATGAACAGCACAGAAGAATATCAGGATACGGTCGGTAATGTCTACATGGAATTTGGATCTCCCTCGAAGGGAAACGGGCAGTTCTTTACTCCGTTCCATGTCGCAAAGGTAATGGCCGAGATCAACAGCGATCATCTTGCAGGTCTCGTTCATGAACGCATTAAGGCGGCGATCAAAGGTGATCCCCTGGCTGAGGCAATGCTTATGGCAGGACTGGTACTGGAAGGCGGAGACGCTGAGGAATGGCTGATTACCCGCATTATTCCTTCCGTTGCCGAAAAGATCGATCCTGTAACAGTATGTGATCCTTCATGCGGCAGCGGTGTGATGTTCCTGGCAACAGCTTCCAGTATTCCTGCATGGATGACACAAATGGGACTGGTACAGTTTTCAGGAATGGACATTGATCAAACTTGCGTGAAGATGTGCCAGATCAATGTAATGCTTTATGGCTTGAATGGCTTTGCCATAAGGATGTTGTAATGTCAGCTTTTCTTAATAGTATCCGCGAAAAAATACGACTGAAACATTACTCATATAAGACTGAAAAGGCTTATGTGGATTGGGCTGAAAGCTATATCCGTTTTCATGGAATTCGTCATCCGGCGGAAATGGGGCGGGATGAAGTAGCTGCATTTATTTCTCACCTTGCAGTGAACAAGAATGTAAGTGGATCTACCCAGGACCAGGCATTGCACGCTCTTTTGTTTATGTACGAACATGTCGTTGGCGTCAAGTTGGAACATGTCGATTTTTTGAGATCAAAAAAATCCAAACACATTCCAGAAGTATTGACCAAGGACGAAATAAAGATGATTTTGGGACGACTTCGAGGCGTGTATTACATAATTGGACGTTTGCTTTATGGCAGTGGAATGCGCTTGATGGAGTGTATGCGCCTGCGGATCAAAGATGTTAATTTTGACATGAAAACCATTACAGTGCGTGACCCCAAAAATGACAGAGATCGCGTTACTGTTTTGCCTTCTTCTGTTATTGCTCCTCTTCAAACACACTTAAAACGGGTGGCAATTCAGCATGAAGAGGATCTGCGCCTTGGATTTGGTTCAGTTGAATTGCCTTATGCCCTAACGGAAAAATATAAAAACGCTCAGTTTGAGATGGGATGGCAGTATGTGTTTCCTGCTGGTGATTACTCAACAGATCCGCGAAGCGGGATTGTTCGGAGACATCACTTGTATGAGACAAGTGTACAAAAGCAAATTCGCCGCGCAGCATTGGACGCCGGTATCCAAAAGCCTGCCAGTCCTCATATTTTGAGACACTCGTTTGCAACTCATTTGTTGCAGGAAGGATATGACATTCGAAAAATACAGGAGTTGCTCGGTCATAAAGACCTCAAAACCACGATGATCTATACTCATGTGGCAGTCGTTGGCGCAGGAGTAAAGTCTCCTGCTGATTTATTGGATATTAGTGACCCTGTGGGTCTCTAAATATGAGTTGGGCAGACCCCAGCGCAAGGAGGTATCGTGAAAATTGATGAATTGGC
>ERZ869925.1233-NODE-1233-length-12320-cov-5.461068_pt1 | contig 12320 bp, 18 predicted proteins | sample MGYA00579311_ERZ869925 | MGnify/ENA primary metagenome ERZ869925 (study PRJEB32216, sample SAMN09231817) | wastewater metagenome | place: USA: Maryland | collected 2016-07-30 | study: EMG produced TPA metagenomics assembly of the PRJNA472060 data set (Reclaimed...
CACCGACCGCAGCTCGTCGCCGCGCAGCGCACCGGCGCCAAGGCCCTGGGCGAACTGGATCAGGCCGGCCTGCGCCTCCGTGCTGGTCGCGCCCGACAGCTTGATCGTCTTGCTCAGGCTCTCCGTGAAGCTGAGCAGCTGCGACTGCGTGAGGTGCAGGTTCTTGGTCGCCGCCGCCAGCCGGACGTAGCCCTCGGTGGTGGCGCCGAGGTCCGAGCGCGTGCGGTTCGCGAGCTCGAGGAGCTGCCCGCGCACGCGGATCGCCTCGGCCTCGCTGTCGGTGACCGTGCGGATCCGGTTCGTGAGGTTCGCGTAGGCGTCGCTGAGGGCGATGATCTCTCGGCCCGCCGCGATCGCCGCGGCCGCTGCCGCCGCGGGCCCCGCGATCGCGCCGAGCTGCGACGAGGCGATCGACGACACGGCGCCGCGCAGCCCGCCCTGCTGCTGGGCGTTGTGCGCCTGCACCTCGCGCTGGAGCCCGCGGACGTACTGCGCGCGCTGCTGGGCCGAAATCGCCCCGCGTCGCTCGAGCTGGATCGCGAGCGAGAGCTTCTGGTTGTACTCGGCCAACGGGCCGACGATCGACTTGTAGCCGGCCGTGAGGTGGTCGATCGTCGCCTTCTGCTGCGCCGCCGACTGCTTCGCCGCGTTCGACCGCGCGCGCTCCGCCGCCGCGGCCGTCTCCGCGGCCTGCTTCTGTGCCGCGGCCGACTTCCGCGCGGCGTCGGCTTCGACCTGGGCGCGATCTCGCGCGCGGCGCTCGGCGGCGATCGTGATGGCGCGGGCCGTCTCTTCAGCGTCGCGCGCGGACGCCTTCTGGGCCGCCGCCGACTGCCGGGCCCCGTCCGCTGCCGCCTTGGCCGCGCGCGCCGCGGCGCGCTCCTGCTCGCGGGCGGCGTCGCGCGCCGACTTCTCGACGCTCCGCATCGCCTCGGCGGCAGCGCGCTCGAACGCCCGCGCCTCATCACTGCTGCGCTTGAGCGCGCCGTCGATCTGGGAGATCCCGGCCTTGGCGCTGGTCGGGTCGAGCTCGACGACAATGCGGTGGGTCGTGGCCATGGTCATCCTCCGGCCGACAGGCGCCGCTGGTAGTCGAGATGGGCGGTGAAGGCCGGGTCAGGCATGGGCCGCTTCCCGGCGCGCCTCTTCGCGGCGCTGCTCTGCTCGCAGGTGGTCGAGGTACGCGTTGTCCATCTGCCGGACGACGTGCTCGAGCGTCAGCAGGTCCCGACTCCGCAGCCCCCGCGACGTGCCCCACTCGCGGATCTTGCTCCACGGCACGGGGCACACCGATCCGAAGCCGACGGACCGCTCGGTGTGCACGTCCCAGAAGCAGGCGCGCGCGAGCTGCGCCCACAGCGGGAACGTCGTCGGCGGAGGAATGGACCAGTCGGGGGGCGGCTCACCGGCCATCGCGAGCTGTCGCAGGACGGCGCCGTCACGCGCCATCCGCAGCTCCCAGGTCAGCCGCCCGACGATTCCCCCGCGAGCGCCTCCGGCGCGGCCTCCTTCTCGGTCGCGCTGATGAAGTTCACCAGGTCACGGAAGGTCGACTGCGCCTGCACCGCCAGCGCGGTGATGAAGGCCAGGCCGTCGAGCGGCGCACCGTCGGGGCCGTTCGGCGAGCCGCCGATGGTGAGGCCGATGAAGCACCACCGGTGGATGTCGGCGGCCTCGCGCGTGCGCATCGCCACCATGGACTCGACGCTGACCGGCGCGTCGGCCGGCGCGGCGTCGCCGGCCTGGTCCACCTCGGCCGCCCGCTTGCGCTCGCGCTCGAGGACCTCCGCCACGAAGGGCAGGTTGTCGCCGTTCAGCGGGCGCAGCGTCAGCTCGGCATCGCCGAGCTTCGTGGAGAGCGCGTAGGTTAGGGTCGTGTCGAACAGGTCGTCGAACATGGACCCACGCTGCGCCGCCTCAGCGGGTCACCCCAACTTCACGCCGCCGGGCAGTACGGCAGGAGCGAGACGATCAGCGAGGTGCCGAAGGTAGGGTCCTCGACGGCGCCGCAGGCCAGGTCGACCTTGATGGTCTCGTTCTTCGGGAAGTTGCGGCCGTCGACGGTGAAGTCGGCGTAGGGGATGTCGAAGCACACGGCGCCGTCGTTGTTGCGCACGAACCAGTCGGCGGTCACCGGCAGGTTCGACAGCGCGTGGCTCGGGACGTCGATCTCGGTGAAGTACGCGTTGACCTTCACGTCGAGTTCGAACTTGCCGTACACGGTCTCGAACGAGCCGAGCACGCCGTGCGCGCCGTTGTAGGAGCAGTTGTTCTTGACCGCGAAATTGACCGAGGTGATGTACCCGGTCAGCGCGTTGCCGATGGCGCCGGTGTCCGGGTCGACCTTCAAGACGCGTCCCCGGAAGATGTCGGTCACCGTCGAGATCCCCACCTTCTTGACCTCGCGCACCGGCGTCGCCGCGTTCGTGGCGCGCGTGGTCGACGGCGTGGTCTCGGTGTTCGCCATGAACTCGATCGCCATCGTGGCGAAGTCCTTCTCGGGGAAGGTCAGCGTCGCCTGGTTGGCCGCGCAGCCGACGACGTAGCCGTAGGCCGGCACGCTGGTCGCGCCGAGGCGGTGGTAGACCGTCTCGAACTGGACGAAGCGCTCGAGGTAGTTGGCGTCGGTGAGCGGGACGACCCGCAGCTGCCGACCGAAGTAGATGTCGATGGTCTTGCCGGTGCCGGGGTCGTCGACCCAGGTGCCGTAGCGCTTGTCGGTGGTGATCTGGCCGTTCGCCAGGGCCGCGATGCGGAACGGGCCGCGGTCGGCCGCGGCCGCGAACGCGTAGGCCGAGCCGGCCGTGCCGCCGAGCCAGCAGGTCTGGCCAGCGACCAGGCCGAGGCCCGCGAACGCCGACGCCGCGCTGATGATGTTGCCGGAGCTGATCGACAGGTCGCTCGCCGCGAACCGGAACCCGCACACCTCGGCGGTGACGTTGTTGGCGGCGGTGAACGTCTCGGCGGTCATGCCTCCCGCGATCACGATCGAGGTGCCGGTCGAGCCGGCGCCCACAACCTTGAGGCCGTTGTTGGCGGTGATGGACGCACCGCGCACCACGATGAGCGTGCCCTGGGTCAGCGCGCCGCCGCTCGCGACGGTGAGCCCGCCCGACACCGCCGCGGTCGGCGCGAACTTCGCCGGCCCGGTGAGCGCGCAGCGGCAGAACTGCTCGACGAACTGCTCGAGCGACGACATCGTCAGGTCGCCGTCGAACTTCGGCGCCGCGGTCACGTCGACGACGGCGCCGAACTGGCGCTGGTTCGACGGCGAGATCGGATCGCGGCTCTTCTTCGCGACCTTCGCGCCGGGGTCGTTGATGGCGTTCGGGCCCGTGCTGAGCCAGACCGGGGATCCGGGAAGCACGCCGGCCGACGACTCGACGGCGAACGCCTGGGCGGTGCGGTTGGTGTGGCTGGTGGCGGTCATGGGCGGCTCCTCAGAAGGTCGCGGGGTAGGTGCAGGTCAGCGTCACGTTGACCTGGTAGTGGGCGCCGTACTGCCCGATCGGGGTGGTGACGGCGTCGATGAAGGTGACGGCCTCGGCGCCCGGCGTGTCCGGGAGGCTCAAGCCGTCGAACAGCGCCCGGAAGCGCGCGGCGCGATCGAGCGCCGGCAACGCGCTGTCGCCGTCGCTGTCCGGGTCGGTGGGCTCGTAGACCTGGGCGATCACGAGCGCGCGGCGGTGCACCTGGCGCTCGCCGGGGCGACCGTGGGTGCTGCCGCCGTTGGCGAGGCCGCGCCATGCAACGATCACGTACGGGTCGGAGTCCGGCGGCGTGCTGGTCTGCGCCGGGAAGATCACCAGCGACTCGGACCAGCCGGCCTCGACCGCAGCAGCGATCGCACGAAGTGCATCGCCCTCGGTCATGGCTTGTTGACCCCACGGTCGATCGCCGCGTCAGCGAACCCCGCGTGCTTGCCGCGGGCGTTGACGGCGACAATGTACTCGACGTTGTTCGCGATGAAGATCGAGCCGTCGCCGAGCTTGTAGGCGGCGACGGCTGCGACGTTGAGCGGGGTCCCAACCGGGACCGTGCCCTCGGCGGGGACGCCCACCGAGAGCTGGAAGTTGTCGCGCAGGAAGCCCGTGTCGACCGGGGCGTCCTCGGCCAGCGCGGCCTGGACGTCCAGAGCCCTCTCGACCAGGGCGGACTCGACCTCCGCGGTGAGCGCGGCCATGGCCGCCTCGAGCCCGGCCACGTCACGCCCCCGCGCGACGGCGCCGCGAGCGCGGCGCGTCGACCGCCGTGTCGCGGTCGTCGGTGGCGGCGGGTGGCGCGTCGACGCACCGGATCTTGTTCGCGACCCAGAGCTGCCGGCGCTCCATCTCGCCCAGCCCCAGCTCGTGCGCCGGGAACGCCTCGCCCTCCGAGAAGTGGCGCTCGTTCCAAGAGAACGGCGTCACCACCTCGAAGTGCTCAGCGTCCCGGCGGTAGCGCGAGAGGGCCATGGTGGTTCACTCGACGATGTTGTCGAAGTAGGTGCCGAGGGCCGACGAGACCTGCTTCTGCACGTCGTCGTGGATGACCTCGATGATCCACGACCGGTAGTCGTCGCTCCACCGGCGGTAGACGCGCACGCCCTGGTCGTTGCCGGCGAGCTTGCGCCAGGTGATGGTCGCGCACGCGGTGAGCGTGTACTTGGTCATCCGCGGCGCGATGTAGCCGAGCCAGGCGCTCTTGCTGCCGAGGATGAACGACTTGCTCGCGGTCGCGCCCTGCTTGGCGCTGTTGTAGACCGCGTCGCCGACCAGCACGCGCTGGACCTTGAACATCTTGGCGAGGTCGGCCAGCGACGCCTCGGCGGGGCCGCCGGGGGTCTGGCCGTTGTTCAGGCGGCCGATCACCTGGTCGGTGGTCAGCAGCTTGGCCGCGGCCTCGGCGCCGAGCGCCAGCGTGTTCGGGCGCCGCCAGCCGACCCGCTTCATGCGGATCGACTCGGCGCTGATGTCGTCGATCGGCTTCGCGGTCGACCGGTTCCAGTAGATGTAGCTGGTGTCGGCGACGGTACTGGCCGCGCCGGCGAGGTCGCGCCAGCCCTTGCCGGTGCCCCAGAACGCGTTCGCGAAACGGACCTCCATCGACACCATCGCGCGCTCGTTGGCGATGGCGTTGGCCGCCTCCTCGACGTTCAGCGCGCCGTACGACTTCGCGTTGTACTCCTCGGGCAGCTTCTGCCCGATCGCGTACTGCTTGGTCATGTACGACGCGTCGCCGACCTTCCAGTCGACGGTGTCGATCTTGGACCCGGGCGCGCGCTCCTTCATCTCGTCGCGCATCACGTCGTCCATGTCGATCTCGTGGTACTTGCCGGCGTCGTCCTCGACGGGCAAGAGCGAGGGCAGGACGCGCGCGAGGAAGCCGGTGGCGCCATCGCCGTTGTCGCCGGTCGAGAACGCCGCGGTCGAGAAGTTCTCGAGGTAGCGGTTGCGGTTGAGCTCGGAGGGGCTGGGCATGGCGATGGTCTCCTGGGGAGGTCGTGGCGGTGACGAGAGGGGCGAGCCCCGGCGCGGGGCTCAGCGGGGTGGTTCGATCAGGTGGTGATGGTCGCGCTGACCAGGGAGGTCGCCAGCCAGCGGGAGCCGGCCCACTCGAGGACGGCCAGGTCGCCGGCGGCGTCGAGGTTGACGTCGATGCCGTCGGCCGACGCGTCCTCGTCGTAGAACAGGCCCGAGACCGTGCTCGCGGTCGTGCCGGCGGTGGCCATCCAGCGCGACTTCTGCCCGGCGATGACGCCGTCGCCCTGGATGTAGTCGTTCGCACCGTTGAGGTTGACGAAGTGGACGAGGCAGAGCGGGTTGGCGGTCTGGCCCGTGGTCAGCGACTCGGTGCCGACCTGCCCGATCGCGATGAGCTTCCAGCCCGTCGCGGTCATGCGGAGCGTGACCTTCTGGCCGACGTTGTTGAACACCCACGCGGTCGGCTCGGAGCCGTACGCGGCCTGGGCGCCGTTCAGCGTGACCGTGCCGACCGGCGTGTTCGCCGCGGCGACGCACTCGATGGTCAGCTCGTGGCCCTCGGCGCCGTCGTCGAGGGTGAAGGCGTCGGTGCCATCGACCGACAGCAGCACCAGGTCGGCGGTGGTCGGGATGGCGCCGGGCGCGGATACCGAGGCGACGCTCTCGACGCTGAGCGACGGCGCGAACGCCATCACGGTGTACGCGTCGACCTCGTCGCCGTCGGCGGTGGCGGCCTCGGCCGCGACGAACGCGACGTGGTGGCCGGTCGACGCGGTGACGAACTTGCCGAGCGCGTTGACGGTGAGGTTGGCGCCGCGGGCGAAGGCGGCGCCGGCCTTGAGGCGGACCTTGGGGCCGCGCTCGAGCGAGACGCAGCCGGTGTTGCCGACCCCGATCACGCCGTCACAGCGCTCGCCGAGCGTCGCGCACAGGGCGAGGCCGCTCGAGGTCTCCTTCGCGCCGTAGTAGCGCTTCGCGGTGAGGTCCGCGGCGGTGGTCGCGGAGAGGGTGAGGCTGGACTGTCCCATGGCGATAGCTCCTGACGGTGGTGGGCGAGCGGGTGGCGGCGGTGGCGGCGATCAGGTGGTCGGGTACGCCGCGGCGTAGAGCCGCTGGCCTTCCTCGGTGCGGCCGAACTCGCGGCGCGCCTCGATGGCGCTGAGGGTCGGGTTCGACTTGGCGAAGGCCTGCGCGGCCTTCTCGAGCACGACCTTGGGGTCGGCCTCGTTCTCGGGCACGTTGTCGCCGCCGCTCGAGCCGACGTGCTTGGTGACCAGCGCCAGGCTGGCGTCGACGGTGGCGAGCGCGGCCAGCGCCTCGGCGCGCTCGGCCTCGGGCAGCTGGTAGACCGCCTTGGCGAGCAGCGCCGCGCCCTTGACGTGCGGGATGGCCGCGGCCGACTTGGCGATCACGCCGGCCTGCTCGGCGCCGCGGGCCTTGGCCAGCTCGGCGTTGGTCGCGTCGGCGTCCTTGGCGAACTCGACCAGCGCCTCGTCGCCCTTGAAGAACAGGCGGCCGGTGCGCTCCGACTTGTGGATGGGCGCCGCGACGGTGGCGCGCTCGGCCTCGGTGCCGTCGAGGAACGCGTCGAGCTGGGTGCCGCTGAGGCGCTTGGCGTAGGCGGCCTGGTCGGCGGGCAGCGCGACGGCGGTCGCGATGCGGCTGCGGAACTTGGCGAGCTGGGCGGCGGCATCGCCCTGGGTGTCGGCGGTCGGGGTCGGCGGCATCTTGTTCTCCACGGTGGCGGTGGTGGTGGCGAGCGCGTGCGAGTGGCCCAGGGCGGGCACAATCTCGATCGAGCCGTCGGGCGTGCGGATCCAGCTGTGCGAGTGGCCGTAGCCGGACCCGTTCGCGGACTGCTCCCAGGTGGTGCAGCCCTGCTTGATGTCGCGGTCGCTCACGTCGGAGATGACGTGGGCGTGGCCGTCGGCGACGGTGGTCATCGCCGGCTGGTACTTGGCGATCTGGGCGACGACGACGCGGCGAGCGGCGTCGGTGGCGGTCTTGATGATCGCCACGGCCGCGCCCTCGTGCGCGCCGAGCTTGCACACCGCGAGCTTGGTCAGGTCGACCTTGCGCATCGTGCGCTTGTGCTCGGCCTTCGCGACGTCGGCCGCGTCGGCGCTCTTGGCGATCGTCTCGACGTCGTGGGCCATGCCCTCGATCGACAGGCAGAACATCTCGCCGGCCTGGATCGACTTGAGCAGCTCGGCGTCGGGCCGGAAGCTGCCGACGATGCCGTAGTCGCCGCCGGTGTCCCAGCCGTGCGCCTTGGCGATCTCCTCGGTCACGGCGTAGGCGGTGCAGATGACGCCGCGGGCGCCGCCGGCGTGGTCGACGTTGATCTCGCGGTCAGCAGCCGGCCGCGCCATCAGCGCGTCGACCGCCTTGACGAACTCGTCCTCGGGGAAGTGGTCGCCGTGGGCGTCGATGTACGGCTCGCCGCCCTTCTTCGAGAACGCGAACCACCCGAAGCACAGGCCGAGGCCCTTGTCGAAGGACAGCGGCGCGGAGCGCTTGGCGAAGGGCGTGGGCACGAGGGCACCTTGCGCGCCACCGCTCGAGCGCCCCAACTTGGGCCGCCAAGCCCAGGCACGTTAGGGACAAGCGTGGACGACGCTGCGTGGGCCGCACTGCCGGAGCATCTCGACGAGGTGCGCCTGGCCGACGTGCTCACCGCGATGGGCATGACCACGAAGCCGGGGACGCTGCGCAAGTGGCGCCAGCGCGGCGGCGGCCCGCCGTGGTGGCGGGTGATGGGTCGCACCTACTACCGGCGCGACTCGGTGCGCGCGTGGCTCGAGACGCAGGAGAGCAAGGCCGCGACCATGCGCCCGCGGCGCGACAACGACACCGCCGGCGCCGCCGGCGAGAAGGGCTGAACGATGAGACTCGAACAGTTGAGCCGCGCAGATCGCGCGCGAGTGCGCCGCGGCTACGTGCCGCGGGCCTACAAGCGCGTCGGCATGCCGATGCCGCCGCCCGGCATGTGCCGCGTCGAGAGGATGTGCGGGCCAGGGTGGCAGGTGCAGCCGGCGCGCACGGTGCTGGTGGTCGGATCCACGCCGGGGGATGCCGGCACGTTCATCAGGGACACCGCGCGCCGGCGCCGCATCCCTGACGAGATCTGGCCGATGGGCGAGGTCCTGCGCGCATGGTTCTCCGGCGAGCGCGCCGGATTCACCGGGGTGTCGTTCGACCTGGTGATCGTCACCGCCGCCGGTGACGCGCTCGGCGCAGCTGAGTGGGCCAACACGCGATCGACGACAGCCTGCTGGATCGAGCCGCGATGGATCGGCGGCTGCGATCTCAGGCCGAGGTGGATCGCCGATGGTGACGCGAGGAGCCAGGGATGAACGCCGCCTTCCCCGGCCTGCTCGGCCGCCGCATCCGCCTCGCCCACGACGAGCCATCCGCCTGGCGCGGCCGCGTCGTCGGCTGGGACGAGGGCTACCTGGTGATCGAGAGGAACGACGGCCAGCTCGAGCAGCTTGGATGGCGCGGCGTGGTCGTCGAGCCGGGCCCGGCCTAGGCAGCCTGCTTCACGTCCTCGGCGTCGCTGTCGACCGCGACCTGGCCAGGCGGCAGCACGCGCACGGCGCGGCCGCAGTTGCACTGCGCGGTCTCGCTGGCCGGGGCGTCGCGGTCACCGGGGCGCTTCAACGGGTTGCCCTGGCCACTGCGGAAGGGCGAGCCCCACTTGCGGAGCTGGCCGTGCATCGAGTTGTGCCACGGGCGCGGCCGGGCCCCCTTGAGCCACTTCTGCTGGATGCGATCGGCGTCGACGTGGCCGTTCTCGATCGTCTGCTCGTAGGCCTCGTCGTGGGCCTCGTTGGCGTTGCGGTGTGCCTCGGTGCGGGCGATCACCTCCGACCGGTACTTGAGCGCCCGCTCGGCGTAGCGGTCCACCAGCTTGTCGATCCGCTCCGGCGACAGCGGCTTGCCGGCCTTGATCGCGCCCTCCACGGCGCGGTCGGCGCGCGCGTCGCGCAGTTCGTAGGCCAAGGCCTTGCGGCTGCCGCGCTCAAGCGCCCGGCGGTAGTTGGCCACCCACTGCGTCTGCTCGACGGTCAGGCCGATCGAGTCGCGGATCGCGATCGCGGTCTGCCGCGGGTTCAGCCCGAGCTCGTGGCCGATCCGCAGCGCCTCGCCGATCGCCTGCCGCTGCTCCTCGACGAGCCCCTGGATCAGCTCGTAGCGGTTCCGCGCCGCCGCGGCGACCACGCGCGGGTTCGAGCCGTCGAAGCTCACTAGCTTGTCGAGCTTGGTGGCCAGGTAGTCGGCGACCTCGCCACCCACCAGCGCCTGCACCGCGGCCGTCTGCCCGGCCACCGACGCCGCGGCGGCCTCGATGTCGTCGAGCACCGTGCTGATCACCTGACCGGTCGCACCGCTGTCGATGGCGGCCTCGATCTGCGCGAGCGTCCGCCGCGACTTCACGCGCGCCATCACCGCCCGGAACCGCTTGGCGATCCGCGGCTCCATCCTGGCGATCAGCTCGTCGAGGCGCTTCTTGGTCATCGGGAACTCGGGATGCCGGCCGACGGGATCATCGTCGGCGCCGGCCGGCCGTCGGGGTTGGCGTGCCAGCGCTCCATCGCGGTGTGGTACTCGGCCTCCCGCCGCAGCTCGTCGGAACGCCAGGCGTCAGGCAGGAGCGCGCGCGGACGCCGCCGCCATCGCGCCGCGATGGATCGTACGACCCAGGTTGCGACCAGGCCGGCGACGACCGGGGCCAGGAGGTTCACCGGCGCGCCACCAGCGCCACGGCGCGCCACGCCTCGCGCTCGCGCTCGTCGAGCTTGGGGTCCTGCCACATGAGGTAGGCGATCTTCCGCGAGCCCATATAGGCGTCGCGCATCTCCTGGGCCAGCGCATCGACGTCGAGCACCCGCACCTCCGGGCCGCCGTCGCTGCGGATGATCTTCCAGGGTTGACCCTGGACGCGCACCGGCTCGAGCTCGATCCGCCCGCCGCCGGCGTGGACCATCGCGTGGGTGACGTTGTGGCCGCCCTCGACCAGGTCGCGCACCGCGCGCGCGGCGTGCGCCTCGGCGTCATTCGGCGCGCCGTTGTGGGTCAGGTGGTTTCCGTGCGGGCCGACGCCCTCGATCACGATGCTGTAGTTGCCCATGGCCTTCACGGATCGCACCCGCGCCACCGCCCCCCCAACATCCGGCCGCCGCGCTACATCCGCTCGATCACCACGCCGCGCGCCACCAGCTCGGGCTCGATCTCCGCGAACACCGTGTCGCAGCCGCGGGCCATCGCGAGCTGGCGCGTGGTGAGCGCGACCGACGGGTCAGCGCGCCGCACGGCGGCGTAGCTGGTGGAGGTGAGCCGCTCGCCGAGGTGGCGCATCGCGATCACCCGGTCGCACGGCGCGCCGTCGGTCTGGTCGAGGGCCTTGCGCAGGGCGCGCCACGCGGCGACGCCCTCGACGATCAGGGCCCGGCGCGCGGTGAGGATGCGGGCGGCGACCACCCGCGAGCACTCCGACCAGCGCTCGCGGTCGGGGATGTGGCCCAGCGCCCGGGTCACGTCGTCGGTGCGCAGCAGCTCGGTGCCCGAGCAGAGCGCCAGCTCCTCGCCCAGCCGGCTCTTGCCGGCGCGCGGGCCGCCACCGATGACGAGGATCACCGCGGCCCCGTGCCCACCGTGGTGGTCGTGCAGCGGTAGACCGCGGCGGCCGGGTCGTCCTTCACCGCCTCGATCTGGAAGGTCTCACCGCGGATCGTCACCGCGTCGCCCGGCACCGGCACGATCCGGTCGGAGCCGATCAGGATCGACGCGCCGAACAGACTGACCGTGACGACGCGCTGGCCGTTCTTCATCACCTCCTTGCGGAGTCCGCGGCACGGGATCTGCGTCTCCTTGACGCGGGTCTTGCCGGCGATGTTGCCCGTCTCGGGGACGCGCGACGTCCGCTTGAGCAGCGTCGCCGCCTCGCCGACCTTGGCCGCCTTCATGCCGGCGGCGATCTGGCCGGCGAGGTCGAGCCCGCCGATCCGCGTGGTGGCCGCGGTGGTCTTGCGCATGGCGGCGATCGTGCGGCGCGCGCGAGCACCGCCCCATGTTCGCGGTCAGCCCGGCGGGTCGCTGACCAGCCAGTCGCCGGTCGCGATCGTGCGCCGGATCGCCGCGGTGGCCATGTCGAGGATCATCGAGTACTCGGCCTCGCCGATGGCACGCGCGGTTGCGACGGTGACCGCGGTCGGCGTGGCGGTGATCGCCGACGAGCTGGCGCCGGGCGTGACGGAGGCCTCGATCGTGTCGATCACGGTGCCGTCGGCCAGCGCCACCACGAGGTGCGCGGTGTGGCCCGTCAGGTCGGCGCCGGCCGTGACCTCGACGTCGGGGTAGACCTCACCCCGGATGCGGACGATGTCCTTGGTGATGGGCAGGCTCATTCGGTGACCTCGACGGTGAAGTCGGCGGCAGCGCCGACGGTGACGGTGAAGTCGCTGACGGCCGGGACGCCGACGGCGACGGTGAAGGTGCGGGGCAGGGCCGCCACCGATCCGGCGCCGGCCGCGGTGACGGTTGCGGTTCCGGCCGAGGTGCCAGCGGCAGTGGACGTAGCGGCGCCCGCCGCGGCGGCGGTCGACGTCCCGGCAGCGGTCCCGGTGCTGGCCATGTCCGAGGTCGCGGCCGCGGTTGACGTGCCCGCCGATGCCCCCGCGCTGGCCGCCTGCGCTGCGCCGGTTCCGGCGACCGATGCGACGCCAGCGCCAGCCCCGACGGACGGCGCGAGCGCTCCGCCGGTGGCTGCGGCCGCCCCGGCCCCGGAGGATGCGCCAGCAGCCGCCGCCGAGCTGGCGCCGGTGCCGGCCGCCGAAGCCGCGCCTGCGGAGCTGC
>ERZ869925.1234-NODE-1234-length-12318-cov-5.367447_pt1 | contig 12318 bp, 21 predicted proteins | sample MGYA00579311_ERZ869925 | MGnify/ENA primary metagenome ERZ869925 (study PRJEB32216, sample SAMN09231817) | wastewater metagenome | place: USA: Maryland | collected 2016-07-30 | study: EMG produced TPA metagenomics assembly of the PRJNA472060 data set (Reclaimed...
TGATCCTAGTTTCACGTATCAGGACTTCGATATGGAGAAGTATAACAAGCCTATGCAGTAACAAATTTTAACCAAGGAGAATGTAAATGACTACTGCTGTTACAATCAATGCTCATGCAGGATGGCCTGTTGAGGTTATTCTTGTGCATAGCTATCCTGATGAAGAAGATAGGAAAGAAGAAATCACTGTACAACCTCACACAGAAAGGACTGTGTATGTGCACTCTAATCTATCAATTTCATCAATTCGAGAATTGCCTATGGCTCCAACCTTTCCATAACCTTCTCTAAACTCTTACTATCAATTAGGTAGCGGGTAGCTCTGTACAGTGTACTAGGTCTGCCCCTACCTAGTTGTATTCCAGTAAACTTCTGTACCATATCCATTTCATGCATCACGTCTAGAGCAGCACGTACTGTAGATGCATTAATCCATGCTTGCACACGCTTAGTAAGTTGTGCCTGTGTAACGCCATTCATCCCAGCAGCTAGTAGCATATCACGCAGGTTGTCAATCCCACTGATTGTACGACCGTGAGTACCTGTGCCTTCAAAGATCAGTGCACCATCTTCTCTTACTTCTTCGATGATGCGGATCGCAGCGGAAATATGTGTAGCTTGTATTTCCCAGGTTTGATCATTGATGCAGAGCAACGCAGCAACTCTGAGGATGTGGCCATCTTCCCGCGACTGGAAAGACTTACGGAAGGGGTCTCGTTTGACTTCTCTACGTCTATACCAAGCCTCAAACTTACTTCTTCCACCTTTGCTAATTGCCACCTTGGGAATGTCGGACGCTTCCCGTTTAATGCGTTCAAGATGATTGATGATGCTGGTATGTAGTTCTTCATCAGGCTTCTCCGGCCATGGGTTACACTTCTTGCGCTTCTCACTGACTACAAACAGAACACGTGATGTGAAACCACCTTCAATTACATCAGGATTGACAGCACGTATTAGCCACGAGGGAGTCGAAGCAGAAAGGAAGTTGAGATAGACGTTATCGAGTCGCATATCTCCACGAACGAAGCTGCCACCGCCCGAGCGAATATCAGGACAATCATAAAGATCAGTAAGCAAACCAGGCATAGTGTCCATATACTTCTCTTTGCCCAGAAACTTAACGAGTTCATCGATGCAAATAGCCGCACTGCAATGTCCTTTCTCTCTTGACTCTGCTACAAGCATGTACTCAAGCTTTTCAGGTGTAGTCTTGTTCTCAATAGTGAACACGCCCATCTTGTGTAGTATCTTAGTAGCACGTCTTACTGATGTTGACTTTCTTGTGATACCACTCTCCGCAACAAGGATACAATACATGTTAAGAAATACCGAAGCGGAGCCACGCTCAACAACAGTAGTACGACCAACAACATTACTAAGGATAAACAGTCCTGTAAAGAAGTCATAGACAAGAGGCGTCTCTGAACTGTCGTTGTATAGAAGATACTGTCCGAGGAAGGTATCGGGTCCAACAATTTTGGCATAGTTAACTCGCTTTGGCATAAGAGTTATTCCTGTTTAGACTCCATTGCATCGGCTGCGGCGGATAGAGCGGCGATGATTTGTGCGTCGTTCAGCGGCTCGGCAGACTGACTGCCAACTGCAAAAAGCAAAGCCGCATCCGGTTCCCTCATCGCTGCGAGGATGCGGGCGCGGGCTGCTTCTGCTGCATCCCGAGCAAGACGCCATTGGAGCCGATATGCGGTCTCGGTCAGGTCGCTATCCTCAGGCACGATTTCGTCCGCAATCTGTGTGGCGAAGTCCTTTGTCTGTTCAACCATTGTTGTTCTCCAGTGCTTGGCGGGCCTTGGCCTTGCGCCATTGGCTGTCAGAAGCCCAATAGTTCATCGCGTGATAGTTGTAGGCGTTCACGTCGCCCAAGTGGTCATCCATGACGTTCTGTAGGCCTACGCCGTCGCGTGCGATTGTTCCCAGCGCCTCCCGCAGCCGAGCAATCTCCGCCGCCTGGCGCTCGACGGTGGCTTGCAGGGTGGCGCGTTCGGCTTCGCGGTGGGCTACGAAGGCAGACACAAGCGAATGATGATCATACTCGCCCGCCCGAATCATTGGGGCTTCCGCCTGCTTTGACGGAAAAGGCTGGCTTTCGCACCAATCCGCTGCCGCATCCCGGTCTATCTGTTCAACCATTGGTGTTCTCCCAATACTTGCCCCACTAACCACAACAAGCAGCTAGTGGGGCTTAGTTAATTACTCTACAGCACGCTTGTTCTGTTCGTACTTCAACAGTTCATCAGTCAGTGCAGCATGTTCAATCTCAAGAGACTTAGCCTTGTCAGTAACCTTAGCAAAGTTCTTGACCTGATCTGCTGTGAACCTGCTGATAGCGTAGTAGTTTAGATCAGGTTCACCTGTACGATCGTCATTGCGTGAGTACTTCACATCGATGTATTCATCAGTCTTGTTCTCTACAGTACAAGGGAACTTGATCCAACGAGTGTTGTCAGACTGTTCGTCACCAAGACTACTGCCATTGATTTGTGTTTCGAGTTTAGCTTCTTCTGTCATACAACACTCCTGTTAAATGTCTGCACCGTAGATGATAGCTACAGCACGGTTCTTAGCTTCTGCAAGCGTGTTATACACCCACTGCGGTTCAGGATAGCACTCTGCATTTTCTGCTACAACATAACCATTGCATACTTTACGGATGCTTACTCCTATGAAAGTTCTTTGTGGTACGGCAGTATCTTGACGAGTCCTCTCAGTTCCCAAGATCTGTCCATTACAACCGTTACTCAAAATCTGATCAATCATATCACTTCACCTTTTGCATATTTGACCAACGATGAGTTCCATGCTCATCAGGTACACTAACTTTCAAGTCTGCTGGTATAATCAGTTCACGTTCAACTCCATCATAGCCTTTGATAATAATAGGTTCTTCTGCGTGTTTCTTCATTATAGCCCTAACCACAGGCCCAACACTAATATGATTAAGGGCAATGAGTGCGTCGTGTATATTGAGGGCAACACGTGCCAAGCCACGAGGCCAATCAGGATCACTGTGACATAGACGGATAATTCTAGTAACCTTGTCTCCAATCGTACTCTGTGGTCTGAACGCAATGATACTTTCTGTTGCTTCATCACTAAACTGCTCCAATAGTATCCATCGTCTACCGTATGGTGTGAACAGACTTCTGTTCGCTTTAACTTCTGCAACAGTTTTGTTCCACCATTCTTGCAGTTCTGGATTGATTTTGTGATACAAATGCCACAGGTACTCTGCTTCTGCATATGGTACATGCAGTGTAGTAGCTAGTCGATCTGGCATCATTCTGTAGTTAAGTCCGTGACGGCATCGCTTTGCAATGTAGCGTTTAGTATGCTTACCGTCAGGCCCAATATCTTCCGTTGGTGTATCGTTATAATCCATGTTAAACATTTGGGCCGCAAGTGATCTATGACAATCAAATCCACCTTCTGTACGTGCCCGTTCAAAATCACTGATCCACGATGGTATAGGAGCCAACCAGCCAACGACACGGGCTTCGGCTTGAGATAGATCGAAGTAGGAGAACTCATAACCCTCGTCTGCGACAAACATTTCATGAGAACGGGCAGGTTGATTTTGTAAGTTACTACCTGTTCCCCAGCCTGTTGAGGAACTCGACAAACGACCGGGTGCCTTGACAACACCCATTTGTTTATACTCACAACGAACTCGTCCATCATCGTCTATACTCATTTCTGCATATGTTGATACGAACTTCTGTTCTTCTGCTAATTCATCGATGTGATTAAGTAGTGCAACACAATCGTCAGGAGTCCTTGGGTGATCGCGCATACGGCGTCTATTTTCTTTATCCGTAGCTTGGCCTCGTCCAACTAGTTTGAGTCTCTTAAAAAATAGTTCAGCCATTTGTTTAGGACTATTAGGATTAGGACGGTAATCAGGATCACCAGTGGCAGAAGCAACCATGTCATAATACTGTTCCTTCATCACCTTGATCTTAGCACGCATGTCAACAACGATCTTCTCTTTTAGATCAGTGTCAATCTTAACACCATGCACAGTCATGTCAACTAGGTGTGGTTGTACAGTCATGACATGAGAGAAGAAGAACTCATCCATCTGTTGTGCTTCAAGTTCTTTGAGCATCTTCTGTTGTGCTTCGAGCATGAGACACACATCTTTAGCGTTGTATCTCCACTCTGCATCTATGTCACCAGTCTCTTTCCAAATCTTCCCTTCATCTTTGTAGAACGGATGATTAGTGTACTGACTTACAAGGAAACCCAAGTTGTGGGGAAGTGTGGGATACAGCGTATGATGAGCAAGCATAGTGTCGAACCAGAAGCTCGTAATCTTTACACGATCCTTGAACCACAACCAACTTGCGTCGTACATACCGTTCTGCATTACTAGTCTGACATTTGGGTCTTTGACAAGTCGTTGTATAGCTACCCATAGCTGCATTTCCTGTTTAACAGTGAACCTGTTACTGTTAGCATCACGGAAGTTAATGCACATAGCATTGTAGATGTTGTCAGACAAGCCAATACAGATCGTCTCACCAGATGAAGTCTCGATATCAAGTCCTACAGGATTGGGTGACTGTCTCATCTTTTCGATGTAAGCCATTGCTTCACCAAAGGTAGGATTGATAATAGCTTCAACGTCACGCTGCTCGAACTTACCAGTCACCAACTCGTTCAGTCTGCCCATGTCAAACTTAAACATGAGTTCATTGCTAGGATTACGCAGAACAGCAGCAGGATTGTACGTAGCTAGTACTTGTACATCACGTGTTACGACTTCTTTGTCGTTGTAGGCTTGACGGAGTTGTACAGGAAAGACACTTCCTCGATAGGTATTGATCCCTTTGTAGCCCGTAATCGCTTGTAGTGCGAAGTTCCCAAGACAGAGGATGTACTTGAGATTAGGGAGTTGCGAGAGTTCCCATTGCAAGATTGCACTGTAGTTTGCAAAGTCTCCGTCATCTACTCTTTCCTTTGTATCACCACTTCCAAGCAGTTGTTTCTTGACGACATTTGTAATGTAAGTGTTACGTCGATTGATACCATACTTTCGGACAGTATCCCAGAGAACTTTTCCTGATCCACCCACAAGAGGCATCTTGAGTACTCGTTCACGGTCACCGGGTGCTTCAGCAATGATAGCAACGGTAGCATCTGTGGAACCGTCGATTCCGCAATCAATTGTAAGGCCATACTGTTGTATCCTTTTCATTATCTCTTGGTTCATCTGTCCGATAGTAAGCATCAATCTCTATCCTCTATGAACTTCATTACGGATGCAGTGACCATTTCGTTGAACAGTCTCAACTCGTCAGTACCACCGTGAATGTTCCACACTTTTTCGTAATGTATGTTAGGAAACTCTTTCTTGAGTGCTTCACCTAAGTACTTACGACTGTCACCCTCAAAGGTATGATCTGGCGATCGTATCTCGATGATCTTGTAGTTGTGTGGTTTGACGTAGTTAACAATGACACGCTGTTCTTCTAGAACACCGCCATCAGACAGCAAGACACACTTCACATCACGTGTGTTGTGTAGCTTGTTAAGCATCAGTCTGGCTATAATGTCATCACCAAACTTTTTGGCCAGTACCTTGTGCATCCAGATGTATGCCTCACGTGGTGACATACCAAACAACAACTCATGTTTAGCATTCTTTTCGTCAGGGTGTGCATCATAATGCTCTGGACTGAAGAACAAATTAAAGATGGCATGAACCCCTTTCTTGAGAGGTTCAGCCATCTTAAAGTGTTCAACAGAGTTCCAACGCTTGTAGTAGTCACGGATTGGCTTCTGCACTACACGAGCAGCAGTATCCTTACCTACACCCGGTGGGCCATTGAACAAGATTATTTTCATTGCTTCGTTGCTCCAGTCAGGTCAATATCTTGAGTAATAGGGCACGACAAAGTAATTTCTGGAAGCATTACACTAAACTGGTGAATTATCAACTCAACTTGTTCTTTGCTAAACAAGATTTCAAGAGGCTTCTCATTGAACTGTAGACTAAGTGCTACTTCATTAGTACGGCTGTTAGTACTAGTAGCAAAAGTGATCGACTCAACCATTACAATTGCATTCTGCATGATATTTATCCCTTCTAAATAGTTGGCATATCAAAAGAGTCAAATTCTGTATAGTATTTGAACTCAGTAACTTGATCCAGAGTATCATTCAAGTGTAATGCAATGATCTTAGCAACTTGTGCACTAGCCAATCTTGCATTGTATATTCTGATCTGTCGATCTTTCCTTGCAAGGTAGCTATGCATTGCATCCTTTTTGTTGTCGTGTGCATACCTTTTACCAGTACCCTTGCGTACCCACTTGTGATAGGGTGGCCAACCTATGCGATAGCTTGCTTTTGTTTCTTTAGTGACAGTGTGTATTGACATGTATACATGAATGCCATTCTCACCGTTTACATCAGCAAAACGATACAGTACTTTCTGTTCCATGACATGTCATCCTGCCTTGTTCAAGGAGTTAACAATACTACGCTGGTCACTAATCAAGTTAACATGCTCACGTGCACGACTACATGCAGTGTAGAAGTTACGGATGTTCTGCATGTAGCTGGTTGACTTGTTCATTATGTACACGACCCGACGATACTCACTGCCCTGACTCTTGTGTGTCGAGATAGCATATGCAAGATCAAGGTCTTTGCGCGGATCAACCTGAACAATCTTGCCATACTGGTTGAGTACTTCCATAACAGGTGGAAATGCTTGTTCTCTGTCACCAAAGTCAACAATGATCTCTTGCGTACCCGGATCAATCTCCTTGATAACACCAGTCTCACCATTGAACACCATAAGATTGTAGTTGTTGCTAGTCATAATGACCTTATCACCAACATACATACGGATAGTGCCACCTTTCTCCTTGTTATCACCCTCAACCCACTTATGGCGTGGAATGTGATAGGCAGGATCAAGCTTACTATGAAACAAGCCCTGCACAACCTGATTAAGTTGCATAGTGCCGATCCAAGTATTACGCTGTGTAGTGATGATCTGGTTTTCAACCTGTGTAAAGTCGATACCTTGATCCAAACAGTCCATGATATAGTCAGTAAGTGCACGAACAGGCTGGTCGGTGATAGTCATCTGCCATTGATCGTTCTTAGCAGGCATACGACGCTTAAGTATCTGCTGCAAGTTGAGCAAGATACCACTGTCTTTACCTTGACGATGCACTGTGTCGAGACGAACAGACGGGAACTGATCCAAGATACGGAAGAAGTTGCTAGGCTGTTTGTTCAAGTGTTCATCTTGTTCGATCGGCTTCAACTGATTGTTGTCACCAAACACACGGATAGCACCACCTGCCTTGAGAGCATTGAACAGTGACCTATGAACTTCATCAGACACCATCGCATACTCGTCACAGAGTACAACGTCTTGTTCAAGTCGATTACTAGATGTTCTTTTGGGAAAAGTGAAGCGACAAGGCTTACCAGTCTTAGGATCAGGCTCACCAGGATGCGAATACTCTAGCAATCGGTGGATTGTAATAGCTTCAATGCCTGTCGCTTCATAGATACGCTTTGCAGCTTTGCCAGTAGGTGCACACAGTACAACACTATAGCCCGCTGCTTCTAGTTGGCGATAGATGATGCGCAGGATGGTAGTTTTACCAGAGCCTGCTGCACCAGTGATGCCAACAACACGCTTGGTTACGTCAAGTCCAAGGTGTACCGCTTCTTCCTGCTTAGGATCAAGCGTAAACGGGATTTGCTCCGTAGTTGTTTCGGTAGAAGTCACGACTAAATATCCCTTCCAGTCGGTTAAGAGTCTTAATGTCACGATCACGGACACGGTTAAGAGTGTTAGCATCAGCGATTGCCCGCTCTGCCCACTCTACAACACCCTGTTCGTTGTTGAGAAGTGCAGCAGCTAGAACATCACCGATCCGTTCGATCATCCTGTCGTTCAGCTTGCTCATCTTTCATTACCTCTTTTGCTGCATATAAAACACACCAACGCACAAACTCTGATTGTGATACGTGTGCTTTCTCTGCTGCCTTTTCTAATAGTGCCTTTTCTTCGAGTGTGCAACTCATTTTTAGCTTACATGCACTGAATTTGCCTGTTGCATTGATACCTCTGCCGCGAGGAATGTGTGCTGGGTAAGGTATTGTGAGTTGTAATCTTTGATCGCGCATCACCGACATTGCCTAGTCCCTTCATGCGACAGGGGCCGAGATACCGTCCTGTACCCCGACCCCTGCCTAGTGTTTAAGCTGTTACGTAATATGAGTTACGCAATAGCCTTCTTTTCAGCGACCGGGATACTAACCTTGATCGGCTTGAACGCACCATTGCTTTCGCTAACGATTTCGAGAACCTTATCGGTATCACGTTCAAACTTGAACTCAAGGTTATGAGCATTCACGTCAAATGCAGACAGCGAACCATCTTCATTGCGTACTGCAACAAGCATATAGATCGGCTTGGGGGTACGGGTGAATGCAGCGCGCTTACGCTTCGGGGCTTCGGTGGTTTCAGTCTTATCAGCCATGAGAAATCTTCCTTTCAAGTAAATCCGTCCAAAGGACATGTGTTAGGTAGCAAGGCATGGTGCATCTGTCAATAACAAAATGCACCATGCCTCACTAATTACGCAGCGTTGACCTTGTTAATCACTGCCCGCGTCTCACCCTCGTAAGTGTCGTGTCCGATCGATACGGTGGCAGTCAGGCCAACCCAATCGTTAAGGTCCACCTTGCTGCCCATGGGCGCTCCAATGGCCTCACAGAACTTGCGCATCCGGTAACGACCCTGCGGGCTGTCATCGAGCGTGACACGGTTATAGAGCAGCGTCATGCCGTCAGGATCACCCTCAACGAAGTCAGCCGGGTAATTCTCAGGTGCAATGAAAAACGTAACAGAGCCATAAGGATTGCCCTTTGCACTGGTCTTACGTTCTGCGCCACGGATTTCAGCAGGATAGTCACCTACCGGAAGCGGGGCAGGTGCTTCTGCATTCGAGATATCTTCACTAAACTCAATGATGCTTGCTTCACTCATGTTAGTACTTTCTTTAGTTGTTGCAACAGAGGCTTGAGTAGCAGGTGACTTCGCCTCATTAGTCACTGCATCCGCTTGGGATTTCTTGTTACGGGAGTTTGATTTTGTTGCCGCCATTAGCATTGTACTCCTGTATAAAACTTGCTAAGGAATGCAATCCATATGGAGCATCATCCCCATTAGGATCGTATTTGCTAATATACTCTATTTTATCTCTTGTGTCAAACATGCGAGATTTCATAGGCTTTCTGGTACGACCATTACGTACTAGTACACGACGCTCTTTACCAGTGTCCATCATGAACCACACTTCACTAATCTGTAGTGCAGCTTGGTCAGGCAGTTTGCCACCCAACATCATTGTGATGTATAGGACATTACCACTGTCATCTGTTGTAGGGCCATCTTCGTGAGTTATGAAAATGCAGTTCTTATTGTACTTACCAGTAAGACGAAGCATGCCAGCCACAAGACGCAAAGTGAGAGCATTGCGTGCACCATAAGCCCCCGGTGAAGGTCGTTCGAGTGTAGCACCTTTAGTATTTGCAATCCCTTGTTCAACTGCATACTGACTGTAACTAGTGAGACTATCGACAATAACAGTATCAATACCGTAGCTATCATCAGACAATACCTTACTCAAGTTGTATGGATCATCACTCTTGAACTTCTCTACAACATTGTACTTCTCACGAGACAGGTCCATAACAAGTACGTCGTCACGCGCACCAAGAGACATAACACCATCAGGGTCAAAGTTGATGAGTAGTTTCTTGCCGGGTGCAGATGCAGCTAGAGTAGTCTTGCCACAACCGGCAGCACCCCACAGCAACATCGACATACGTGTTTGCATTTCATTGGCAGACTTAATAGTCACACCTGGGATAGAGATTTCCATTAGTCGATCTGGTCCTTAATCTTGTTTTCATAGTACCACTCGTTGACAACAATATCTACATCATCGTCGCCGACTTCTGCTTCTTCGTCTATTTCCTTGATTTGTGACTTTGCAATCCAAATCTTGTTATCAGGATCACCATCAATAGCGACAAGCCACGCCTTTTCAGTTTGTGCGACTAGATCACCATTGATTGTTACGAATGCTGGCATAGATCAATCTCCACTTGTTTCATGCAAAGGACTCCATTCTTCTACATGCATGTCCTTAAGCATTTCTACTTGATCTTCATCACTGCTATCACAGAATGGGATCAACTGGCATGACGAGAAGTATCTATTACAACTGTGAGTGTACTTAGGCGCATCGATAATGTTGTTACGATACTTCTGATCCAACTCTACAGTGTGCAAGAACCAGTCAAACCATCGTGCGAAGTGATAATCATGACGTGTAACAGTCTCCCTTACAATACCGCCGTAGTCATACGACTTGGGTAGTGGTACAGTCATGCCGTATACTTCAGCGTTCTGAACTGGTCTACCTGCCCATACGCCCACCGCGATACAATAGCCAGTGACCTGGGACGACAAGAGAAAACTGTTACGCCAACTGTCGTCAAGTCTCGATGCTGTCTTGTTCTCGTGCAAGTACAGAATGTCGTCACGCTCATGTAGTCCATCCATCTTGCCAATGAAGCGATACTGTACAACACTGTCATCAACCATTTCAAAAGTGATAACAATATCAAACGGACACTCAATACCTACATCACTCTCTACATCGCCAGGATTACGTACCCAAACAGGCATACGATTAAAGTCCCAACGATCCACATATGCAATGCAGGCTTCTTCTAGGTTAGTAAGCGTGCGTCGTCGATCATTCGGGTCATCGTAGAACCCACAGCCATCAAGACTTGCAAGGGTAAAGTCAAGCGACTGTGTGCGTTCATCTTGAGTTGCTCTGATACTGTTAAGCATATTAGAGTATCGTGCATTTCCAAACAGTCTGTACCCATGATAGTCCGCAAGGTCGGGCTGTTGTTGATAATGTCGCAACTGCCACAAGCGCACCGCTGCAAAGAACTCATGTGCCGCACTCCCCATTTCTAGAGCCATGTTACGCCCACCACTATACATAGTCTTGTGATGTGTGTAACGAATGATGCCCCATGTAGGACACTGATTGATGGCTTGTAACTTTGTGTTGTCATAAGCAGGTATATGCTTGTCAGCTTCTGTAGCTAGACGCAGTGATACCTTCTTAATTCGGCTTATTGATTTCATCTACACGCTCCCCCACTTCTTGATCCTTGACGAAGCGGTCAGTACGCTCTTTCATGTTGTGAGCAATGTCAGCGAAGCCCTGCATGTTATCAATCATCTTATCAAACATGATTGCCAATTCTGCAATAGCCTTCTTGTTCTGATGAGTACGTTCTGCAAGCTGAATAAGAATAGACTTAGTACGGCTGTCCAAGTCAACACCACGCAACTCATGTTCTACATCACGACCACGTAGTACATCAGCATCGCCTGTACCACCTTTAATTATGTTTACCATTATGCTAAGTCTCCAACTGTCATACGAAGCAACTTCACTTCATTCATGTACTTTGCAATAATATCACAAGCCTTGTTAACACTGTCTAGTTTCTTCTCGATCTGTGTTAGACGCTTCTGATACAAATCTCTGTCTTTCTTCTCCTTGATAGCAGCCTTTGCAGCTAGAGCCTCTTGATACATAGTTTGACTACGCATCCGACGTTCTTGTATTTCCTCAACAAGACTCTCTAGTTCTGCAAACGTGAGTTGATCGATACTAGCACGTTGTATTGGTGTGTCTGCTGCTGCTTGCATCATGCTGACTCCTTACCTTGTGCTTTCAACACTCGATCGATGTGCCTCTCTGCTGCACGGAATGCTTTGTTTTGTGTTTCAGCTTCTTCACCGTATCGAGTTGTAGTGACTACTTCTACAATCCACTTCCACTTCTTAGTGGCTGGCACATATTCAACTGTGTAGTGATGCCGCTTATATGTCCTTGTTAGTTTCTTTGGCTTCACTTGGAATTGCACTACGTTATCCTTCACATAGATTATCCTTAGTAATGTGTCCCTGTCTGGATGATGAGACAACTGACAGACAGGGACGGTGTTGCAACACGCACACGACCTACGACTAGCGCCAGTCCCTCACAGAGTTGCAATCAGCGATCAGCCATCAGTAGGAACTACACTGTCATCATCATCGCTAATCAGTTCTACCATATCAGCAGGGAAGTAGAATGGATCACGCTTGCTATCTGGTGTATCAATGTCAACAAAGTTCGGTTGATACATCACTGCACGAACAGTTCCGTAGTACACACGACC
>ERZ869925.1235-NODE-1235-length-12314-cov-15.801860_pt1 | contig 12314 bp, 20 predicted proteins | sample MGYA00579311_ERZ869925 | MGnify/ENA primary metagenome ERZ869925 (study PRJEB32216, sample SAMN09231817) | wastewater metagenome | place: USA: Maryland | collected 2016-07-30 | study: EMG produced TPA metagenomics assembly of the PRJNA472060 data set (Reclaimed...
GTGCCCACCCCAGAACTTCGTCAGCCATTGGGCTTCACCTCTTGCTCGGCGGGCAAGAGGTTGAGCAGGGTCCGACAGTCCGCCAGCCATGCGGCGGCGGATCTTCGCGTATCACCTTCAAAGAGTTCCACCCCCGCCGCGAGCATCACCTTCAGTGTCGGGGCAGCGGCGATCAACCGCGCGTTGCCCTCTTGCTCCGGGTGGGTGCGAAGACGCATCCCGCACAGAGCGACGCCGGCAGTGTCGTTCGATTCGTCGCCAGCCGACCCCATCGGCCCGGCTGGACCGCCGACGCAGTGCCCGTTGTCGAACACGAACCACGGACCCGGCGTGTGCATTGGCTTGTTCACCCTTTCACCCCTTGTGTGATAAAGCTGGTTCTTCGCGCGCTTACTCCGTCAGCACCGCTCCTTGAACGACACGAGCACCCCGCTCCCCAGGTCGTGCGGCCGGTACTCGATGCTCACCTTCGTCACGCACGAGCGGTTGTCGTCGATGATGACACCGGCCTTCTTCGCCGCGTCCAAAACGGCCTTGATTCGGTTGTCGATGTCCGACGTGCCGCTCAACTTCTCCTCGATCACCAGTTCGGCGTGCACCGGGTACGACTCGATCTTGGCGTGAGTGCGGAGCAGCGGCACGGCCACGTCGAGCCACTTGCGGTACTCGCCGCTCATCACCCGCTTGCCGTGCCCACGCCCGCGGGTGTACAGGTTGTTGGTGCTGGGCGGCAGCGGCACGCAGACGGTGCCGGCCCCGGTGTACACGATCATCCCGGCCCCCTCCCCGTGTTCCCCTGTGAAACCTTACCACCCTTCTCGGCTTCCAGTGCCGCGGCAATCTCCTCATCCGTCTCGTCGCCCGGCCACTTGCCCATGACCGCAGCGACCCCGCCTTTGTGGGCCTGTGCCGCGACCACGGCCGCCAAGTCGACCCCTCTGCGTTCCGCCACACGCCCCAGGCACTCCGAGCACGCCGCCAGCCGCTCGGCCAGTTGCAGGTTCAGCCGCTTCTGCTCGGCCAGTTCTGTTCGCAGGCGGTCGCACTCGTCCATCCGCCGATGGGCCTGGTCCCGCCACCAGTCCGCGTGTTCCGCGTCGGTCATGTAGCGGCCTCGGTGATGTCGTCGAACAGGGTCCGTTCGGTCAGGCATCCGGGGCTGAACCAGATCCTCTCTCGGTCGGCGTTGGCCGACTTGCCTTTGCCCGCCCGCCGCTGGTTGCCGTACCCGCCGGACGCCGACCACGCCTCGGTCGTCCACCCGTGTTCGTCTGCCAGCTTCTCGTAACCGTCGCCTTCGTAACCGCACACCGCCAGTCTTACCCCACGTTCGGCCCCCCAGCGGGCACACCACGCCAACACTTCGTCACGCAGGGCGTCGAGGTCGGCCCCCTTGTCCGTGGCGTACAGGTTCGCTTCCCGCGACTTCTCGCCGGTGTCCGAGCGGTTGGCCGGGTAAGGCGGGTCGAGGAACACGCCCGTCACCCCGAGCCGCGTCATGGTGCTATCACTGTCGCAGATGCGGTCCCAATGACCGTAGCAGGTGCGGACGTTTCGTAGGCGGTCGGACAGTCGTCGCATCCAGTCCACCAGCCAAGCCCGCCGCGAGTCGCAGGTGCCCCCGCCGGGCAGGGCGTCAACGCCCTGCCCGGCGTTCGTCATGTGCGGCACCTGCACCGAACCGCCCCACACCGCCCCACCGCCGTTCACACCTCGGCCGATGTCGAAGGTATCGGTCAGTTGCGGTCGGCCGTGGTGTCCACCACGGCCGACCGCAAGCTCTGGCACCTGCACAGACTGCTCGGCGAACGCTGGGTCACCGCGTTCGCCGAGCAGTTCCGGCATCTTTTCCTTGTGGTCGCTCGTCCACCCACGTTCCTCGGCCCGTGGCCCACGGTGTCCACCGTGGGCCACGTCGATCTGCGGCATGGCGTTGCGGCCCACGAACCCGTCATGACACCACGCCCCGCCGATCCAGCAGCACGCCCCCCAGCACCACCAGCCGGCAAACTTGGCGTCGTAGTGGTGCGGGTCTTCGGCCATCCACTTACGGAAGTCGTTCGCGGCTTGAGAGCGGACGAGGAACTTATGCCTGGCGTGCAGGTCGGCCTCGTTGACCGGCCAGTCGCACCACTTGGCCACCTGATCGGGGTCAGACTGCACGGCCCGCCAGAAGTTGACCAGGAAGTGATTTGCGTCGTTGCACGTCTCCTTCCGCACCCGACCGCCAAAGTGCTCGGCCGGTCTCCTCAAGAGGACAGCCATCGACCCCGCGAACGGTTCGCAGTAGTTGTCCACGTCGCCGAATCGCTCCCAGACGAGATCGGCCACGCGGCTCTTCCCGCCCATGTACGGAAACGGAGCCTTCAGAACTTCACTCACCTCGCTCACCCCCGCGTTCGTGCCCGGCGTGCCCGCCGGTGTTGGGTTGGTTTGGGTTGGTCACTCTGACGCTTGCCGACGCTTTTTCCGCCACTCGGCCGAAGCACCAATGATGACTTTGAACACCGTCCCGATGTCCGTGTCGAACTCACCCGCGATGTCCACCGGCTCGGCCCGCTGATCGAAGTACAGTCGCCTCATCTCTTCCATGTCGGCGTGGTCGAAATCGCCGTAAACCCAGAACCGCTCACGCCTTTCGATCTCTTTCTGCGTCATTTGTGTACCCCTTGTTTCTCTTCCGACCCCTTAGTGCGTGTGGGAACGGGAACCGGGAATCGAATCAAATCTGTGCTACACACATTCCATTCCCAGATTCAATTCCCACACGTACTAAGGGGTCGGAACGCCTACTGGTCTTCGCTTTCGATGATTGTGAGTCGGTACATGAACGGGTCGCCCTTCTTGCCTTCTCCCTTTCGCTCCACCTCGCCGCCGTCGTGCCACGCCTTCAGTGTGGCGAGCATGTCCTGTCTTCTGGCCGTCTCGCCGTGGCGTGCCATCCGCTCTTGAATCTCTTCGAACGTGCTCCACGTCGAGCCGGTCACTTTGATCTCTGCCATCAGCACTTCTTTCCAGTCCGACTTTTTGTTCACCCGCACCTGCACCTCGTCCGGGTCGCCGAGGGCGACGTACCCGCTCGGGGTGAGTTCGGCCAACAGCTTCACCGGCGTCTCTTCGTATCTGCCCATCCCCTTGAGCACCCGCTGCGGGTCTTTCACGTCGTCGCTCGCCCTGGTGAACTCCACGAGGATCTCGCAGAACGCCGGCAGCCCGCCCGAACCCCTCGCCCCCACGAACTGCTCACCGCCCGACTTCCGCGAGTGGTGGACCAACATGATGGCCACCTCTTCCTGCGCCATCGACCACAAAGGCATCAACGCCTCCTCCACCTGCCCGGCGTCGTTCTCCTCCCTGACCGGCCACATCTTCGACAGGGTGTCGAACACCACCACATCAAACTGGTACTTCCTCACCTGCTCGCTCAGCACCTTCAAATAGTCCCGCCACTCCTGCATGGTCGGCCGCATCTTGAACGGCCGGCACGCCATGCCGACGTGATCGCCGATCAGCAGCTTGTCACGCCGGCCCGCCCACAAGTGCTCGTGTTCTTCGGTGACGTACAGCACACGCCCCGGCACCACGGCTTGACCGAGGAACTCGGACTTGCTCCCGTCGAGACTCTTGAGCAGGTGAGAGAGGATGGTGGACTTGCCGGCCTTCCACAGCGCCGAGAACAGGGTGATGCCGCCGCGGGCCAGATACCCCGTCCACACCCACTTGGCACTCTCGGTCTGGGTGTCGAGTTCGCTCATCCACTTGAACGGCTTGGGGTCACTGTCCACACCCGCGCCCTGTGGTGTCGGCGGCACCGACCCGAACGGGTTGACCGGCTTCCCCTCCGGGGTGTTCACGCACAGGGTGAACGCGGACAGGTCCACGCTCTCGTCCTGTTCACTTTTGGGCTTGGAGAACTCACCCCGCTCGCCGTAACCCAGCCGCTTGAGGTCTTTGGCCGCCGCCGAGTAGTCGCCGCCGTGTTTCAGTTGGGCGTAGACGGCGAACCGGCTCAGCGGCGTTTCCGCCGGGAAGTCGGTCGAGGTGCTCCACACGAACAGGTACGGGTATCCGCTGTTGCGGCTCGACACCATGCCGGCCGACGCACTGATACCCTTCTCCTTGCCCGGTCGGGTCAGATACCCCTTGTCGTCGCCGCACTTGCGACACCACGCCCACCCCGCTTCGAACAGGCCGGTTTCCGCCCAACTGCCCCGCGCGTTGAAATCGTTGCCGGGGGAGTCCACGCCGGCCGGACTGCCCGACCGCGTGTCCCGGTCCCTGGGTTGTTCGGTCGGCGCGTGCTCGTTGCACTGCTCGGCCACCTCGCACAGCGCCGACCAGTCCTCCCAGTCCAGTTCGGGGAACGGGTCGGTGTCGCCCGGCGGGTTGGCCCACTCGTAGAGTTTCCCTGAGGGATGACATTCGGAAGGGCAGCCGGGGGCGAGCACCTGATGCCCTTCCCCCCGCACCTCGATCTTGGTCTTGCCCTTCGCGTACCGGGCGAGCTTCATGCCGGGCTGACTGTCCGGCAGCCTGACGTAGACGTGCCGGCCGCCGGTCGGCGTGACGCTCGCGGGGAGAGTATCGACCAATTGACGCAGCTCGTGGGTGAGCCGCTGATACCACTCGAAATAAGCACTCTCTCCCACGAACTCGAAGTCGAGGACGACAAGATGCCCGCTCGCCGGGCCGGGCACGATGCCGACCCCCATGAGCGACGGCCCGGCGAACCACTCGGCCACCTCGTCGTCGGACGGGTGGGAAGTGCCGTACTTCCGCCACCCGGACAGCAGCGGGCTTTTGCTCCCGTCGGCCTTGACCGGGATCACGCTCAGCCCGCACGAGCGGTAGTAGCGGGCGGCTTGGAGAACGTCCGAACTCACCACGGCACCTCGTCGATCTGTTGTTGGGTCGGTTCGGCGGTCATGCCGTCGAAGTGGCTTTCAATCTGCTCGAACAGGCTGACACTCTCGGTGTCGGAGGCTGGCGTGTCGAACTCCCACCCGTCCGGCAGCAGTCCCGCCCGGTGGTGGTCTTGGTAGAACCCGAAGCGGTCGACTTCTTCTTGGCTGGCGGGCCAGAGGTAGTGACCGCACATGCCGCACGTCACCCGCCCCGCGTGGTACGGCTCGGCGGAATTCACAATAACATTTTCGTTCACCGCCCCGCACTCCGGGCACGGCGTCGGCGAGTCGGGCTTGTCGCCGAGTCGAACGTCTTTGATCTCCGGGTACTTCTCGCCGGCCTTCTTCTTGGTGGTGAGTGTCAATGGTGTTGCCAGCAGCCCGTGGTTGGCCACGCTCACGCACTCAGCCACTCCGTTCGGCATCGGAAACTTACACCGCTTTCGCCACCACTGCTCGGCCTTCGCCCGTGCGAAACCGCCTTCCTCGTGCTCGACACACACCCACTCCGACAAGTATTGTCCCACGCCCACCTTGTAACTCACCCGCATGGTCTTCGGGTGGCCGGGCGGCGCGTCCTTCTTCGTGTGCGGGCGGTACTCGACTCCCAGCACTTCCAAATCTTCCGTCGTCACCTTGCCCGAGAGCGGCTCGTCTCCTTCCGCCCGCCCCGCGTGCTTCGGCTCGAACTCACGCACCGGCCAGACGTGCCCGCAGTCCGGACACACGCTGACGCCGCCCGCGACCACCGTGCGACACTCCGGGCACATCTTGGCGACGGACTCGCCGTCCTGGTTCTTCTTCTTGCCCTCGCCGTTCACCTTGTCCACCGGCCCGTGCCGCTTGATGTTCTGGCCGAAGTCGAGGACTAAACAATTCACTTTTCCTTCGCTCAGCCGGAAGCCCCTACCGACCATCTGGTAGTACAGCCCGGCCGATACCGTCGCCCTGAGTAGGCACACGCAATCCACGTTCGGCGCGTCGAAGCCGGTGGTCAGCACGTTGACGTTGACGAGGTAGCGGAGTTGGCCCGAGCGGAATTGCTCGATCAGGCTCGCCCGCGTGGCGTCGTCCGTGTCGCCGTACACCTCGCCGACCGCCGCCCGGCCCCTCCTCAGCCACTCTGTGAGTGAGTCAACCGGGTGGCCGTTGTCGATGAGCCAGTCATGGACAACACCAATCCTGTGATCCGCAAGCGGGTCGTCGCCCAGGCCGAAGTCGGCCCACGCCGGTCGCGTCTGGTCCGCCGCCATCTTCTCTCGCCCCACAATCTCCGCCCGCAGCCGTGCCGCCACCTGTCGCCCGTGCTGGACCGTCTGACAGAACAGCAGCACGGCCATGCGGTCTACCGTTCGGCTGACGACCTCATCGACCGCGCCACTCACCACGTCGGAAAAAGCCTGTTCGGTTTGCGACTCGTCGAACTCGCCGCGGACGACGCGGAGGGCGGAAGAGTCGATCTCGCACAAAGCGGCTTTGCCGACTAACGGGCAGAGGTAGCCGTTCTGCACCAACTCTTTCACCCCAACTTCAATGGACCGTTCCTCGAACAGCCGATCCGGGCCGTAAATCAGTCCGCCGCCGAGCCGGTACGGGGTGGCCGTCAAACCGATCACCCGCAGGTCCGGGTTCAGTTCGGTCATTGCGTCGAGCAGCGTGCGATACCTCCCTTCGCCTTCCGGCGGAATCAGGTGGGCCTCGTCCACGATCACCAGATCGAACCGGCCGATCTGGTCGGCCTTGTCGTACACGCTCTGGATGCCGGCCACGATGACGGGCTGCCGGGTGTCTCGGCTCTTGAGTCCGGCCGAGTACACGCCCACGGGCACGGTCGGGCACATCTTGCGGAGCGTGCCGGCCGATTGCTCCAACAACTCCTTGACGTGCGCCAGCACCAACACCCGCCCGTTCCAAAGCGTCACAGCGTCACTGCACAGTTGGGCAATCACGGGAGTCTTGCCCCCGCCCGTCGGAATAACAATCAGCGGGTGCCCGTCGCGAGTCTGCAAGAACTTGTAGGTGTTGGCAACCGCCGCTTCCTGGTAGTACCGAAGACTTATCATGATTGCACCTCATCTTTCCCGCAGTCCTTGAACGCTTCCGCCGCCGCTTTGCCCAGACCGAACTTCTCACACTTCTCGACAATGACACCGATGCGATGCAGACCTCCCGTCGGGTCGCAGTAGTATCCAGGGTTCTCAGTTTCGGCCCGCTTGCGATCGTACTCCGACCAGCCGCACGAGTAGCAGCCCCACGGCCCGTAGATGATGCCAACTCCGACATCCACCTCGTCACGGTCGCAGTCTTCCCCGCACTGAGGGCAGTTCATGTAAGTTCTCCAAAAGAGGCGGGCGGTCGTGATCGACCGCCCGCCGGTGAAAGAACTCACTTGTTCCGCGACCACGGGGCGGCGGTCGGCTTGGCGGGCGGGGACTTGGCCGCACCACCAACCTGCGGGCCTCCGGCCGGCTCGTAGCCCTTGATCTCGTTGCGCGTCTCGCCGTCGTCGCCCTTCTTGGCGCTCACCTTCACGACCAGCGGCAGATCGTGCAGTTGGGTGGTGTCCTTGAGTTGCTTCACCCCGACCGCCCGGCAGAAGGCCGACAGCTCGGCCCGCGCGATCTCCACGGCGGTCGTGTTCGGGTTGTTCAGGTTCAGCCGCGCCCACAGCCGCCGCTTCTCGTACTCGCCCTCGATCACCTCGAACGTGAACTGGATGTAGCTGCCCGTGCCCGCCTTCGTCGCCTTCTCCTCGCTGTCCACACACACCACCTTGTACTTGCCGGCCGGCAGCGGGTCGAACCCCGTCCGCGGCTCCACGTCATCCGAGTTGAACCCGCCCTTGATCTCGGCCATCTCGTCACCTGTTGGGTCTGGTTTGGTTGTGTTCTGGTTGCGTGTTCTGTCTGGCCGGATCACCCCCGGCCGGGTCGCTGCTGAATGTGATCACCGCCTTTTCAACTCAAGTGCTCCGCGAAACTGTCCCACGCCAGCGGGATCTCACCGACGATGCCGAACCGATTCTTCGCCGTACACGCCGGCCCGCCCACGGTTCGCAACACCCGCTCGCCGCCGTCGGCCCCGATGGGCTTGGCAATCGTCCGCTCGTTGAACCCGCTGCCCACCTTCTCCACCCTCTGCTTGCGGGTGGCGAACAGCACGGCGTCACTCCACTCCCGCACCGTGGCGTCGGCGTCCTTGTGCAGTCGCAGGGTGTAGCGGTCGTACCCCTGGCTCTCCGGGTCTTCGAACCGCTCGATCTTCGCGTGAGCCAACAACACGACCGCCATGCCCCGATCGTTCCGGGCGTAGTCCAGCCCGGCCAGCACCTCCTTCCACTGCTGGAGGGCCAACTTGTAGCCCTTGCCGTAGGGAATTTCCTCGATGGACTGCTTCGACTCCTTGCGGCACACGTCGGCCCAGATGAGTTTTTCAAGCCAGTCGAGCGTGTCCACCACCAGCGTCTTGAACTGGTGATCCTTGGAGCACACGGCCCCCAACTGCTCGACGAACTGCGGGTACGAGGTGGCGAGCGGGAGCCGCGTGCAGTCCAGTTCGCCCAGCCCGTCTTCCGTTTGCAGGAACACCGCGTCCGGGCAGCCGGCCCCGAACGAACTCTTGCCGATGCCCTCCGGCCCGTACACCACGACCCGCGGCGGGCGGCGTTGGCGTCCGGTCTGAATCTGGTCGAGCACTGTCGAATCCCCCTTTCGTTTTGGATAATCCCGAACCAGTCCCCACTCACGACAGTCTACGCTTGTTGTATACTTGGTGACAAGGGTAGTTGGTGACATTTTCATTCCGTGAAATGTCACCCCGTGTCCAACCGGGCAAGGACGGTTACGATGCTCTGCATGTCACGACCGCGAATTACTGCCGATCTGCCCGATGAGGTCCGTCGCGGGCTGCTCATTGCCGCCGCGGAGCAGGACGTGAGCATCGGCGATTTGATCGAAGGCATGGCCCGCCGGCTTTATCCGGACCACATCCGCCGTGCCGCCGAACTCATCAAGACTCAGGGTGACTCCGAAAGGCAGTCTAAGCGACAGCCAAAGAAGTCATCCTGACGCCCCGCCCGGAACCGGCGTCACTCGCCGGCCGGCACCAGCTTCGCCCGCACGGTCGGCTCGGTCGTGTACCGCTGCCACTTGTTCGGGTCCGGGTTGTTGACCTCCGTGACGGTGCAGTAGGTGGTGACGCCGGCCACGACGCACACGGCGACTGCGGAGGTCATCCCCCACAAGCACAGCCAGAACCGCCCCTCGCCGTCGATACCATTCAGGAAGTCCAGCACGGTCGCTCTCCTTGTGTGATGGTGTCGGTCAGGTGGCCGCCGCGTGCCCGGCGGTTCGCGCCAGTCTCAGTTCCGCGACGGGCCGGGCCGCACTTCTGAATCGCTTTTCATCGCTGGCCCCTTGTGCTTTGTGTGCATTTCCCACGCTTTGTGTGCCTTGTGTGCTTCTCACGTCGCCCCGGCCCACGCCGCCTGGTCGCTCTGCACCACCAGCGGCGTTGCGGCCTCGATCCGGTCCAACTCGGCCGCCACCGCCGCGAGGTACGCCCGCCAGTGGGATGCGGTCATCTCCAGGCTGGTGGCGTAGCTGCTGGTGAAACACGTCACCCCGTCGGCCTCCTTGTGCCGGATGGCCACCGACAGCGTGCCGGTGTCACGGTGGTAGTTGATCTCTGGTGCGGTCGGTGTGCCGCGTCTGGTCGTGCTCATCGCTCAGGCTCCTTGTGGTTGCGTGTTTTCCGCCCGCTGGCTCATCACCAGTTGGCCGACCTCGAATCTCGTCCGCAGCCCCCGCGAGTCGTCGCTCACCGTGACCGTGCCGTCGGGGGATTCGAGCAGCACGCGGAACACGACTTTGACCGACCATGTGCGGAACTGGTTGTTGTGGTCCGGCGAGCCGGTGGGTACTTTCAGTCGCACGCGGTCGTTGGGGTGGTAGGTGGTCATGTGGTCGCCCTCAGGTGCGGCTTGAGCCGGTCGGCGTATTGGCGTGCCTCGTAATCGAGTGCCGCCGAAAGGCGCTCGTATCCCCAGCCCTGGCCTTCCGCGCTCTGTTCAATCCGTGTGCCCCGCAGCAGCACGTCGCGGAGGAACGACCACGCATCGAACGGCCGGCCGGCGGATGACACCACCGGCAGCAGCAGTTCGAGCAGGCGTGTGGCCACCGCGCGGGCGAGTCGTACATCGGTGTCAAGCCCTGTCGCAAATCGGAAACCGTCATCCCCGGCAAGCACACCCTTGCACCAGTCTCGCAGTTCAGTGTCGGTCAGCATCCCACCCCCTCCGGTTTGTGTTTCCGCTTGCCCCACCGATCCAGTTCCGGCTTCACCCACTTGCCAGCCACCGCCGCCACCCGCTCCAACTCGGCCGCGAACGCCTCGCACTCCGCGGCAGTGGCGAACCCGGCACACCGAACGATGACACACGATTCGAGCACGCGGGCGGAGAGTTTGGCACCGCCGATCCGGGGGCCGACCATCCACCGCCCCGCGTCCCGCACCAGCCCGGCCAGCACCGCCGCCTGCTTCGCCGTCACCAGATGCACGCCGCCCCGTTCGCTCGTCCGAACCGCCACGCCGCCGGCCGTCACGGTGACGCTGATTCGCATGGCGTCCGGGTCGGTGCGGTCGTCGGGGTAGGTGTCTGACACGGGTCGGCCTCGTGGGTTGGCTTCGGGCACACGCCGCGACAGTCAGGGACGCGGCCGATTTTGGCCCAGTAGTTCAGCAGCTCGTACCCGACCTCCCTCTCCCCGCCGCACTTGCAGGCGACGACGTGGACGCCACCCCGAGCACGCTTCACGAACCGCACCACCCGCAGGCCGAACCCGGCCAGCCGCCCGACGGACATCGCCCGCTCGCGGACCCCGACCCGCTTCGCCCGCGGGCCGTTGTTGACCTTCCTCGTCGTGACGCACCTGCTCCCCTTGAGCGCCGACATCGCGCCGGTCAGCAGTTGGCTGGCCCGCGACTCGCTGACGCCCATCTCGCGGCCGATCTCCGTCAGCCGCTTGCCGCGGACGTAGTACTCCGCGAGCACCCGGATTTGATCGGGCGACGCACGCCCCGGAAACTCCCGCCGGACCCAAGCCGCGAACTCGGCTTCTGCCCCGTCCGATGGTTCGTGGTCGTGGTGCGATGGGTCGAGAACCCACCGCCCGCCGTCACCGCTGCTCGCCTGGTTCCCGTCTTCGCCGCCGCCAGACCGCATTCCGTAGTTCAGGCTCACCACCCGCACCACCTCCCGCCCCTCTTCCGCCGCCCTTTGCCGCCCCACCCGGCTGACGAAATCGATAGCCCGCAAGTGGTCGCACATCTGACCGTGAACGCGAAGCCGTGCGTAGGTGGTGAACTTCAGCCCGCGGGATGCGTCGAACGTGCGGGCCGCTTCCACAGCCCCGATCAGCCCCTCTTGGATCAGGTCGTCCGTCAGGCTGCGGTCGTGACGGCTCAGCCGCTTGGCGTATTCCAGTGCCGTCGGCCGCATGATCTCGACCGCCTCTTCGTCTGTGATCGCTCTGGGACATTCCGTCATCACCGTGGCTCCGTTGGTGTGTCGATGAGCGGGCACGGCAGCCCGTGCCCGGTGGCGAACGCGATCAACTGCGGGCGAGGTATGCGCCGGGTCTTGCTGCCGGGGATGCGGTAGCCCTTGAGCAAGCCGGTGTCGAACGCCTTGCACAGCGTCCGGTGGGACAGCCCGCACAGTCGGGCCGCCTCGTGAGTGGTGAAGACCTGCCGCTCGGCGAGCGGCACGCCCGCCTGTCTTGCCGCTGCCATGTCGTGACTCGTGGTGTGAAAAAGTGCCCCGATTCCACACGGCTCGGGGCCACACCGTTAACCCCCGCGGCTGCACCCACACGCCGCGGGTCGTGGGTCACTTGACCGGGCACACGCCGCCGGGACAGCCCGACACCACCGGGGCGAACCCGGCCGGCTGGTAGTACGCCACCTGTTGCACGGGCTGCGTGTACGTCGGCTGCACGGTCTGCGGGGCCGGCTGGTACTGCACCTGCTGCGGCTGCTGGCAGGGCTGGCACTGGCGGCGGCTGGCGAGCCAGTTGCGCAGCGGGCCGGCGTCGGCCGCACTGGTGGCGAGCAGGGTCGCCAGGGTGGTCAGAAGGATTCGCTTCATGCTCAGGTCACTCCGTTGGGAATCTCCCGGAAGCCGCCGGGCCGGTGTGTCGGTGTTGATCAGTCCTTGCTCACGCGGAAGATGAACGCGATGGCGACGGCCGCGAACGCTGCGGCACAGCCGACGAACGCAAACGCTTCCGGCCATGTCCATTCGTGCTGCGTCACTTCGGCGAACATTGGTTGCCCTCTGGTGTGCCGGTGTTCGCTCACGCCGCGTCGTCCTGGTCGCCCAGCACCACCGGCGGCACGGGCAGGGTGGTC
>ERZ869925.1236-NODE-1236-length-12303-cov-3.369530_pt1 | contig 12303 bp, 20 predicted proteins | sample MGYA00579311_ERZ869925 | MGnify/ENA primary metagenome ERZ869925 (study PRJEB32216, sample SAMN09231817) | wastewater metagenome | place: USA: Maryland | collected 2016-07-30 | study: EMG produced TPA metagenomics assembly of the PRJNA472060 data set (Reclaimed...
TAGACGGCGTGCGTTACGCGCCAGTTGAGCAAAGCGGACCAATCAAGATTGTCGTAATCGAACGTGGCTTCGTTTACGTTGGCCGCGTCTCTAACGGTGATGGCTGTGACGGTCAGTGCGTCACAATTCACGGCGCTAGGTCGCTGATTCGCTGGGGATCGTCGCAACATCTTGGCGAGCTTGTCAACGGCCCACTCGAAAACACAAAGCTAGGTGCGGCCTGCACCGTGCGCGTCCGCGAGTCGCAGATTATCCACATGATTGAGGTGAGTCAAGATGCCTGGAAGCAACACGTTAATTGATCTTCGCTACGGCTACGGCTACGGCTACGGCTACGGCGACTTCTACGGCGACGGCGACGGCGACTTCTACGGCGACGGCGACGGCGACGGCTACGGCGACGGCCACGGCTACGGCGACGGCCACGGCGACGGCGACGGCTACGGCGACGGCGACGGCTACGGCTACGGCGACGGCTAGACAAAGCAATGACAAGCCGGGAGACCGGCAAGGAGCGCCGCGTTCCGGCCCTTGTGCAAACAGCGGCAACTTACAAACCTTTTTAATTATGGAGTGAACGAATGGCAATGCTACGGTTAACGCTGGATGCGATGCGCGAACTTGACGGCGGCCGCGCAATGGAAACTTTTCAAGACGCCGTGCGCGTTGCAGTCAAGGACTGCATCGACAGGCCGGGAGACAAGCGGCCGCGTAAGGTCGTCTTGCAACTGACATTGAAACCGGTCCCCGTGATCGAGGGGAACACAATCGACTGCGACGGTGCAAACGGCGCGTTTCAGTGCAAAACGATGCTGCCACAGTACGAAACGCGGGAGGTCAACTTCGGTGTGCAGCAATCTGGAGATTTGATTTTCAACCCGGATAGCCCGACCGACCACAAGCAGGCAACGCTGCTGGATTAGTTATCCAGCGGCACAACAACTAGAAGGCGAGAAGTAAAATGGATGGATTGAAAGAAGCCCTTGAGTTGATTCAGAATACTGCGAAACTTTCGCAGGCGGCAACCATGCATCGCATCCCGAACAACGACCGTTCGGTGTTGATGCAGATCAACGGAACGCTGACGCCGCACGCCATTCCGCCGCCAGTTCGCGCGCATCAAGTTCGTCGGCTGGAAGACCTTATTTGCTACGCCAACGCCATCACGGACAGTGCAATTGTGATTTGGCATGACATTGATTCCGTGGTTCTCGTGTGCGATGACTTCGACAGGCGCGACCGCGTGACGTTCCCGCTGACGTTCTCAGAGAGGTTTGCAAAGCTGCGAAAGCTGGCGGCTGACAAGCCAGCCTTCGACCAGGCGAAGTTTGTCCGGCTTTTGCGGATTGAACTCGGGCTCAATCAGAGCATCGTCAACAAGTTCCGCAAGCTGGACTGGGAGAACGGCGACAAGAGCGCAGGCGAAGTGCGGCATGGCGATACAAGGCTGGCGAAAACCGTGGTGGCGAAGGTGCAGGGGATTGACGACTTGCCCAACGAACTCGCAATCGAAGTGCCAGTCTACCAGCAACAGGACGAGCGCCACGAGTACATCGTCAACTGCGCTGTGGAAATCGACGCCGTGAACAGGATGTTTCAGTTAATTCCGCTGCCGGACGAACTGGAGCGTGTTGTCGATGTTGCGCAAGCGTCAATTCGCAGCAGAATTCAGGAAGGCTGTTCGACAATCCCGGTGTACTATGGCAAGCCGTAGGACATGACAAGCCGGGAAAGACCGGCGCGGTTGTGCGGCGTGGACAGTGACACGCACCCGGCTGTACACCGGGGCCTCGCGCGGGGAAGCAGGTGCGATTCCTGCCACAACCACTGGCCCGTGACGGCACTCAGAATCCTTCCTGCCGCCTTCCGCGCTCGGCGCGCGGGCGGGCCTGAACACAGATAGTGAACCATGATTACGTGCTACCGATGACCATCGAATTCATAACAGCCGACTGCCTGGACTGGATGCGCACGACAGAGCGCCGCTTTGACATGACGTTCGGCAGCCCTCCATACTGTGACGCCCGAACTTACGGCATTGGCGCACAACGCAACTGCGCGGAGTGGGTTGAGTGGATGCTACAGGTGACGGAGGCCGCCGTCCGCATTACCACCGGACCTGTGATATGGGTTGCCGCTGGCGTGACCCGTGACCGCAATTACTGGCCAGCGTGCGAGGGTCTGATGTGGGAGTGGTGGAAGCGCGGTGGAAGTATGTACAGGCCGTGCTACTGGCATAGGAATGGTATTCCAGGGAGCGGAGGGGACCAGTGGTTTCGCGCCGATGTTGAGTATGCCATGTGTTTTAAGCACGACGGCGCGCTGCCGTGGGCAGACAACACGGCGATGGGACACAAGCCGAAATGGGAGCCAGGTGGAAAGCTGTCTTACCGTGACGAACACGGACAACGACGCCACAAGATACGTGGCACAAGCGGATATAAGAATGGCGACACGATTAACTATAAGGCAAGCGAAGGAAACCTTCTCGACCGCGCTGTAACGGAGATCGCCAACCCTGGCAACATGGTCCACACGCCAAACGGCGGCGGCCATCTTGGCAACCGGCTAGCCCATGAAAACGAAGCCCCTTTCCCAGAGAAGCTAGCAGAGTTCTTCATCCGCTCGTGCTGCCCGCCTGAAGGCACCGTACTTGAGCCGTACTCGGGGTCGGGGACCACGGCGGCTGTTTGTGCCAGGACCGGGCGCAACTGCGTAGGAATCGACGTGAGAGCGTCACAGACGGCATTGGCGCGAAGGCGCTGCGCACAGGTGCAGAGGGAGTTGATTTAATGGCTATTACGTGCTACCGATGCAAGCAGCCCTACGCTGACGGCAGATGCGGTTGCCAGGATGGCATAACGCTCGTGTGCGCGGATTGCAGAGAGGTGCTTCCGCAGTTGGAGGCGGGAAGCTTTGACCTTGTGTTGACGGACCCGCCTTATGGGATTGGTGCCGACACAAACCAGCGAAAGCGAGCAGATAAGCAGCACGGCAACGCAGTTGCACCGAGTCGAGATTATGGAGATACAGAGTGGGATACCTTGCCTCCAGACGGCTGGACAGTGACCGCTATGCGAACTGTGGCAAAGCAAGCAGTGATATGGGGAGGAAATTATTTTTCATTACCGCCTTCCTCTTGTTGGCTTGTGTGGGACAAGGACAACGGAAACAACGGATACGCAGACTGCGAACTCGCTTGGACAAACCTTGATTGTGCCGTCCGCAAGTTCAAGTGGAAATGGCAAGGGATGCTACAAGAGCAGGCTGGCGTCCGCAAGGAACAACGCTACCACCCTACGCAAAAGCCTGTCGCACTAATGAACTGGTGTATCGCGCTTGCCGACGACCCAAAGACAGTAATTGACCCTATGGCAGGCGTTGGCACCACCGGCCGCGCCTGCAAAGACCTTGGCCGCCGTTGCCTGATGATAGAACTCGAAGAGAAATACTGCGCCATCGCCGCCCAGCGCCTGCGGCAGAACTACTTGTTTTAGGGAGGACGAACCATGAAACTCACCGACCTATGGACCGTGGTATTCTGCGACACGGAGCGGCCCGTGCTGCCGTTCGACACCAACGAGCATGACGACCAAGGGATGCTCGTCTACTCAAGCGAGGATGCCGCCAAGGCAAGCGCGGAGCACCAAAACCAACTGTACGACCTGGACTGCCGCGCGTGCAGGCTGGATAAGGCAAGGCTAGGTGACACCTGAACACCAAGCAGGGGTACAGTTGACCATGGTAGGACATTCCCCTAAAATACGAGCAGCCAGGGAATGTGGTGTTCCACTGGCTGCTCTGACCAAAGCAAACCTAAAGCAAAGAGAGGTTCGCCATGGCTAATCGCCATTCTAAGCAGGGGAACAATCCCAAGTCAACGCCCGTTTCTGCACACAACGGCAAGCAGTCCACAAGTCCTTGCGCCACAACGAATTGGCGCGACGTGGAAAATGAGAAAGAAAAGTACGCAGCATACCTCTGTTCACGCGAATGGAGCGTTCTCAAGGAGGCCGTCCACAAGCGAGCTGGCGGCCTGTGCGAGCGGTGCAAGGTGTTCCCGATTACAGCCGTTCACCACCTGACCTACGCGCGGAAGTACGCTGAGCAGTTGGAAGACCTCGCTGGACACTGCGAACATTGCCATGCTTTCACGCACGGGAAAGCGGAGTTCGACCCGGCAGTATACCGCATTCCACTGAAATACTTGATGAAGTGCGGTGAAGAGGGGAGGATGCCTGCTCCATTTGAAGCAATTGAATGCTTGTCGTCAATGGATGATGAATTTCGCTGCGCTATCACAGCAATCAATCAACTTAGGTTGCTTGGCGATGGATTTGGGCGCTACAGCTCAATTTACTTAGGGATTCAAGCCGCAGACGGAGAGCTTCCATTTAACTATGCGGACTTTCCATTCACCTGGTACTACAAAAATTCGCCAGAGTTGTTCGGTTGGCTTTGTGGATTGTTTAAGTTTTCATTTCATGCAGACAGGGCATGGATGAAAGACAACGATGGAGATGAAGAATAATGGGAAGATACCGCAAAGTTGACCCAAAGATTTGGAACGACGCGAAGTTCCGCGACATGACTGACAACGGAAAACTAGTCTTCCTTTTCATCCTCACGCACCCTCACATGACTAGCCTTGGTGCAATGCGAGCGAGCGTTGAAGGGCTGGCAGCAGAGCTTGGCTGGACGCTGAAAGCCTTCCGGGAAGCCTTCCGGGAAGCCTGTTTTAGGAGCCTGATTTTGCACGATGAAAAAGCGTGTTTTGTCGGCCTTCCTAACTTCCTGAAATACAACCCGCCAGAGTCCGCAAACGTCGTCAAAAGTTGGCGAGATCAATGGGACCAGATACCAGAATGCGAATCGAAAGTCCAATTGTACCATAGGGTTAAAGCCTTCCTGGAAGCCTTCAATGAAGACTTCCTTGAAGCATACTTCTCGCGCATCAAAGCACCTGACGCGCGCCCTTCCCTTAATCCCGAGCACAAACATGAGCACGAACACAAACACAAACAAACAGCGTTTGTGCCGCCTACGGTCGATGAAGTAAGGGCGTTCTGCCGTGAGCGAAAGAACAACATCGACCCAGAGCAGTTCGTTGCATACTACACCGTTCTGAACTGGATTCCAAAGGGTGCATCGCGGCAAATCAAAGATTGGCGTGCAGCGGTAGTAACATGGGAAAAGCGAGCCGCTATTAACCCAGCCAAGCCAGCCGAGCACGACAACTTGGAAGACGTGACCATCTACGCCAAGCAAGACAAGCCAGCGCCAGCTAAGCCGCGCCCAACCCCAGCGCCGCGCCCGGTAAGCAAGCCGTCCCCTGTTGTGGTTATAGAAGAAAACCAAGGCGATGCGTTTGGAGAGTAAGCCATGGCACAACCCTCGGAAATACTAGACCGCGCTCCCCCGCAAGACCTCGCTGCCGAAATGCGTGTGCTTGGGTCAATCCTCCATGACCAGGACGTGCTAGACGACATCGACCTGAACGTGGACGAATTCCATGCCGACTGCAACAAGCGCATCTACAGGCACCTGCTCGCCATGCGTACCGAACGCAAGCCGCTGGAAGCGACCTTGCTTAGCACGCGACTGCGCGACAGCAACGAACTCGAAGTCATAGGCGGTAACGAATACCTCTCAAAGGTAGTAACGTCCGTTGCTTACGCTGTCCATGCCAAGTACCACGCTGGCATTGTTCGGGAAAAGGCACGCCGCCGCGCCATGATCCATGCCGCTACGGAAATGCTCCGGGAGGCATGGGCAACAGGCAACGAAGCGGAGGACGTACTAGAGGCCGCTGAGCGTGCTCTGTGCGCTATCCGAACGAATGACAGTACCCGAGCCATAGTGACCGCCTCGGACGCAGCATTGCGTGCAATGGACGCCATAGACGCCTCATTCCGCAATGAGCGACTTCCACGGCTGGCAACAGGCATGGTTGCGTTTGACGAAACCTTTGGTGGATTGCCATCCGGGCTGTGCATCCTGGCAGCAAGGCTTGGCGTTGGTAAAACGTCGCTTGCTTGCCAATGGGCAGACTATGCCGCCTCTAAGGGACGACTAACGTATTTCGCCTCACTGGAGATGGCAGCGGCAGAGTTGGCAACGCGCATCCTTTGTACGCTGTCTGGAGTCGATTCCAAGCGAATTGACACGGGAAAGCTAACGCAGTCTGACATTGAATCGCTAAGTGCTACGGCTGGAATCTTTGCTGGCAGGGCCATGCGGTTTGACGAGCGACCACGGCTGCGCGTGAGCGACATACGCCGGGAGGCCCGCAAGATGGTCAAGGACGGCTTGAAGCTGATTGTTGTGGACTACCTACAGATTGTGTCGCCTGAAGACAGGCGTGCCCCGCGCGAACAACAGGTAGCAAGGGTTGCGGAAGACCTCAAGGCGTTGTCGCGCGAGCTGAGCATACCAGTGCTTGCCTTGGCGCAGATTAACCGACAGGCAACGGACGGCAAAGCGCCTGGGCCGGAACACTTGCGCGAATCGGACGCGATAGGCCAGCACGCCGACATGGTAATCACGATTAGCGTGGATGAGGAAGGGCAAGGCGGCGCGTACCCGGCATGGATTCGTGTCGGCAAGAATCGCAACGGCCCTAAAGGCAAGATGCGCGTGAACTGGATTCCAGTACGAACCATGTTTGAGGAGTTCCATGAACAACCACACGGCGACTTCGCCGACTACCAAGGAGATTACTGATGCCTGAAATCACCATCTCAACCAAGTATGGCCCCGAGTCCATAAAGGCGACCTACGTTCCAGGCACGAACAAGCTGCTTGCGGCAGTTGAGATTGTGCCCGGTGAATGGAGCTTGACCCATGTTCCCAGCGGCATGTGGCTGCTCGCCCCATACTACTCCCGCAGCACCGCAATCCGCGATGGCAAAACGTTGTGTGCTATGTTGTCCACCAGAGCAAAAAAGCGGCTAGAGAGCGACGAAATCGAGGTAGCGCGGACTGGAATCACCAAGGAAGTAAGGGCGTGGATGATGGCACGATGGAAGGCGCTGCGGGAGCGCGACAAACCCATGTTCGAGCGAAAGGGAAAGCGATGAGTGATTGGTTAAAAAACCTGAAGGCTGGCGATGATGTAATCATCGCGTCATACGGCAGCAAGAAGCTGGCGACCGTGGAGAAGGTGACAAAACTACACGTTATAGTGAATGGCCGAAAGTTTCGCATGTCCAATGGAATGAGTGTTGGTAGTGGGTGGGGAGATAGCCTCAAGCTATGCACGCCCGAGAATCGTGAGGCAGCTATTTGCCTCGCAGCAAAGGAGGCATTGCGGCGCATCGTGGCATACAAACTGGAACAGGTCACTACAGACGCACTGGTTGCAGCCGTGGAGGCACTAGAGAAAGGCGGTGCTGCATGACTTCACTTTACCGCTACCACTGCCCATGCGGCCCCTACGAGTGCGACGCGCCGCTCGTACCGTACCTGCGCTGCCCGTGGTGTGGGGCTGTTATGGAGCGCGGTGAGAAACCTAACGAGAAAGGAAGCAAGGAATGACCAACGATGTGCAAGTGCGTTACTCCCCTGGCAGATTCCGCGACTGCCAATGGTGTCACGGTCGCGGCTGTGCGGCCTGTGATGGCGAAGCTGACAAAGCATACAAGCTGGCATTTCCAGACGGCCCAAAGCCGATGGCTACATTCCGTTGTGATAGCCAGGAAGACATGGCCGTGCTGCAAGCGGTCTTTAGTGCGGACGCCATTCGTCGCGCATTTGGGCCAGATGGCAAAGGCATGGAGGAGATCCGCGCGAACCTGCGAAAGCATGGGCGAACCCCCGAAGACGAGAAAGGCGGTGGGGAATGACCCCTGAACAACAACAAGCGGCACGTGCGCGGTGCGAGGCGGCAACGGCGGGGCCGTGGAGTTGGTCCATGTGCTATGAAGCCGGACGGTATGGCCGAAAGCACTGGGCGATGGTAAGCCCATACAGCCAAGAGCGTGGGTGTGTGACGAACCATCTTTTAGTTCTGAACACGCACGTTGCAAAAGATTGCGACGGAACTCCGTTGGAGGAAACGCCAGACTTTGAATTCATCGCCCACGCCCGCACTGACCTCCCCGCCGCGCTCGACGCGCTGGAGGCAGCAGAGGCAGAAATCGCCCGCCTCCGCGCCGTGGTGCGCGAACTGCGCGAGGAGGTGATTGTTGGCGACCTCGCGGCAATGGAAATGTGCAGCGGCTTTCTGTGGACGAAGGCGCGCGAAGCGGAATACCGCGCGAACGCCGAGCAGATCACGCGGAAACTAACAGGGGAGGAATCATGCGAATCGACCTAGAAATCCCTGGCATCCCAATCGCGCAGCCGCGCGTTAAGGCTACGGCGTTCGGCAGTCACGCTCGCGTGTATACACCGAACAAGAACGGGGTTCTCGAATACAAGGCAACTATACGCATGGTGGCGAAGGAAGCATTCACCTGCGAACTGCTAAACGGCCCTGTACGCGTCAACTGTGAATTTGTGTTTCCTCGCCCTGCCGACCACTACGGCACGGGTCGCAACGCGGGCGCGATTAAGGCGAGCGCGCCAATCTACCACACCAGCCTTAGAGACCGCGACAACCTCGACAAGGCCGTGCTCGACGCGCTGAGCGGTGTGGTGCTGAGCAACGACAAATGCGTGTGTGACGGGCGGATTACGAAACGGTACGTGATGACTGGCGAGCAGCCGCATACCAAGATTACGATACGAACTCTTTAACCCAGAGGTGTGTGATGACGAAGGACGAAATCGTAGATCAAGTATTGGATGCGGTTGCTGGCGGATTTTACAAGAGCGGATGGAGCTACACCGCGCAGATAATTGAACAGGAGAAATCTTCGCAGCGAAAGGAAGTGGCCGCCGCCCTCGCACCAATTGCCGAGCGGATGGCGGCAGAGTCGCGCGAACTGGACGAACCGACATCCGAAAAAGCACGGCGGGTGTACTACCAGGACATCGTGTACTCGGTGTGCAGTGTTCTGGACGAAATTGATGGCCGAAAGGCAGGTAGTGGAATTATATGTGGGACTGCTGAAACGCCGAGCACCGAAGTCCAGGACCGCATGAAACGGCTGCTTGCCGAGTGGCGCAATCGAGCCACAACTACCGAGCCTTCCAAGCCGTCGCTGGAGGCGGCGCTGGCGGTGGTGCGGGATGCGGTGGTCCGTGCAGGGCAGACGCTAGGTGTTTATGGTTATCTTCAGACTGGCGATGTTTTCTCAATTGGAGGATGCGATTACGAGACTGCCGAACACGCCGCCAAGGAAATCCATCGCCTAGCGAGCGAGCGTCACGACAAGGAACTCGCCGCCGCGCAAGCCCGCTACGACGCGGCACGCAAGGCATTTGCGGAGGCTATGGAGGAACTGGCGCGGGTGAAGGGAGGTGTGGAATGAACCTAACCTGCAAACGCTGCGGCGTGTCCGACAGCGGCGTTATCGACATCGACACCGGCAGCCATTGCCACCGCGAGTTGTCGCACTGCATCGAGGCGCTGCGGCGGGAGGTGAAGCAATTGGAGTCCGCTTTGAAGTGGACGCATGAGAAGCGCATTGAGGCTGCACTAGAAAGCGCCGAGTGGAAGGAAGCGACATCGGCGTTACAGCACGACAACGAGCAGTTAAGGGGCGAGGTGAAGCACTTGCGGCTTACACTCTACATCCTTGGAAAGGCGGAAGAATGACCGCGCCCCGTTCCACCGGCGACGACTTCGCCCCGCTCCGCGCCGCGCGCCTCCGCGCGATGTGGGCACGCTACTGTGAGCTTGCCGACGCGGCTGGGATGCCGCATTGCAAGCCACGCAGCACAGAGGGCATGGCCTCCGCGTTGTGCCACGCCTACCGCGCCGACAAGCTGCCGCCCGGCTGGTGGTTCGCATCGTCGCTGGAGGCGGCTGACATTGGAGGCGAGGATTACACGCCAAGGCAGCCGCAACAGCCTTGCCCGCACCGGGCAGGGACGGCAGGCAGGGTAGCCACGCTGGCAGAGCGGGCGTCGCGCGGGGAGGAGCTTTGGTGCGAGGAGGACTTTGCGTGAGGGTTTACTACAACGAAATCGACCCCTTCGCCGCCGCATGGCTCCGCGCCCTAATCGAGGCCGAACTTATCATGGCTGGCGACGTGGACACGAGGAGCATTGCAGATGTCACGCCAACTGACCTTAAAGACGCAGACCAAGTTCTTCCGGAGGATAGTGCATTCGGTCGATCAATGCATGGCAGGTCGGACAAAGAACCCAAACCATTTCCGGCCATTTGCAGTTTTTGGAATTGCGCCATCTGCCGTTTCGCTCTTTGCCTGGCTTGTGGGCAATGTCCAAAACGCGAGTTTCTCCGCACGCCTCGCACTCCGTTGGTGCATCTTGGTTCCAGCGACGAAAGCGTATCAGGTTTGCATCCGGAAGCTGCTTTGCTTTCGTTCTTTGGCGATAAAGTGTTTCGCGATCTGGATTCCGAAGATGCCATTCCCTTGTTATTTTGGCAACGCGAGCCTTGCGGCAAGCATCGGAGCATGTCCACTTTTGATTCTGGTCAGGGCGAATTGGAAACATCTTTCCGCACGTCCTACATTTATGCTCACGAACCTTCGGCTTTATTGCCCATTGGTGAGCAGAGCGGCATTTGCGTGAGCAATAGCAACTCGTTGAACGATACGGGTAAAACGGTGTCCCGCAATGCTTACATGGTTTTGTATTCATGTGGCGTATTGTAGCATTTATTAAGCAAAAGTCAAATGAAGAAATGGCATTACTACAATGACATGGACGCATTTTGTTGCCAGTGGACTCGCAACTTAATCGCCCACGGCCTTATTCCAGATGGAGAAGTCGATGAACGCCCAATCCAGGAGGTCCAGGCAGTTGATTTGGTGGGATTTGTTAGATGCAACTTCTTCAACGGAATTTCAGGTTGGCCCCTCGCCTTGCAACTCGCCGGGTGGCCAGCCGACCGGCCCGTGTGGACCGGCTCTTGCCCCTGCCAGCCCTTCTCGGCGGCGGGGAAGCGGCAAGGCACAAAAGACGCCCGCCACCTCTGGCCCGAGTTTAGGCGATTGATTGCAACCTGTCTTCCATGTACAATACTAGGTGAACAGGTTGCATCACAGGATGGACGAAACTGGCTTACGGAAGTGAGGTTCGATCTTGAAAACATTACCTACTGGCGAGTTTACGAGACGGAAGTTGTGCTCAAAATGCAAAAGGCGGCGAGCCTTAAAGCATTTTCGTCGATGCTGGGGGAGATCATCGGACGGCTTGAGACCGATTTGCTCGGATTGTCAAAGAGCTTACGAAGAAATGTGGCGGGAGAAAAACAAGGAGCGACTCAAGTTAGCGAGGCAAAAGAGAAGGTCGAAGGATCTCGAATACAGGATACGATACATAGAGGCTCATCGTGCGGAGTATCTGGTATCCGGGATGAGAACACGATCTATCAACAAAGGACTCTCTTTCGACTTGGACAAGCACCTTGCGGAATTGAACGCGAGAATCGCGAAAGCGACCTGCGAACTAACGGGACTTCCGCTTCGATTGGATCACGGAAAAAGAATGTGGAACAGTCCGTCGATAGACAGAATCGACCCGCAACTTGGCTACACATACTCGAACGTGCGAATAGTTTGCTTTGCAGTGAACGCAGCGCTGGGCAACTGGGGGGAAGCGGTGCTGCGGAAGATTGCATCCGCTTACTTGGAGAGGAATCCATAAATGACAAGCGAGTCCTTGCAGAACGCTTTAGGGCAATCATTGCAGCGTCGCTTGTGCGTCTCCGCATCGCAGGAGTACACACTAACCTGGAAGCTCTGGGGTATGCAGTCGGGGCCGCCGATCTGTGCGCAGCGGGCGTCGGCGCGCCGCACATTCGACAGCGGTTGTATTGGCTGGCCAACGACAACAGTGAACGACGCGACGGGGAGCGAGTACGCATACAGTCGCGGGAACCACGACAAGCCGGTGTTGAAGCTGCCGGGTGCTGCACAACTGACCGGCTGGCCAACACCAGAGAAGTCGGACGCGGACGGCGGCCGTGTGAGCAAGGAAGTAGGCGGGACTCGACCGAGCGGGGCCAAGCGATCTGTGACACTGGGGACGGTGACGGCGAACCTGACCGGCTGGGCGACCTGTTCGGCACGCGACTGGAAGGACGGCAAGGCCAGCCAGGCGACGATGGACCGCAACAGCAGACCGCTCAACGAGCAGGCTGTAATGCTTGGTCCGACTCCCGCCCCATCCTCTGCCGAGACGGGAAGTGGAGGCGGATACCAAGCCCTCAATCCGTTTTTCTCG
>ERZ869925.1237-NODE-1237-length-12273-cov-29.129808_pt1 | contig 12273 bp, 16 predicted proteins | sample MGYA00579311_ERZ869925 | MGnify/ENA primary metagenome ERZ869925 (study PRJEB32216, sample SAMN09231817) | wastewater metagenome | place: USA: Maryland | collected 2016-07-30 | study: EMG produced TPA metagenomics assembly of the PRJNA472060 data set (Reclaimed...
TCGACGCCGGGGCGTTCACCGCGCGCTACGTCGACGACCGACTCGCCTCGCGGCTCGACGCCCAGGAGCGCCGCGGCTGCGACTGGTGGGTGGAGCTCGGCGGCGAGGACCTCCGGCAGGGGGGCGCGTGACGGCCCCGGCGGAGCGCCGCCCCTCGGGCGCGGGCTGGGCCCTGCTGCGCTCGGCGGCGGGCGTGTCGTGGTGGCGGAGCGGCGGCGTCACGGTCGGGAGCGAGCTCGCCGTCGCCGACTACCCCGACGGCTCGGGCGTCGGGCCGCAGTGGCTCGTGTCGGTCTCGGAGAACGGCGGCCGCCCGTCCCGCCACGCCCTGCGCGCCGCGCTCAAGGCCTTCGGGATGCTGGGCACCGAGGAGGACAACCACCACCCGGGCATCGCGCGGCACTTCTGGCTCCCGGTCGACCCGTCCAAGCGCGTCGACTGCCAGTGCAAGGCGAGCGAGGTGACCGTTGCCGACGGCGCGTACCGCTGGACCAACCCGGTCGACGGGCCGTGCCGCGGCTGCGAACTCCAGGGCCTGACCGGCCGCCCGTGCCCGCTGCACCCCGCGCCCGCTGCAGGTGCCGCGTGATCCTCACCATCCCCGGCCTGCGGCTCGTCTCGGAGGCCAACACGCACGAGCACCACTGGCTGCGGGTGAAGCGCGCGGCCGCACACCACGCCGCGGTCGCGCTGCACCTCGGGCCGCGGCGTGCCCCCGCCCCGCCGGCCGTGGTGGTGATCACCCGACTCGCGCCCGGCTCGCTCGACTCGGACAACCTCCAGGGCAGCGCGAAGCACGTGCGGGACGCCGTCGCGAAGTGGCTGGGCGTGGACGACCGCGACCCGCGGGTGACCTGGCGCGTCGCGCAGGAGCGCACGAAGCCGGGGGTCTACGGCGTGCGCGTCGACGTGCGCGCGTGGGACCCGCGGGCCGTCGGGGCGCGGGTGGTGGCCGAGGGGGCGACGCAGCGCGCGGAGGTGGTGCTCGACCGGGCCTCGCTCGCGGCGTGGGTCGAGGCGCTGCGGCGCGTGGCCGCGGGCGAGCGGCCGGATTCGATGCTGGCGGTGGGCGACGTCGAGGTGGTGGTGCGGACGACGGGAGGCGCGGGGCGATGACGACGGAGACGAAGGTGCGGGTCGAGACGGAGCGGGTGCGGGAGCTGCTGGGCGCGGCGACGGCCGGACCGTGGACGGTGTTCGACGACGCGGAACCGCTGGTGTTCATCGAAGCGCCCGACCCCGAAGACCCGCGGGCGCACCTGATCGTCGCGGAGCTCGCGGGCGGCCCCGCCAACGCGGCCCTCATCGCGACGGCGCCCGACCTCGCGGCCGACCTGCTCGACGCGCGCGAGGAGTGCGCGGCGCAGCGGGAGACGCTCGACGCCCTGCTGGACTCCGCCCGGCGCTCCGACGACGAGTGCCGCCGGGCTCGCAGCGCCCTCGACCAGACCAAGGGCGAGCTCGCGCGACTGCGGGCCGTGGTCGCGGGCCGCGACGTCGCCCCGACCGACGCGGAGCTCGACGCCCACCGCGCGGCCGGGGGCGGGTGGCTCCTCGCGTGGTACGGCGCGGCGGGCATGGCGACGGAGGTGGTGTTCGACCGCCGCACCGCTGCCGAGGCGCTCGAAGAGGCCGCGAGCCTGGACGGCCTCTTCCTCGCGCTGCCGCTGGGGAGCGATCGGCGCCCGACGGCGTGGCCGGTCCCCGCGACGGGAGGGACGCCCCGGTGACCGACCAGCCCGCTGTCCCGCTTTGTCCCGACGCGGCGCCCGACGGCGACCGCCCCTCGGGCGCGTTCTGCATGGGCTGCCTCACGGCCGAGCGGCTCGCCGACGAGTCGGGCGCGGCCGCGGCCTGCGCCGCCTGCGGCCGCGAGCACCCGCCCGTGCCGCCCGCCGACGCGCGCCCCTCGCTCGTGGGCCCGCTGGTCGCCGCCAGCGACTGCGACGCCTGCCCCGTGGCCGAGCTGCGCCACGAGGACACCGGCGCCCCGCAGGTCTGCGTCTGCGGCCGGGTGTACGCCGACGAGGGCTTCCGCTGGCCCGCGCCCGCCGCGCCCCCGGAGCTGGCCCCCGCCGTGCGCGAGCTCGCCGTGGCGATCGAGGACCTCCGCACGCTGCGGCAGTGGGCCAGCGAGGAGCGCGAACGGACACGCATCCCCGTGCGCCGCGACGTGAACCCCATCGGCCGCATGATGGGCCTCGCGGGCGGCGCCTCCGTCGACGCGACCGACGCCCAGGTGCAGGCGCTGGCGCGGCAGGTGTTCGGCCCCCTCGGCCGGGTGGGCATCCGCCGCCGCGAGGACTTCATCCGCGCGCTGCTGCTGTACTGCGACGAGACCTCGCGCCCGCTCGACGAGGTGCCCGTCGACGCCGCCGCGGGGCGCGCGCTCGCCGCCCGCCTCGCAGCGCTGCCGTACGACACCGCCCGCGTGCTGCGGGTGCTCGGCCGCCGCTGCGGGCCGTCGACGTCGTGGGAGGACGCGGTCGCCGTCGTGGTCGACGAGCTGCTGCCGGTGCCCGCGGTCAGCGTGTTCCGGCCGGTGGGGCGCCCGCGGGTCGATCGGTCGAGCGCGCCGCCCGAGGTGCAGCGGGAGGCGCAGGCCGAGGCGATGCTGGGCGAGGCGGTGCGGGCGTGGGAGGGACGGTGAGCGTCGAGGCGCGTGTGACCTACGCCGAGGCACGTGTGGCGTGCGTCGAGCGCTACGGGGAGCCGACCGACGCCTACGCCGTCAGCGCCTGCGCTCGCATGTGGTGGGGGCGCAACGGGTCTGGCGTCGACGGCGTGATGCTCGCCGAACTGCACACGGGCGGCGTCGAGCTGCTCGCGCGCCAGGGCAACACCACGCGGTGGTGGACGCTCGTGGGCCCCGGCGCAGTCACCCCGCTCCCCGACGCCCTCGACGCCGCCGACGAGTTCCTGCGCACCCTCGCGCGGCCGACGGAAGGGACGACGTGAGCGCGCCCGTCCTCTTCCTCGACTTCGACGGCGTCATCGGCGCCGGCCGGGTGTGGGCGCAGAACGAGGCGAAGCGCTGGACGTCGCCCGCGGGGTGGCTCGACCCGGCGCTGATCGCTCGCCTGAATCGGCTCGTGCGTCGGTCGGGCGCGGACGTCGTGCTCTCGACGTCGTGGCGGAAGTACCTCACGCCACGCTCGACCGCCGCGCTGCTCCGCGCGTGCGGGTTCACGGGCCGCGTGATCGGCGCGACGGAGGTGATGGGCGAGGGCGTCGAGCAACGCCACCGAGAGGTCGAGCGGTGGCTGCGCGAGCGTCCCGATGTGACGCGGTGGGTGGCCGTCGACGACTGCGAGATCGCGCTCCCGCCCGCGCGCTTCGTTCGCACGCACGCCGTCCACGGCCTCACCGACGCCGACGTCGAGCGCGCCGTGGCGATCCTGGGAGCAGGTTGATGCACTCCAATCCAGCATGGGTGCCCTGGCCGACGTCGCCGGGCTGGTGGGTGCGGTCGACGCCGCACGATCCCGCGCCGCAACCCGTCCAGGCGTGCGGCACCCCGGAGATCGGCCTCGTGGTCTACGCGATCGGCGAGGTCGAGAGCTTCATCAACGAGCCGCACGAGGGGTGGCTGTTCACGCCGCTGGGGCCGATGCCCGAGGCGCCGCGCCGATGACGAAACGCACGACGTGCTTGACGGGGGATTTTTCGCCATCAACTCTCCCCTCGTCCCCTGTCCGAGTTGCGCCCGCCGCACGGCAAGCGCACCGACGGGACGCCCTCACGATGGACGTCGAAGCCCTCGCCCGAGCGCTGCGCGCGGCCGGACTCGGCGGCTCCGAGCGCACGGCGCACCGCTACCTGACGGAGTGGTACGCGAAGCAGAAGAGCGACGAGAGCCTCCCCCGCGTGGAGATGCACCGCTCCGGCGGGCGGGGCCGCCCCTCCTACCGGGTGGAGCCGACGAGCTTCGTGCGGTGGCTGCGGGGCTCGGCCCGGCCGTCCGCCACCCCCTGACGCCGCCCCGACAGCGGCCCGACACCCCTGACAGCCCGATGAATCCAGGCCCCGGCTACAGCGCGCAGTGCCGCGCCTGCAACTCGCCCCACCGGGCGGAGATCGACGCGCGCCTGCTCGCCGGCCAGAGCGGCCGCGCGGTCTCGGCGTGGCTCGCGACTGAGGGCGAGCGCATCCCACACCAGGGGCTCTCCAACCACCGCGGCGAGCACCTCGACGCCCGCGCCGAGGCCGTCGCCCTCATCGAGGCGGCCGCCCCCGCGTTCACGGTCGCCGTCGGCAAGGTGGTGGCCGACGTCGCGGTGTTGAACGAGGTGGCCGAGATCGCCCTCGCGGCGGCGCGCCCCCTCGGGCAGAAGCTCGCCGACGGGCAGAGCCTGACGCAGCCGATGGCCACCGCCTTCGCCGCTGCCCTCGCCAACGCCCGCGGCGCCGTCACCGATCGCCACGAGCTGCTCTACGGCAAGCGCCTCAACGTCGAGAGCAACGCTCCCGCCGCCCCGGCCCCCGAGGCCGACGCCCTGTATGCACGTCTTGCCGGATACGCTGCTGGCGAAGCTGAGGGCGATGTCCCCGGCGCGCCTCGAAGCGCTGGGCCCGGCGAAGCGGGCTGAGATCGCCCGGGCGCTCGACGATCACGACGCGGCCGTCGCGCTCCGCACGCACCGCACCTTCTCCGAGTCGCCGCAGTGGTGCGGGCTCACCCTGTCGCCCCTCATGGCGGCGATCATGGACGCGGCCGAGGGCATCCGCCCGACCCGCATCGACGACGCCACCTGCACCCGCCACTTCGGGTGCCCGCTCGACCAGCTGCCGCGCGTCGCCCGCCGCCTCGTCGCGGTGCGCGCCGGCGGCCGCGCCGGGAAGACCTCTCGCCTCATGGCGACGAAGGCCCTGCACGCGGCGCTGACCGTCGCGCTCCCCACGCTGGCCCCCGGCGAGAAGGCCGTCGCGCTCCTCATGGCGCCCGACCTGAAGCTGGCGCACCAGATCCTGGGCTTCGTCCGCGGGTACACCGTGACGTCGCCCCGCCTCGGCGCGATGGTCGCCCGGGACACCGCCGACGAGATCGAGCTCGTGCGCCCCGACGGGCAGCGGGTGCTGATCCGCGTGCGCGCCGCCTCCGGGCGCGGCAAGGGCGGCCGCGGCTTCGTGCTGGTGTTCTTCGGCCTCGACGAGGCGGCCTTCTTCCGCGACGAGTCGAGCGGCGTCGTCAACGACACGGAGATCTACCGGGCGGCGGCGCAGCGCCTCGCCCCCGGCGCGCAGGCCTGGGTGGGCTCGACCCCCTGGGTGGCCGGCGTCGGGCTGCTGGAGGAGACGATGGCCGCCGACTTCGGCGCCCACGCGCACGCGCTCTGCGCCCAGGCGCCGACCCGGGCGCTCAACCCGACCTGGGACGAGGACGGGTCGCTCGAGCGCTGGATGCGCGAGACCGACCCCGACAACGCCGAGCGGGAGATCGACGCGGTCCCCTTCGCCGCGGGTTCCTCGCTCTTCTTCGACAAGGTCACGCTCGACGCCGCGACCGACGAGCGCCGGCCGCTGGACCTCGCCCCGGAGCCCGGCGCCCAGTACGGCGCGGCGGGCGACTTCGCCTTCCGCCGCAACGCCTCGGCGGTGTCGATCGTCCGCTGCGACGACGGCCGCTTCGAGATGGCCTTCCTCGACGAGCGCCGCCCCGAGCCGGGCGCGCCGCTCAAGCCCTCGGCGGTGTGCGACGACTTCGCGGCGCCGCTCCTGCGCTTCGGCCTCGACGAGGTCGCCGCCGACTCCCACGAGCGCGACAGCGTCGCCGAGGAGCTCGCCCGCCACGGGCTGTCGGTGGTGCCGCTGCCCGAGGGCCAGAAGGGCAAGGCCGAGCAGTACCTCAACGCCCGGCGCCTCCTGCGCGAGGGCCGCGTCACGATCCCGAAGCACCCGCGGCTGCGCGCGCAGCTCAACGGCGTCACGTCGAAGCCGGCGCCCGGCGGCGGCATGTCGATCCACTCGCCGCGCACCGCCGACGGCGCGCACGGCGACCTGGTCTCCGCCTTCGTCGGCGCGCTGTGGAAGGCGTCGATCCCGGCCCCGGCGCCCCGCGTGCCCGCCGCGCCCGACGCGCTCGGCACCGAAGACTTCTCGCCCTTCGCGGGCTGACCGAATGGCCAACCTCCTCTCCCAGATCACCACGGCGGCCGCGGGGCTGCTCGAGGCCGCGGCCTCGCGCCTGCGCTCTGCCCGCGGCGAGGCGCTCGCGACCCCGGGGCCGTGGACCGACCGCGAGAGCGACCTCCTCGGCGTCAACGTCACCCCCGAGGCGCTGGGGCTCATCCTGCGCCGGCGCAACGAGGGCCACCTCGAGGCGTGGGCCGACCTCGCCGACCACGCGCGGCGCACGCACCCGCACCTGCACGCGCAGCTGCAGCTCCGCGAGCTCAGCGTGCAGGAGACCGAGTTCGAGGTGGTGGCGGGCGAGGGCACTTCGAAGGTGCGCGACGCCTACGCGCGGGACGCCTGCCAGGACCTCTTCACCGAGTGGCAGGAGCGCGGCTGGGGCACCTGGTCGGCGGACATCGTCGGCGCGAAGTTCTACCCGGCGGGGCTGCAGGAGGTTGGCTGGGAGCGCTTCGGCGGTCTCGTCGCCCCGGTGTCGCTCACCCGCGTCGCCGAGCGGCGCCTGTCGTACGCCTGCGACCGCTTCGACCCGGACCCCTGGGCGCTGCGCATCTGGGACCCGCAGGACCCCTATAGCGACTTCGGCGGCCTCTACGGCGTGAAGGTCCGCGACCTGCACCCCGACAAGTTCGTCGTGCACGAGCCGCGCGTCGTCGGCGGCCACCGCGCGAGCGAGGGCCTCTTCGCGGTCGTCTGCTGGTACTGGCTCTTCGGCGTCTACTCCTGGAAGCACCTCATGGCGCTCCTCGAGACCTGCGGGCGGCCGCCGGTGATCGGGTACTTCAACGCCGGCGGCGCCAAGGCCGACGGGGCGCTGGCGAAGTCCAACGGCGACCGGATGGCCACCGCCGAGGACGTCGCCGCCGCGAAGCGCGCGATCGCCGCGATGTCGGGCGCCCTGCGCGCGGTACTGCCCGACACGGTGCGCCTCGAGGCGCTGAAGTTCGAGATCCCGCCGAACCCGGCGCAGATCCTCACGGCCGACAAGGTCGACGCGTACATCTCGAAGGCCATCAACGGCACGACGGGCGTGACGGACCTCGTCGCCGGCGCACGGGCCGCGCACGAGACCGCCGCGGGGCAGGCCATGACGCCGTACCGCGTCGACTGCCGCGACGTCGCGCGCGTCGGCACGATCCTCTTCCACCGCTTCGTGCGGGCGAACCCCGACCGCTTCAAGAGCGGCGCCCCGCCGAAGCTGCGCGCCTCGCACGAGGAGGCGCTCGACCTGGCGGTGTTCACCGGCGCGATCAAGTCGGCCGTCGATGCGGGCGCCCGCATCGCCGAGCCGTGGTTCCTGGAGCAGCTCGGCGCGCCCGAGCCCAAGGCGGGCGAGCGGCTGCTGGGCGACCCCATCCCCGGCCGCGCGCCGGCGCCCCCGCAGCTCCCGCCCGGCGCCGCGGCGCCCGCCACCCCCAACGCACCGCCCGAGGGCACCGCCTCATGAAGACCCGCACCCAGGTCGTGTACGAGCTCGCCGCGCGCCCCGCGCCCCCGGCCTACGGCGCGCCCGTCGAGCTCTCCGTCCCGCCGACCGACGCCGAGGGCGGCCCGTGGTCGGTCCTCGCGTACGAGGCCGAGCTCAAGAGCTACCGCCTGCGCGACGGCAGCTTCGCGAAGGTCACCGCCGCGGACATCGACGCGATGGTGAAGAACTTCGCCGCGTACCCGAAGGTGCCGATCGTCGTCGAGCACGCCGACACGCGCGACGGCCCGACCGAGTGGGCCCAGCCGCGCGGGTGGATCGTCGAGGTCCGCCGCGGGTCGATGACCCGCACCGTGGGCGGCTTCTCGAAGGTCGTCGCCACCCTCGAGGGCCGCCTCGACGTGAGCCCCGAGGTGCGGCTCTCGATCGTCGGCGACGAGGCCGCGAAGGTGCCGCCCTCGTGGCCCTTCTGCTCGATCTCGACCTCGCTCGGCGTCTCCGACGAGACCGGGCTCTCGCTCGGCACGGTGCTGCACAGCGTGTCGCTGACCTCGCACCCGCGCCTCGCCGACCTGCCGCGCCTCGCCGCCGCGAAGGGCGCCGCCGAACTCGGCTACTGGTACGGCGACGTCGAGGACCGGGGCGACGTGCTGGCGATGCTCCGGAGCGTGCTCGACCTGCCGGTGATCAGCACCGAGGCCGACACCCTCGCGGCGCTCGACAAGCTGGAGTCCCTCGCGGGGCAGTCGGAGGAGGCGAGCGGCGTCGACACCGACGACCTGGTCGGCCAGATCCGCCGCGCCCTCGGCCTCGACGCCCTGAAGAGCGCCGCCGAGGTGATCGCCGCCGTGCGCACCGCCCTCACCACGCTGCCCGGCGCCGCCGGCGTCGCCGTCTCGATGTCCCACACCCCCGCCCCCAAGGAGGGCAAGCCCATGATCAAGTTCCTCGAGCTCGCGGCCGCCCTGCGCTGCCCCGCCGCCTCCGAAGACGCCGCCCAGGAGGCGGTCGTCGCCCTCGCCCGCGACGGCGCCGCCGTCCGCGCCGCCCTGCAGCTCGCCGCCGACGCGCCCCTCGCGCCGAAGGTCGCCGAGCTCGTCACCGCCGGCGCCGAGCTGCCGAAGGTGCAGGCCGAGCTGTCGACCCTGCGCACCGAGGCGAAGGCCCGCGCCGACGCCGAGGCGAAGGCCGCCGCCGAGCGCGCCGAGGTCGAGCTCGGGCGCCGCGTCGACGAGACCTGCCTCGCGAAGGGCTGGGGCGACGAGGTGAAGCCCGCGCTGCTCGCGCTCGGCCGCACCGACCGCGCCGCCTTCGACGCGGCCTACCCCGCGTCGAGCGTGCAGGAGCTCGCCCAGCGCGCCCAGGACACGGAGCGCACCCGCACCGTGGCGGTCGCCACGAGGGCGAGCGAGCAGCCCAAGGCCGCGGGCCAGAAGGCCGACCTCGCGCAGCAGATCGCGGAGCTGCAGGCCGTCTACCGCGAGGCCGCCTACGAGCTCTCCGTGAGCGAGGCGGTCGACCACATCCAGCGCGGGGAGACCCCCGAGGCCGCGCGCAAGCACCTGCAGCTCGCCTGACCGGCGGCCGCACCGACGCCCGAACCCTCCACCGGAGAACCGCCCATGCTCGGACCCATCCGCCTCCCGGCCCCCGACAAGATCAAGCCCGCGACCAACCGCGCCGGCGCGACCATCCCCACCAACCGCCTCGTCGGCGCCGGCACCGCCGTCGGCTCCGAGTTCGCGATCGACAGCCTCGACGTCGCCGGCCTCGGCAAGCTCGTCGGCGCCGTCCAGCACAGCGTCGTCGACGGCGACGCGATCGACGTCTTCGACGGCGGCGAGCTGGTGCTGGAGAGCGACGGGACGGCCGTCATCCCCCCCAACACCCTCGTGATCGCCGTCGCGGGCGCCAGCCTCGCGGCGTCGGGCCGCGTCACGCGCCTCCCGGCGTCGCCCACCGGCGGCACCAACTACGAGGTCGTCGGGCGCTCGCTCAACACCGCGAACATCGCCGCGGTCGCGGGCACGCCCGTCCCCGTGCGGTGGAGCCGCTACACCTACCAGGGCTGATCCCCTGACCTCCCGATAACCCACGCCAGGAGAACCAGCCCATGCTCATCAAGGACGCGGCGCAGCGCCGCCGCACGAACGCGCCGACCACCTTCGGCATGAACCCCTTCGCCGCCGAGCGCCTCCAGTCGTTCGGCGTCGACCCCCGCGACTTCGCCGAGGCCCAGCGCGCCCAGGCCCGCACCGAGGGCCGCCGCCGCGTGCCCCAGCAGCCCGCGAGCCCGGTCGTGAGCGAGCTCTCGATCGACTACCGCGACGTCACCACGCGCGTGATCCTCCAGCAGGCCGCGCTCGGCGCGTACGAGGTCGACTTCATCGCCGAGGAGGTCGCCCCCTCGGCCTTCGTCGACCAGATGAAGGGCACGATCATCCTCGAGGACTCCACCGAGGAGCGCCGCGAGGTCGAGGACACCGCGAGCTCCCGCGGCCAGGCGAGCGAGGCCCCGTCGGCCGTGCTCACGGTCAACTACAACTGCGTCGAGCGGCAGCTCGAGGACCACCAGTCGCGCTCCGACGCCGACAAGGCCCCGATGCTCATGACCATGACGCGGCTCGTCGAGAAGACGTCGCGCAAGGCCAAGCGGCAGCACGAGATCCGGGTGATGCGGAAGCTCACCGCGACCGCGAGCTACAACGCCAGCAACCGGCGCGCCCTCGGCGGCACCGCCAACTGGAACGGCGGCTCGGCGGCCGACCCGTTCGCCGACATGCAGTTCTGCCTCGCGGCGCTCTACGCCCCGCCGACGCACGCGGTGATGAGCCTCGAGTGCTGGCAGGCCGCGCAGATCAACGACGACCTGCGCGCCGTGCTCGCCTCGCAGATCAACAACGCGGGCACCCTGCGCCGCGAGGACTTCGCGGCCTACTGGGGCATCCCGAACGTCATCGTCGACGAGCAGCGCTACACGGCGCTCGGCGCGACGACGCAGTCGCGCCTCTACCCCTCGGCCACCATCGCGATCCTGCACGTCTCGGCCAACCCCGAGATGCGCACCTTCGTGCGCAACTTCATGATGCGCGGCGGGGCGGGCGGCTTCACGGTGCTGCCCTGGTACGCGGAGGGCGTCGGGCCGAAGGGCTCGGACTTCGCGAAGGTGTCCTACTCGAACGACCTCGCGGGCGTCGACGACACCTACGGCGCGATCATCACCGGGGTGCGCGGGTGAGCAAGCACCAGCGCAACGCCGCGGGGGCGCTGGGCGCGGCGGCGGGGCTCGCGCTCGCCGAGGGCGAGGCCGCCGCGCCGGGCGAGCTGCCCGACGCCTCGGCCGGCCCCGAGAACGCGGCCGCGGAGTTCGTCGCGAGCGAGGTCGTCGCCGAGCGCGACGCCCTGCGCGCGGAGAACGGGCGGCTCGCGGGCGAGCTCGCCGACGAGCGTGCGGCTCGCGCGAGCGACCTCCAGGAACTGCGCGGCGCGCGCGAAGCCCACGCCGCGACCCTCGCCGAGCGCGACGAGCTCGCGACCCGGCTCGCGGTGCGTGACGCGGTGCAGCGAGAGATCGCAGCGCTCGGACCTGGCGACGCGCCCGCGACCGCACGCACGCGCCCCGTCTTCGACGCGTCCTACGTCCACGCCGTCGACGGCAGGCGCGCGACGTTCTCCCCGGGCGACCCGGTGCCCGACCACATCGACCCCGCCTCGCTGCCCGCGGGCGTCGTTCGCTACGCGTCCGAGGAGACCTGACCGATGAGCAACTGGCTGTACTGGCGCATGCGGAGACTCGTCTCCGCGGGCAAGGTCCTGATCCGCGACGGCAACACCTTCCGCGGGATCCTCCCGGAGGACGTCGCGACCTCGGTCGACGTCGACCCGGAGACCGACGGCGACCTCGACCTCGGGGACGCGTCGTTCCGCTGGCGCACCCTGCGCCTCGCGACGTCGCTCATCCTCTCGGCGTCGGGCACCGTCGTCGTCGGCGCCAACACGCTGGTCGGCGCCGTCGCCGACAAGCTCAACGCCGCGCACCTGGCCATCGCGAGCCAGGCCGTCGGCGACCTGCTCTACGCGAGCACCACCACGGCCTTCGCGCGCCTGCCCGACGTCGCCGTCAACCAGGTGCTCTGCTCGGGCGGCGTGGGCGCGGCGCCCGCCTACAGCGGGAGCCCCACGCTCACGGCGCTGACCTGCACCGGCGACCTCGCCGCGGCGGGCGGCTTCCGCCAGACCGTCTCCGGCTTCAGCGAGGAGACCGTCTACGCGGGCGACAACGCCACCGTCGCGAGCTCCACGCCCGTGGCGCTCGGCTACCTGGGCACCGCCGTCGGCCACGTTGCCAAGCGCGCGGGCTCCGTCACCGGCGTGGGGCTCCAGCTCGACGCGGCGCCCGCCGGGTCGAGCATCATCGTCGGGGTCACGATCAACGGGGTGCTCTCCGCGGCGACCGTGACCCTCGCCGCGGGCGTCACGACCCACGCGTGGGCGGTGTTCGCCAAGGACGCGGTGACCTTCGCCGCCGGCGACCGCATCGGACTCTCGCGCAAGACCGGCACGGGCTGGTCGGCGACGACCGCGAACCTCGTCGCCGACCTCGAGCTGGAGTGCTGACCTGATGGCCACCGTCCTGCGCTACCTCGGCGCGACCACCGCGGAAGCCGTCGCCTACGTCCTCGAGGCCGTGGGCTCCGACGTCTTCATGCGCGTGT
>ERZ869925.1238-NODE-1238-length-12259-cov-5.979351_pt1 | contig 12259 bp, 14 predicted proteins | sample MGYA00579311_ERZ869925 | MGnify/ENA primary metagenome ERZ869925 (study PRJEB32216, sample SAMN09231817) | wastewater metagenome | place: USA: Maryland | collected 2016-07-30 | study: EMG produced TPA metagenomics assembly of the PRJNA472060 data set (Reclaimed...
TCAAGTGCGAGCTGCTCCAGTGGAACCACGCCACCCTGCGCCTGGCGCTCGGCGGTGGTTCGGTCACCGGCAACAGCCCGAACTTCCAGTACACCCCGCCCCCCGCCAGCTTCCGTGACGAGCGTGCGTTCATCGTGGAGGGCTACGACGGGGACTACACGTACCGGTTCATCTTCCGTAAGGGGCTGAACGTCGCCACGGCGGACATCAGCTTCGTCCGTGAGGACCCGGTGATGCTGCCGATCGAGGTGTCGATCCTCGACGACGACCTCGCCGAGAACCCGTGGCTGCTGCAGACGAACGACCCGGAGATCGGTTCGTTCGCACTGGTGGGCACCTGATGACGAGCCAGGGCACCGCCCCCGACCCGGAAGGGTCGGGGGCTTCGTCGCGTTCGGACGACGTCGTCGATCTGGACGCGCTGCGGGCAAAGCGGTTGGAGACGGTCGGCGAACGCCGCATCCGTCTTGGTGGCCGCGAGTGGGTGCTGGTTCCTGAGGTGCCGTTCGAGTTCGCCGAGGCGTGGGCCGCGCGCCGTCGGACCCGTTGCGCGCACCTGCTGCTGGCGGACAAGGACGACGTCGAGGCGTTCATGGCGTGCGAGCCCTCCAACGAGGACTTCAACGCTCTGTTGGACTCGTACGCGACGACCCCGGGGAAATCCTCGGCCTCGTAGCGCATGTGTCCCGTCAGTGGGATGCGCTCGAGGCGGACTTCCATCGGTTCTATGGGCTCGACCTTCGCCACCTGTTGTGGGTGGAGGGGGTCGGGTGCCGTCGGTTGTGGTCGCTGATGTGCGGGTTGCCCGCCGAGTCGGCGTTCCAGTTGGTTCTGCAATCGAAGCCCCCCGCTGCGCCGGCCGCTGTGCCTGCGCCGGGTGGGTGGCGTGCGTTGGCACGTCGGATGTCTGGGAGGTGATTCGTGTCTAGTGCCGGTACCGCGTACGTCGATGTCGAAGCGAAGTTGGAGTCGTTTGCTGCCCAGATCGAGGCCGCTGTCGCTGCACTGGACACTCAGACCCTTGCGGTTGATGCGGACACGTCTGACGCCGAGGCTGCCATCACGGCTATCAGCGATGACCAACTGAGCCTGTTCGTTGACGCCGATACGACTCCGGCGGAAGGTGAGATCGACGCCATCGACGGCGGCGAACCGGTTGAGAAGAAGGTTGAGGCCGATACCGCTGAGGCGCAAAAGAACATTGATGATCTCAGCGGAAGCATCAACGCCGCCGCCGATGCGGCAGGTGCCGGGGCGGGGCAGCTCGGCGGACTGATCTCCGAGATCGGTGGTCTCACTGGCGCCTCTGCTGGCGCGACCGCTGGGCTGACCGCTGCAGTCGGCGGTCTGTTGGTGATCGGCAACGCCGCCGGGGACGCGCAGGCGGTTGTGGCTGAGACGGATTCGATCATCGGCTCGCTGGGTGAGAGCGCAGTGGTGACGAGCGGTCACATCGGTGAGCTGTCGACGAAGGTCATGGAGTACAGCGGCTTCTCCGATGAGGCCGTCCGTGCCGGCGCCAACACGCTGCTGATGTTCGACAACATCAACAACGCCGAGGTGTTCGACCGGGCCATCGAGGGGTCTGCCGACCTGGCCCGTCGCATGGGCACCGATGTGCCGCAGGCCGCCCGCCTGCTGGGCCGGGCGTTGCAGGACCCCGAGCAGGGCATGTCCCGCTTGCAGCGCGCCGGGATCTACCTCAGTGACACCCAGAAGGAGCAGGTCGCTTCGTTCATGGCGGTCGGCGATACGGCGTCCGCACAGGACGTGATCCTGTCGTCGCTCGAAGGCCGCATCGGGAATCTGGCGGAGGACTACGGGTCGACCATGAAGGGCGGGATGGACCAGGCCCGCGAGGCGATGGACGAGCTCGCCGAGTCGGCCGGGTCGTCGCTGCTGCCGATGATGGAAGCGCTGTCGGCGTCGGTGGTCGATCAGGTCAACCGGTTGCAGTCGTGGGACTCGGCGCTGAACGGTGCGCTGTTCTCCGGTCCGATCCAGGCCATCGCCGGTATCGGCGACGGCATGAGGGGCATCGGCACCATCGTCGGCGAGTTGCCCGGCACCCTCGACGCGTCGGCCGCTGCGACTCAGGCGTTCGGTGAGGCCGCAGGGCAGACGAAGGACGAGATCGACGGGCTATCCAACACGCTCCGGTCGTACCTCGACGGGACCTTCGGTCTGCCGGAGGCGCAACGTGGCCTGCGTGACTCGTTCGACCAGTTGTTCCAGGTACTTCTGACCGAGGGACACACGGCCGACGACGTGGCCGCAGCCATGGAACAGATCGCCTACAAGACCGCCGACGTCGGTGCGGCATCCGGTGACATGAACGTGGCCGCCGACCTGACCATCCAGCGGCTGCGGGGAATGCGTGACGCCGGCCAGTTGACCACCACGGAGTTCAACCGCATCCGTGACGCCATCCGTGGCGCACAGGACGAAGCTCCGCTGACCGTCCCGACGTCCGCACCCGGCGCCACTGCAGCGACGAACGAAATAAAGGGGCTGGGGGATGCCGTCCGCAAGCTTCCTCCGGAGCGCATCGTTGGTGTTCGTGCCGAAGGGGCCGCTGAGGCAACCCGCGCCGTGAGCGAGTTCAAACGCCAACTGGATGCACTGCCAAAGAACGTGTTCGTTGGCGTTTCGACTACCGGTTCGGCCAAGGCCAGCGCCAGGGGCGGCCCGCTCGACGCCGGTGAACTCTCCCTCGTGGGCGAGCAAGGTCCGGAGCTGTTTGTGCCGAACACCGGCGGGAACATCGTCCCGGCCATGCAGACCGCCTCGCTGATGATGGGCGCCGGCGCCACCTACAACATCAACGTCAACGCTGCGACCGGCGACGGGCACGAGCTCGCCCGCATCATCCGAGACGAGATCCGAACCCTCGAAAGGGCGGGCCGCTGATGGCAACCGCACGCGGCTCAATGACCATCGGCCAGGTCGGGCTCGACATCCCGCTGACCGTCCCCGAGTCCGGCCGGTGGTCCGGCGACACCCTGTCCTTGTCGGGCACCCTCGGCGACCAGTCCACGTCGCGGACCGTGTCCAACATGCTCCGCGACCAGTTCCACGGGCTGTCCGCCCGTGACGGTGAGATCGTCCCCGTGACCTTCGGCGACACCCCCGAGCTGGACGGCTACTACACCCTGCGCCGCCCGCAGGTGCAGTCGTCCGGTGCGTCGTGGGAGTCCGGTGTGTGGGACTGGTCGTGCGACCTCGAGCGGGTCCGCTCGTCCGCCCAGGTGTTGCAGGAGATGCGCCTACTCGGCGCCGGCCGCACGAACAGCCACAGCTTCACGACGGTGCGCCGTGGGTGGTACTCACCGGGTGTGTCCGCCTACGGGGTGGACGACGGGACCGGCAGCGTGAACGCCCCCACCCGCCAGTACCGGACGGGCGCGGACGGGGCCATGCTGGTCGTGGTCGACAACTCGGCGGGGACGTTGTTCCTGTCGAACGCCGCGGCGGTGGCCCGATGGTTCGTGTCGCCCACCGACCACTACCGGGGTCAGGTGACGGTGAACCGTTCGGTGGGTGGGACGTACTACCGGGTGGTGGGTGAGCAGATCCCTGCCGGGAACACCGGGCTGTGGGCGATGGGCAACAGCCTCGTCACCATCCTCGGGTCGACCACGACGGGCAAGGCTGAGTGGTCGATGCTGTGGCACGACGGCACCCAGTATGAGTCGTTCAAGACGTTCCGCATCACCACCGACTCGTCGTGGACCGAGTTCAGCTACGGCCCGGTGGGGATGCGGGTGGTCCGCAACCGCCCGGACTTGTCGCAACTGCGGGTCTACTTCGGCGCGTTGGGCCGGGCCGCGTTGTTCTCGTTGGACATCGTGTTGCGTCGTGGTGCCCGTCACGCCGAGTTCAAGTGGTCGGCGTTCGGCGGTGAGATCGGCACTTCCCTCACGTGGGGTGTGAAGCTCACGTCGGCTGAGGCCGGCACGAACCACACCTCGGGCGTGCACGCCACCTCGGCGGATGCGTCGGGCAACAAGTACATCTTCACGTCGCCTTCGACGGTCACGACGGACACCACGAACGGGCGTTTGCGTCTCACGTCGTCGGCTACGTCGTTCTCGTTCATGGTGGGAGCGGAGATGGCCGGTGCGGGTGGCAGCTTCGATGACTTCACGTCGCTCGTGTATCAGTACATGGGCGCGCTGTACACCAGGCAGCGGGCGGTGGGAGGGTGAGCCGTGTCACCGAGAAGCTGATGGCGTCGGGGTCGTTCACGGTCGATTTTGAGCCGGGCACCCCCGAGGCGATCAAGGCGCTGTCGGACAACGCGTTCATGCAGGTTGTGGTGACGTCGTGCCGGGTGGACTCGTCGGCGATGACGGTGTCGGACCTGTTGGGGGTCGCCCGTTACTCGGGCGTGTACCGCCGTCGCTCGGAGGACCGTTGCCGGTGGGAGGGTGCGGGGCTCGCCGTGATGTTGGGTGACGAGGACGGCAAGGGCAACTCGTACCCGGAGGAGACGAACCCGACGAAGCGTCCCCTGTACGACGGGACGAACACGTCGGTCATCTACAACAACGTGCTTCGCAGCGGGTCAGGTGGGGTGAACGGGATCACCGTCGGCACCATCGCCTCGTCCGCGACGCCGACGAAGAAGATCAAGATCGACGCGGGAGACTCGCCGCGGGACGTGCTGGAGAACGCGTGCTCGGTGTTCACCACGTCGGGGTCGAACCCGTACGAGTGGAAGATCGACACGCAGGGCCGGCTGTCGGTGGCGCTCCGCAAGACGCTGTTCCCGACGACGACTTCCCCGACGGCGCTGGCGTCCCGCAGCCCCGCGTTGCGGACTGCAACGCTGACGCCGCTGCCGATCACCCGGTTCGATCAGGTGGACGACTGGGAGGACTTCACGACGACGTTCGCGGTGCCGTACACCCCGCCGGACTACGAGTTCGGGGTGGCCTACGCGGTGGGTGACACGGTGGTGGCGTCGGACGGCACGTACTACGAGTGTGCGACGGCGCACACCTCGAGCGGTGCGAACCTGCCCCCGAACGCGACGTACTGGACGGCGGTGAACCCGTACGGTGTGGCGTCGCTGTCGCCGGTGCCGTACGACGACCTCGCCGGGTCCGACGTGCTGTTCCGCCAGGTGGACGAGTCACGTGCGGCACGGTCCGCGGACGACGCGGACAACGTCGCCGCCCGCAAGCTCGGCCGCTACGACGACCCTGACCGCCGCCCGTCGCTGTCGACGGACCTGTACGACGTGGGCTCGGTGTGTACGCCGGGGGATTCGGTGTGGGTGTTCGACCCGGACACGTCGGTGCTGTCGCTGTCGACGCAGGTTGAGACGGGCGCTGATGTGGCGTTCCCGTTGGCGGTGCGGGTGCGGTCGATGGATTGGCCGATCCGTGACGGGATGGGGGTGTACGCGGTGGTTGGCGGTTTGGCGGGGACGGCTACGGACGTGTCGGATTGGGTGGTGTTCGACGATGGTGACGCCCGGTTGGAGGTTGGTTCTCCTCGCCGGTTGCTGCTGGGTTGGCGTCCTCGTTGGACGGCGGCGTGATCTTGACGGGAGGGGTACCGTTGGCGTATGCGCTTACGTGTTCTGGGTGTGGTGTTCGTGGTGCTGGCGTTGGTCGGGTGGTCGTGCCAAGTGCCGACCGATTCCGGGCAGGTGTCGCCCGGTTCTGCGGGGTCGGCTGACGTGCCTATTTCCACGACTGGCCTGACGGCGCTTGTTGAGGGTGAGGACTGGCACATCGTCGGCAGCGCCGCCGAGCCTGCTTTCCAGAACTCGTGGGAGGCGGCATCGGGGGCGCTGGCATGGTCGGTGGGGTTCAGAATCAGGGAATCCGGGGTCGTTGACATTCAGGGTGCGGCGAAGAACACCAAGCCGCCCGTGTACGGCGTGGACGACGTCATCTTCACGTTGCCCGCTGGATACCGACCGTCCACGCTCACCATCATCCCCACCGTCGGCAACACGGCATCTGACCGGTCTGGCAATGATGTCGCTTGCCTGCTGTTCATCGAGACAGACGGCGATGTCTCTGTGAACCGATCAACGGGTGGAACTGGCAGTCTCCCACCCCTTGTGTTCCTGTCGGCTCAGGTGTTCTTGGTGGGCACCTAGCCGCTAGCACCGCCCCACAACACACCGAACAGCCCCGCCACGGCGGGGCTACAAGCGCGTCCCAAGGAGCAACCGTGAACCCCGCCAACAACCCGCCCGTCACCGCCGCCGCGGCAGCCGCCGCCATCAACGGCATGATCCTCGCGTTCACCACCCTCACCGGCGAACAGGACGCCGCCATCTGCGCCCTCGTCGTCGTCGTCTGCGGGTTCCTCGCCAGCAGGTTCACCACCCCCGCCAAGTGGGTATGAGCCGTGTGCACCGCATCCCGAGTCGCTGAACGGGCGCGCACCGACGGCCTCGCCGCGTTCCCCGCCACCCACGACCTAGGCATCGTCCGCGATCCCGCACGGTGTGCACAACAGCGATCCGCCCACTGCTGCGGCGACCGGGCCGAAGACCCCGACGCACGCGGCCTCGACGTCGTCCTCGCATGGGATTGCGGCCACGCCGTAGGCGACAGGGACACCGCCAAGACCGTGAGGGAAGCGTTCCTCACCGACCCCCGCGTCCACTACTGCATCAGCTTCGGGGAGCTGTACTACCGCGACGGCGACAACATCCCCGACCGGGACAACACCGGCCACGAGGACCACGTCCACGTCACGTTCTACCCGTGGGCAGCCGACGACGACCGCCCGTTCACGCTCACCTCAGGAGGCTTCGGCACCATGACCGACGCAGAGATCAAGCAACTGTTCACCGACCAGTCCAAGCAGAACGACGCCCGCATGGACAAGGTCCTCGCCGCCATCGCCGAACTCCGCGACGCCGAGAAGCGCCACAACGCCGGCGACCGCCGCCGCGACGAACAGAACCACCAATGAGTGAGGGCCGCGCCGCTACCAACGGCGCGGCCCCCCGCCGCACCCCCAACAGGCCAGGAGGTACGACCCGTGAAAGCTAGCCAACTCAGGGCGGTGGGGACCGGTGTCACATGACGGACTCGCGGCGCACCCAACGGGCTGGGTTCACCGACACACAACGCGTCGCCCTCCTCGAATCCGACATGGACGAGATGGAAGCCGCCCTCGGCAAGCTGATGGCACGCCTCTCGTGGCTGATCGGGACGACGTTCCTGCTTGCTATCGCTATCTTCTCAGCGGTCGTGTCAGTGGCGGCCGTCCGATGACCCGGGCCTGGTGGCGCACCCACTGGCAAGGCGTCCTCATCGCCGTCACCGCCTGCCTCGTCGCCGCGTCGCTCGGTGTCGGGCTGTCCGTGATGGCGACCGGGATGGGCACCAACCGCACCGTGCAGTTGCAGACCAAGTCGGCGGAGCGATCCGAGTGCATTACCGCCTGGTCGACCGCCTGGTCCCAGGCCATCGGCGACGTGGTTGTCACCGCCGCCCGCGGGCAGGACCCGTCACCGGCGCAGGTGGACCGCCTCGAGGCCGTGCAGTCCGTGGACCGCAACGCCGCTTGTGACCCCGACCGTGACGGCGGTGTCGTGCTGCCGGGTGACTCCTGATGGGGTTCGCCGAGGACGTCGCAGCGGTAGCAGCGAAGCCGAAGGGGCCGCGCTGCACCGCCGGCCAGGCCGCCGAGAAGCTTTCCCCCGAGGACCGCGACGGGTTCGAGGCGTGCCTGCGGGGTGTGCTCGACCAGACGTTCACCTACACGCAGGTGCGTGAAGTGCTGGCGCAGCGTGGCATCGACGTGCGTGAACACGTGCTGACCCGCCACGCCCGCCGGAAGTGTCAGTGTCCGCCGTGGGAAGCCGCCGCCTGATGGGCAGCACGCTATCCGTTAGCCGCCTGATGGATAGCGCAGTGACCGCGGCGGACCTCGCAATGCAAGTCTTGGCGTCGAAACTTGCATTTGGGACCCCGAAAGGCAAGTTTCCGTTGAGTTCCGCTGGCGTAGGGGTGGCCCCGCCCCGGTATGTGGTAGCGGGACGGGGCCGTGCTCCCCTAGCGGGAAGCGACTTCGGTGAGCAGGGTGTCCTCGGGCATGAACGGCTGCCAGTTGCCGGTACCGCACAGGATCATCCGGTCCCACCCGTTGCACCGCATGTTCGACGCAAGGACGCGCTTGTCTTCGCCCATCGCCTCCACCTGGGGAAGCGTGAACAACGCGCCCGTCATGTAGAAGCGGCCGCTCTTGTTCTGCGGCTTGGGCAACACCGTGAACTCGGGTCCAAGGTCGGGCGCTTCTGCCACGTCGTACAGGGTGAAGCAGTACGTCCCGTGGGGGGCCTTCGCCGCCGCTTCTGCGGGGTCGTGGGCCGACAGGGTGCGGATCTCCTCCTCGGGCATGAACACACCGGGCAACAGGTACTTGACTTTGTGGATCATCGTTCACTCTCTTTCGCTAGGGGTCCGGCTACCACACCGGGACACCACCAACATACCGGGGGTGTCAAGTGAGCTTCGCCGACGAGGTCGAAGACGCAGCCCGCATCGCCGAGCAGTCCGCCCGTCGCACCACCACCTACCCCAAGGGGTGGGAACCCCGCGTCGAAGAGCACGGCGACTACGCCATCGCCGTCTCGTTCCCCATGCCGGAACAGAACGCCGACGAGCGGATGCTGCTCGAGGGGTGGCGGCTGGACCCCGAGTTCTGGGAGATCATCGACGAGTCGTTGGTGGCGAACCGGTGGCAGCAGCACGAGGGGTCCGACCTGTGGTTGCACCAGTACAAAGCCCGCCTACGGAAGCGCACGGCGACAGCCAAGGCCAACGTCGATGAGTTGCTGGCGGGCATCGGCAGGTATAAGCGACCCAAGGCATCAGAAGCGGACGCTTATGGCACGTTCCCGGTGTTCAACCTGTCCGACTGGCAGATCGGCAAGGGCGACGGCGACGGCGTCGAAGGCACCGTGGCCCGCATCATCGATCAGATCGGCAAGGGTGAGGATCTGCTGGACGAGCTGCGCCGACGCAAGACCCCGGTGGACACGCTGTACGTGATGGGCATGGGTGACCTCACCGAAGGTTGCTCGGGGAACTACCCGTCGCAGGCGTTCACGGTGGAGCTCAACCAGCGCGAACAGGACCGGGTGACACGCCGGCTGCTGCGGGACGCCATCGTGGCGTGGTCGCGGAAGGTGCCCCGCATGGTCGTCGGGTGCGTCCCGGGCAACCACGGCGAGAACCGCCAGAACGGCAAGGCGTACACCGGGCCGGGCGACAACCGTGACGTGGCGGTGTTCGAGCCGGTGTGCGAGGCGTTGGCGCAGAACGACGAAGCGTTCGGCCACATCTCCTGGGTGATTCCCCGCGACGAGATGTCGGTGGTGTTGGACATCGGCGGGCGTACCACGGCGTTCAACCACGGTCACCTGCCGTTGGGTGGCGGGACGCCTGGGGCGAAGGCGAAGCGGTGGTGGGAGGGCCAGACGTTCGGCGGTCAGCCTGTCGGTGACGCCCTCACGTTGGTCACGGGGCATTACCACCACTTCTCGGTGGTGGATCATGGGCCGCGCGTGTGGGTGCAGTGCCCGGCGAACGACGGCGGGTCTGCGTGGTGGCGTGACGCCACCGGGGCGGAGTCCCGTGCTGGGATGTTGACGTTCCTGTCGACGGTTGACGGGCCGAACGAGTTCCGTATCCTGTGACGGCCGAGGACTTCGCCCGTGCGTGCTGGGATGCATCCCGCCGGCGTGACCCGCTGTTGCCCGAGTGGGACGGGCTCGCCGTTGACCTGCGCCGCAACCGGGTCGCCGACTTCGCCGCCATGATGGCCGACGGGTGGGTGTTCACACCGCCCGAGTAGTTACAATCGACAGTCGCCGTAACGACCCCTCGCCGCCACCACGGTGAGGGGTCGTTTGCGTTTTACCCCTCAAGGTCCAGGGTGTAACCGACCGACCTATACACATGCGTACAGTTCACGGCAGGTACGAACGGCCCGCCATCACCTCACGCAACGGCTCCACCCGACCACGCACGTACACCTCCGTCGACCGGATCGACTGGTGCCGCAACGCCGCCTTCACCTGCTCCGTCGAAGCCCCCATGTCCATTATGTGGTTGGCGCACGAATGCCGCAGCGCGTGCCCCGACCTGCCGTCCCCCGGTGCCTGCTTCACGCCGGCGTCGGCCATCCACCGCGACACCAGCTCCCCCAGCGAGTGCGGCGTGATGCCACGATCGACGTGCACCTTCGACCGGATCAACGGCCCCGCCGTGTGGCCCACCTCGAGCAGATACGTCTCGATCGCCCGAGCCGTCTCGGCCGACAGGGGCACCGCTGCGGTGATCCGACCCTGGCCCCCCTTGCCGCGCACTTGCAGGGTGAGGTTGCACAGGTCCACGTCACCCATCTGCACCGCAGCCACCTCAGCACGCCGCAACCCCTCCTGTGCCATGAGCAACACCACCACCCGGGCGCGGGCGTCGGGCGCGTGGGACACGATCTGCGTGACTTGCGGCACTGGCAGCGACCGGGGCAGGTACGGCGGCAGCGGCGGGGCCTTGAGCCCGAGCGTCGGGTCCTTCCGCATGTGACCGTTCAGGACGCACCACTGACAGAACCCACGGAGCGCCGACAGGCGGGAACGTCGGTAGGCGGGAGACAGGCCCGGCCGACCCATCCACCGCTCGACATGCCGGCGCGTGACCCGACCCGGCTGGGTGTCGACCTCGAGGGCGAAGTCCCGCAGCTTGCATCGGACAACTTCGGCGCTGCGCTTGTTGAGCTCGCCCCGGTCCACCCGCTCGCGGACGTACACAAGTGTGAGCCGTTGCAGTTCCGTCATGGGACCACCCCTCCCGTATGTGTTGTGAAGGGTGTTCATCGGCCAGAGAGCGCGGGTACCTTGAGTATCTGACTTGTCCATCCAGTCGCATCGCGTCCCATGTCAGCGCCGGTTTTCGTGCCCCACATCAACCATTCCCGGTCGACGTTGAGCCCCCGGTGGATGGCGTCCACCACCTCGGCCATGTTGCGGGGTGATGCGCCGTGCTCCCAGGTGTTCCACGTGGGGGACTTGAGGCCGCACGCCTTGGCGGCGTCGTCTTGGGTCAGGTCGCGGTGGTGGCGGATGAGGAGGAGTCGCGATCCGAAGGTGTCGCCCGGCACCCACGGCTTCTCGGTGTTGTTCACGCCTCGGATTCTGGCAGAAACCTAGGGAGAACGCAACAGGACCAATCGGAGGTGTGGAAAACTAATGCTTGACTAAGAAGCTAGGTGGTGCCTATCTTCCTAGCCGTGGCTGAACGACCCCTGACAACCGGGCAGGTCGCCGAGGCATTTGGCGTCCACCCCACCACCGTGATCGCATGGGCTGACGCCGGGAAGCTGCGGTGCTTCCGCACCCCGGGCGGCGCTCGTCGGTTCCGTCCTCAGGACGTGGCCGAACTGATGCAGGTCGACGACGACGGTCCGAGCGCAGCGTGATGGGCAAGACAAAGGCCGAACCCATCATCGCCTGGCGGGCAGTCCACCCCGACCTTCGCAGCAGCCGCGGCTACCGGTGGCCGTTCCCAGGCAACACCGCCACCCCACCACTCCCCGCCGACAAGAAGTTCACCCACGGCAACCCGTGCCCCAAGTTCACCGGCGACGGGCTCTGCCTCGCCAAAACCTGGCGGGGTGCTGCGTCCGGCGGAATCCCTACCATCACCTGCCTGCTTGTGTCGTACATCCCCGCCGACGTGCTCGGTGAGGATGAACACAAGGTGCGGGTTTCGTCCTGTGTGGTCCTCGACGTGTTCGACGCGGCCGGGTTGATCCGTGACGGGTGGTGCAAAAAAGCCAACCTCAGGTACGCCGACCTCGGGTACGCCAACCTCGGGTACGCCAACCTCGGGGGCGCCGACCTCGGGGGCGCCAACCTCAGGGGCGCCAACCTCAGGGGCGCCAACCTCAGGGGCGCCGACCTCAGGTACGCCAACCTCGGGTACGCCGACCTCAGGGGCGCCAACCTCGGGTACGCCAACCTCGGGGGCGCCGACCTCAGGGGCGCCAACCTCAGGGGCGCCAACCTCAGGGGCGCCGACCTCGGGGGCGCCGACCTCAGGTACGCCAACCTCGGGTACGCCGACCTCAGGGGCGCCAACCTCGGGTACGCCAACCTCGGGGGCGCCGACCTCAGGGGCGCCAACCTCAGGGGCGCCAACCTCAGGGGCGCCGACCTCGGGGGCGCCGACCTCAGGTACGCCAACCTCGGGTACGCCGACCTCAGGGGCGCCAA
>ERZ869925.1240-NODE-1240-length-12254-cov-5.369784_pt1 | contig 12254 bp, 26 predicted proteins | sample MGYA00579311_ERZ869925 | MGnify/ENA primary metagenome ERZ869925 (study PRJEB32216, sample SAMN09231817) | wastewater metagenome | place: USA: Maryland | collected 2016-07-30 | study: EMG produced TPA metagenomics assembly of the PRJNA472060 data set (Reclaimed...
GCAGCGTCAACGCCAAACGTACCGCCAAGCACGAGCGTGACGCCTGGCAGTTCCGCTACGACCTGTGCGCCGAAGTGGGGCGATGTGAGGTGTGCGGAAAGAGAGTATCCCGCGCATCACCCAACGTTCACTATTGGAGGACGCATGATCCGCATAGGAACCAGAATGAGTTCGCATCACAAAACGTTTGAGGTAGTCAGCATCATGGCAGACGGCGGCTTACGCTTGCGACCGCTGAAGCCCGGCAACCGATCGAACGGCACGCAATACGAGCTAGGCGAGCGGGTGCGGATCGTGGGAGTAGACCAGGATGAGGCGCTAGAGGGCGAGGTGGTGAGTGTGGGACCGATACGGGCGGTCGTTACGCAGCGGTGTCGTTACGTTGGGTATGAAGTTGGTACTAGTAAGATTCGAAAGAAGGAGCCAGCCAAATGAGCTGCACCCAAGACATAGCAGAAATTCAAGTCGGCGAGCATCGCGCTACACTGCGTCAATACTTCGGACGGTCATTCACGATTGAGCTTTCGCCGCCAACGATGGAGCTTAGCAACGGCTGCTCGCAGTTTGTTATTCGCGAGGAGATTGTTCGATGACCGAGAGCATGGACGTGACCGATCTACACAAGCTCACTGGCAAGCCAGCAAAGCGATTGCGTACCGGCCGCGGTGTTCGCCCCGACAACTCGGTGATGAACCGCTTGGAAGCTGAGTACGCAGGACACCTGGCTAACTTAAAAGCAGCCGGCGAAATCTACGACTGGAAGTTTCACGCTTTCACGCTGAAGATTGCCGACCCACCGAACGCCAAGTGCGCTACGTGGTCGCCGGACTTTGCCGTCTGGACGAACGACATGGTGCTGCAGTTCCATGACACCAAGGGATTTATGGAAGACCACGCATTGGTTCGCATCAAGGTTGCTGCCAGCCAATTTCCGCACCCGGTGTTTATCGTCACGAAGAAAGCCAAAAAAGATGGCGGCGGGTTTGAAATCAAGGAGTTGTAAACATCATGGTTGCCGCTAAAATAAAGCGAGCCGAACAGGGACGCCAATCCCTGCCGGCTCTATCCACAATGTCCGCTTTCGAGGAGCAGAACATCATGTCTGAGCGCGATTCTATTCGCACATCCAGCGAAAAGCCAGTTGGGTTTCAAAAGACTCACGGCGAATTTGGTACACGTCTTTACAAAGTTTGGGAGTCGATGAAGCAACGATGCCTTAATCCAAACTGCAAAGCATTTCACAATTATGGCGGCAGGGGAATTTCTGTTTGCAGTGAATGGATGGCTTATGTTCCATTTCGTGACTGGGCACGAATGCACGGATATAGCGACGATCTAGAGATTGACCGCATTGACAACGACGGTAACTACGAACCTGGAAATGTGCGGTGGGTCACTGCGTTTGCAAATTCACGCAACCGGCGAAACACGTGGACCATTACCGCGTTTGGCGAAACCAAGTGCTTAACAGACTGGGTGGCTGATGACCGTTGTGTGATTGGGAGGACTGAACTTTCACGCCGCATAAAGAGAGGGGTGCGGCCAGAAGAGGCAATAACTACAGCCGAGTGTCGCAAGTATGTCTTGCGCAACAGAAAGCGAGACGTAAAGGGAAGAGTTCTGCCAAGCGAATCACCAACCGGAGAGTTCCGCCCCGATGGTATCGTTCGTTTCAGCGGATTGAAGCAAACGGGCGGGAAGGTGGGAGTCAGGTTTGAGATTTGGGAGGAGTCTCCCGCGGCCGAAAGGGGGCGAGGGTGAGAATCCTAATCGCGCTCTTCGTCCTGCAATTCATCCTGGGCGGAATTCACACGCTGCTTTGTGTAGGGAGTTCCCCCTAACCCATCCGCCGCAAGTTGCGGGGGTTATTTCGGAAATCTTTCTATTTTGTGCTAGGGTGCGGCGACGGGAACTAGAACATCCCAAAGTTTACACCATCCTCCATCCCTGTGGGCTTTATGAAGAAATCCAGAAAATCCAGCCAGAACTCAGAATCCGCTTTGCCACCCGCTAAGAATCAGGCGGCCGTGGAACTCGCCAAAAAGCGATCAGAGAAGCTATCGCCAGAACGGCGTAGCGAGATTGCTAAGAAAGCCGCCGAGGCAAAATGGAAGGGGACGACCAAAGCCGAACGCAGAAAAGGAGTTGCGGCGGCAAATGAAGCCAGGAGGAAAAAACCGGAAAAATCTTCCGAATAAATCCCAATTGTGCTTGCGGTAGGACGATTAGGTTTATATAGTTAGACCATCAGACAGCAACTCACGAAAAGGCTCAAGCAATGAACGAATACACCGTGAACGGAACTGGCTTCGACAGCTACTTTGCTGCGATCAAGTACGCCAACGCGATTCGCGCGAACGTTATTGATGGTGCAACCGGCCGTGTTATCTGGACTCCAGCACCCGCTGTGTCGGCGACTAAGACTCGTCGCTACGAACGCCAGTTGGCAGCATACACCGCCTACAAAAACTCTCGCTAAGGTTGACCGAGCGGCTTCCCTGGAAACGCAAGCGGGAGTGAGCAGTGGAACGATTTGTGATATTGTTTGGCGACTTGATCGGCGCTCGTGGCGCAACCTCGGCAGAGTGCATCGCAGCCACCGAGAACGAAGTCAGGCGAATTATGAAAGCTGACCAGAGGAAGATTTTGGATGGCAAAGAAGAAACAGCGAATCGACCGAAGCAAAGCTAACAGCAGCCCGCCGCCAGCGTTGACTCATCATTAGGCAAAGGAGAATAGCAATGGACCGAGAACAATTTCCGAAGTGCCCGCGTTGCAACGACGGGCGAATGTCTGCTTCTGGGGACGGCAGCAATTGGTGTGACCGCTGCGAAGTACCAGCGGCTGCTTGGGCAGTTCATCACACCGCAAATGGACTCGCTGGCAATGCTCAAGCAGCTGACGTTATTGGCGGATTCCCGGTCGTGCAGTCGATCTGCATGGGCTGCGGAAAAACGCTTTTGCTTGAAAATGCCTGGATGACGGATGGCTGCCCGTGCAACAGCGTCCTCGGCGTCAACAGCATGAACGAAACGCGATGGCGGTTGTTGATGCAGTTGCAGCAAGCACAGAGAACTGGAGCAGAGCAGCAGATTGTCGCATACCGCAATAAGTTGCTGGATGCCGAAAAGATCATCAAGCACATCGGCTCGCTGGCCAACTTCGACCTGACTGGATGGTCCCCGCAGTTTGAAAACGATCACTAGAGAAACATCAATGATCCACATACGAATTGACGACGAGCGCGAGAACAGCAAGCGACGATTCGCTTGCGGCATTGGTCCAGAGCTGCCCAAGGACGATGTGTATTTCTTTGCGGACGAGCCGCAGAGCGACAGTTCCGATTGCCCCGGCTGTAACCCTGCTGGGCCACGTGAGCTTGGCTCACCGCTGTCTGAACTGTCGGGACGCCCTGGCAGCCACGGCTTTGAGCGGTTCAAGCAGATTGCAGAAACATGGGGGCACGAATGACACCCGAAACCCCACGCTCCCTGCTTGACGCCGTTCGGTATTACACCGACCCAAAAGTCACGTTCCAAACGATGATCGCGGTGAAGTGGCCAGACGGCAAAATCACCTGCCCGAAGTGCGGCTGCGACAAGATCGGCGTGATCGGCTCTCGCTCGCTGTACGTCTGCCGCGATTGTCGGTCGCAATTCTCCGTTCGGTCGGGAACGATCTTCGAAGACTCGGCAGTTCCTCTTGGTAAATGGCTGGTGGCTGTTTGGTGCGTAGCAACTGGCGATGCGATCTCCAGCCCCGTACTCGCTGAAGCACTTGGCGTCACGCAAAAAACAGCTTGGTCGATGCTTAATCGCATTCGAGCGGCTAGGCACTTGACGCACAAGAGTGTAAAATTGCGAGCAAGGAGAACCTGATAAATGGAAAGCGAAAATTGGATTCCCGTCGTTGGCTTCGAAGGGTTTTACGAAGTCAGTGACCTTGGTGGCGTAAGGTCGGTAACTCGCGAAGTTACGCAACTCGGCCCGCACGGCGAAACAGTCGTGCGCAGGATCAACAGTAGGCCGCTGAAGCCAACTCCCGTTGATAACGGCTACTCCAGGGTGACGCTCAAGGCTGCCGCTCTCGGTATCAAGTTGCGGTACTGCTACGTCCATCGGCTTGTTCTGGAGGCATTTGTCGGGCCGTGCCCAGAGGGTCAGCAAGTTCGCCACTTCCCTGATGGCACTCGCAGCAACAATCGACTCAGTAACTTGAGTTGGGGAACGCCGAAAGAAAATCAAGCTGACCGGCAAGTTCAGGGAACGGCAGTCAACGGCGACGACTGCCATCTGTCCAAGCTCACCGCCGAACAAGCCACCGAGGTTCGCCGCAGGCTTGATTCTGGCGAGCGTATTCGTGACGTTGCTCGCGAACTTGGAATGAGCGAAGGCGCAATTGGGCACATCAAAGCCCGCAGAAGCTGGAGCAAGGCGTTGTCTCCGTAAGACGACGCTGGCCGCTTTCAGCGTGTGCTGCGGGCGGTAGTTGGCAAGAGGCTCACTTATCGGCTGCTGACTGGACAAGACAGCGCCGGCTTTATGGGGATTCGCTAAATGGATGTATTCGTTGTTGGCTTTATTGTTGGTGCAATTGTTGGTGGTGCGATTGTGTTGGTTGTAGCCCTTGCGGTTGTGGCCAATAGTGCTGGCCCAAGGTTTTAGAAAGGGATTCGCTAAATGGCAAATCTCCTGCAGGACGAAATCGCCGAACGGCTGCTGGCCGCTGCCATTCGCGTGATGCACCACGACATCGAAGATGGCAACGAAGTCCACGATTGGGAGAAGCGAACGCTGCTGGGCGAAATCAAGTCCATCCTCAGCGAGAAACCGAAATGGGAGCGGGGCATGAAGAGGGCCACGCTGCGACGTTGCAGCAAGCCAAGCAAATCGTTGAAGGGAAAACAACATGGTTCGGAAGCCTGAAGGACACGACGAAATGACGGAACTACTCGGCAAGCTGGTGAAGGTTCCCAAGCAGGAACTTGACAAGCAGCTAGCGAAGAAAAAGCCGCCGCGTAAGAGATTGGCTTTCCTGCGAACAACATGAAGGGCTGTGGGAATGAGTCACGTAGTTTGCACCCACTGCATGGGAACCGGCGCAATCGAGCTAACTGGCGTCTATGCCGAAACGCTGCGGCTGGTGATTGGCAATCCTGGGCTGAACGGCGCGGCGTTGGCAAAGCTCGCAGGCTGCAAGGCTACCGCGATGAACAACCGCCTAAATGCTCTTCAGCGGCACGGCGTAGCGCAAGGGAAACAGTTTGGGCGGTCGATCCTGTGGACACACAAAACAACGTAAGGGGCAAATATGAGCGTTTGTAATTCTTGCGGCGGAGTACTTGGCCGAGATTGTTTCAATCCGCAGGAGTGCGCCTGGATCACTCAGCAGATGGCGGCTGCCAGTCAACAGCCTGAAACTGGCGTAGCAACCTGCAGCCGCTTCGACAGCGTGCAAATCGAAAACGTTTATGAAGGTCCGCGAAGCATTCAGTTGCCAGCAGAGTTGATCTGGCGAGTCGATTGCTTGCTACGGGAGATGAACCAGCGAGGCAGCACATCGGCACCGCTTGAGATTCATTACGAAGGAATCAAGGAGCATTGCTGGGTGGCGACTCTTGGCGGATTGAGCCGGAGCAGTTCAACTGCTTGGGGTGCAATTTCCGAATTGGGCAAAGCCATCGAGAGCAAGAGATTCAATGAGCAAGCGAAAGAAGAAACCGAAGATCGGCCGACCGCCAACTGAGCGCGGAGCGTACAACCCGCACCCAGCTAGACAACTAGGCAGGGTCAGCGATGAGGACTGGAAAGAGTTGCAGGAAGCAGGACAGCCAAACTTTACGAAATGGGCGTTGCGGATACTCCTAACAGCAGCCCGCCGCCAGCGCAGGAGAGGGACAGAATGAAGAATCGATTTCCTGTTCACCTGACGACGGGTGACTTTGACGCTGGCAAGTATCCGTGCCCGCCCGCGTTGATTGTTCCTAGTGCCGATGAGTGCCGACACACGCCAACACCAGAACTGTATCACCAGTGGTACGAATGGTGCGAACGTGCAAGCAAAACACATTCGTCCATTAAGTGCCCGCACTGTGGCTTGTGGTCGATCTGGCTGCCAAAGGCAATGGCGAAGGAAATTAACAAGCGTGATCGTGCTGAGGAGCTGGCAGTTGCCAAAATGGTCAAGCGGCAGATAGCGAAAGAGAATCGTGCTCGTGCCAAGGCGATGGGTTCGCCGTATCCGAGCTAACGACCCCTAACCCCCAACGAGGCCCAACGATGACCAGTGAGACGATTGACGGTGAGCGACCGGAAGCCGAGTTCGAAAAAGAATTAGAGCGTGCCAAGCAGCGATGGCAGTCGGTCGATATTCGGTACATGCCGGTCTATCCAGGTGGGCAGAAGCAGTACAACGCCGATTGCGAGACGTTCGCTGCTGCCTACTGGAAGTCGCTCACCGCCGAGCCAGCCACTGTAGCGAGTGAGGTGGGGCGTCTTAAACGCGAGCTAGACGCCGCCGTTCACCACCATGCGTATAACATGGGAAAGATCGACCTTGCACTTGGCGAACCACGATACGAGGACTGCTGCCTGCTTGAAGACTTTCTGCGCAAGATAGCGGAATTGAAAGCCTCTCCCCCATCCCCGCCGGAAGTGATCGAGGGGACGGGGCAGGTGGCATCACGCCCCGGCATCTACGCATGGGACGATAAAGACGGCAACGTGTTTGCGTCTACCTGGGAAGATCACGAAACACTGCAAGATGGCGTGCGTTACATCTACGTTGGCCCGTTTCCCACCTTCCCATCCCGCGTGACGTTCACCGCGCCGCCGCGGCCGGAGTTGGTCTTGCTGCGACTGGCAAACGGCGAGTATCGCTGGGCTATCAAACGCGGCGACAAGTTCGACCAGACCACCGATGTTATTACGTGGCGCAAGGACGAATGCGAAGTGATCGACGAAACCACAGGCAAGCCGCTGAACAAGGAGTAACCAGTGCCAGCTAACCCCGAGTCAGTCGCAGATAGAGTGGCTCCCCGCACTTTTGAACAGAGAGAACGTGAATTGGCAAACGTGTTGCAGAAGCCGTCGCCACTAAATCCGCCGTATCACGTCGGGTACATCGAAGACGTTCCCGGCGAAAAGTTTTGGGTGATCGGCGCTGACGGTATCTTGTTCGCCAGGATTTCCGCTATCGACGATTGGCAGGCTGAAACGCTGTGCGCGATGTTGAACGCCGCGAATTCCCTCTCCGCGAAGGATCGGCGGATAGAGGAGCTGGAGCGAGAGCGAGACGCCAGCGCAAAAGAAGCTGCCGAACTGAGGGATGGATACGAAGCTCTTGACCGAAACTGGAACGCGATCCACGAAATGATGGGCAGCAGCGTTCGCGATGCGTTGGGAATGCCGGACGCTACTGTTCCGCAGATGTTTGAGGCAATCACCGCACTCCGCACCGAACTATCCACCCTGCGAGCAGCGGCAGAGGGGGCGGTTGCAGGACTTCATAAGATCGTTAGCGAAACGACGAAGAGTACAGACAGGCTGCAAATCGTCGTTGACGTGCGGGTTATTGAAATGCAACTCGCCGCCGCACTCGCTCCTGCAGCGGACGGCATCGAATCGAAAGGAGCGGGGGAGTGACGCCAATTACAAACGAAAATCTGCGATCTGCTGGATGGATCGAAGACGAAACCGACGAAACATTTGCAATGCAATTCGGCGATAGCCAGTACGTTGAAATCGACGACAACGGCTGCGTATCGTTGATTGCGTGGCGACGCGCGGACATGGATTCTCTCGAACTGCCCGGACGGTTTCGTTCCATCGAGCAGCTTGCCGCGCTGGTCAGCATCTTGAAGGGAGAGAACACCAATGCCTAACCCCAGCCCCGAGCAAGCGAGAGAAGCGGAGCGGGACGCTGTTGAGATTGCCGCACTCCGCACCGAACTATCCACCCTGCGAGCAGCGGCAGAGGGGGCGAAGGCAAGAGTAACAATTTCGCGCGATCTTCTGGCGAGCAACTTGAACAAAGGCGCGTCTCGCGATGACGTTGCTGATCTCTACAGCAGATTGTCGAACATCGAAAAGCAACTCACAGCCGCTCTCGCTCCTGCAGCGGACGGGGCGAAAAAGCCGACCGAGTAGAATACGTCATCACCTGAGAGGGACGAAGGATCCCGTCAGCCTTGATTCTCTCCAACGACTCTGCAATACTAATTGAGGTTGCGTCCAGTGCGGCAGTATTGCGGCTAGGCGTGACCACTACAGATCAGCCACTCGGAAGGATCGCCGCCCTATGTCTTCTTACGCCGAACGCGCTCTTTCCGTCATCGATCAAGGCATCGCCCAGCTCGAACCCTGGGCCGAGTGGACGCCGATCAAAACCGACGATGGCATTCTCGCCGTGCTCAAAGGCATCAAGCACGATGCCGCACTTCTGGGCTACGTAGCAGCCAAGGCTGAACAAGCCGACAAGGGCGTTCTGTCGCTCGAAACGCACCCGTCTGAGCAAATCTCGATGGCGCTGAGTCGCAGCGGGATTGCTTGGGAAATCTTTCAGGCGTTGCTGCCGATCCTGTTGAAGAAAATCGCGATGGGGAGCTAGTCGCCATGACAGACTTCATCGCCCCCACCAATTTCTGTCGTAACGCTGAGCAGTTCGGCGACGGCACCGTTGCCGCGCTCAAGCTGCACACGAACCGCCCAACGTGGTATCTGCAGGATGAACTTCCGTGGATGAGCCGTGCGGAACTGGAAGCGGTTATCCAAGCCGCCGCCGATCGCTGGACGGACGTTTGTGACTTCAAGGCGGTCAAGGCAGCGAACGAAGCGAGTGCCCTATGGGTGTTCACTGTCGCTCGCATGGACGGTCCTGGGGGCGTTCTGGCTGACGCACAACTGCCGGGCGGTGGTGGTAAGCAAGTCTGCCGAATCGACGTTGCAGAGAATGCCTTGCGTGGGCAACTGGTCACGATCCTCTGCCACGAGATTGGTCACTTGATGGGCAGCCAGCATTGGCCCGTTGGCCTTCCGCATGAACTGATGGAACCGCAACTAAGCAAAATCACGCACCCGCAACCGACCGAAGCGGGGCTAATGGTTCAGTGGTACGGTCAGCCGATTAAACCCGGCCCGCAAACGCCTCTCCCGCCCGCTACGAGCGGACTGACCTGCGTTGTGCGGTTGGCAGACGACGGCAAGACGCTGGATTGCAACATCGAAGCGAGCAAGCCGGGATTTGCTGCCACGCTGAACGGCAAAAAGACCTGGCAGCCAGCAGCACCGCAAGGCATCCACCAAGCGGGCTATCCGGCGCAGCAGATCGTCATTCCCCCGCCGTTTGTCGAACAAGACGAACTGGCTGACACGGACGTTGAAGGGGAACTGTCGTGACGCCATCCGACCAAATGAACCTGATCCCCGCTGGCTGTCTCGCTTGGGCTGTGATCTTCACGATTGCCGCCGCAGTTTGCTTTGCTGCGTATTTTCTCACCCGAGGGTAACGATGGACGAAATCGCTGTCCGCATGTTTTACGACTCAGAAGGAAAACCAATGCCAGAGAAAAAGCTTAGCTTCAGGTTCTTGCTCTCGATTTTTGAATCGGCGCGATTGAACCCGAACCATCGGGGCGGATCTGGCACAGCGAAGAAACGTGGCGGCATGACTGGCCCGCTTTCGTCGGGCTATGTGCCACGACTCACAAAAGCGCCACGTCATCCAAAGATGGCAGAACGGGCTGCTCGTCGCGCACAGAAAGCCGCTGCCTAAAGCCATGCGTATGCAATCGCTCGCCATCCTTTTGACGCTCGCCATCGCCGGGGTAAATCCTGCGGACGCTGCGTCGATTGACCGCGCGAAGCTGAGTGTGGCGGATCGGCCGTACGCTTATTATCTCTCCCTGGCTGAGCAGCGCAGTCCCGAAGCTCGAGAACGGTTGGTTTCGCAGGTTCGCTCGAGACTGCCCGGGCTGTCAAGCAAATCGTATCTGCCTGACCAATTGGCACGGCGGGTAAACGACAATCTGCTGTTCATCGACACTCGAGCATTCGGATGGGAAACGTCGCTTCCGTATGTGCTGGCGAACTTCTACCCCTACCGAGCCGATCTTGCCCGGGGGCAGTACCCGTACACATTTCGGGCTGATTGGTTCGTTGCGTGCGTTACCGACCCGATTCAAACCAAAGACAGCCAATATCGGCTGATCTACGGAACGCCACCGAAGACAACAGCGGAGTTCCGCAAGTTCTGGAAGGTCAACGAAGACCCGAACTTCCTAATCCAGTTCCACGAAGCCAAGAGCGGCGTGGGCGTCAATCCTGATCGGAACGTTCAGCAGTTCGATACATCGACCCGGGGAAGCCTCTGGGCAACGCAGGACAGCGAATCGCCAGTAGGGAAGAAAGACCCGGGCAACTACGGGCAAAAGCTCGAGTTCGACGCTGGCGAGGAGATTGCAGCAGCGCCGGTGCATTACCCGGGAGGTTCGGCGGTCAAGTTCATTTACTGGCTGGCCAACTCAAAAGGCGAGCGGCAAGAGTTTGCCCCGGCTCGCATTGTGACCGATCACAACCAGATCCGCTCGAGCGAGATCCGCAATACCGTCAGTTGCATCGTGTGCCATGTTGAAGGGCTGCGGCCGTTCAATCAGGACGGGTTCAAGACGTACATCGCCCAAGGCTCGAGAGTCGCCGCCGACAAAAAGACTCAGCAACTGATCGACCAGCAGTATCAGGCAGGCATTGCCGACCAGCTCGAGCACGACAACAAGCAATACGCCAAGTTTCTCGAGCGAGCCAACGGGCTGACACCAGAACAAGACGCTCGAGCATTCGAACAAGTCGTCCGCACCTATGACGCACCCGTAACGCTCGAACAAGCCGCCCGCGAGCGGTACACGACGGCAGCGGAGTTGAAAGCCATCCTCGGCTATTACTCGGCGAAGTACAGCCTATCCCGCCGCCTGGCTGACTTGGCGCAGGACGGGCAAATATCACGCGGACAATGGGTGGCTGAGCAGCACAACGTTTACTTGGCGGAACTTGCCTGGGGGAAGAAATGACCAAATACGTTTACTTCGCACTGGCGTTAATCGCGTTCGTGCTCATCGGCATTCCTGCATTCGCTGGGAACTGCCAAGCGTTATTCCATCACCGCCAAGTGCATCACGTTCAAGCCGTGGCGCTCGTTCAGCCGCTTTATTTTGCGGGCGCTGCTACTGAGCAAGAGTCGATCGTCCGCAAGGTAGTTCGTGAAGAACTACGGGCAGCGTTGCAGGCTCCGCAACAGCAGACGGCAGCGACCAACGGAGTATTTGCAAGCAAGTGTGCCCGTTGCCACAAGGGCGACAACGCGCTAACCAGCGACCCCGCCACGTTCAAGGCATTCGCTCGCATGGCTGGGCTGGGCGAGGGGATACCGAACGAGATGCGTGGAGTAATTGGGGCGCTTACGCCAGCAGAGCGTGGAGAGATCACTGAATACCTGCTCAGGCTTCCCGCCGAGAGCAAAAACGAAGGTGTCTTAGAATAAACAAAACAACCCGACTGTTTCCGCAGCCGGGTCTAACCAAGTGTTCTGAAAGGAAGAACGAAATGGCTGAGCAAATGTTACCAGAAGTTGAGTATCGCGAGGTTGAAGGATTTCCACTTTATCGAATTGGAAGCGACGGGTCGGTGTGGTCGCTAAACGAAAGAAGCGGTCGCATGAGGAGCGAGTGGCGCAGGATGAACCCTTCAAAGGACAAGACTGGATATTTGCGGGTTGAAGTTCGGAATCAAGATGGAATGACAAGAAAACTGCTGCACCGTTTGGTATTGGAAACGTTCGTTGGACCATGCCCTGATGGCATGGAAGCGTGCCACGGCCCTGATTCCAATCGCACAAACTGCTGCATATCAAACCTTCGCTGGGATACACATATTGCAAATTGTGCAGATCGACCAAACACCGCTGGCGAGGACAATCCATACGCGATATTGACCAACGCGATTGTTGAACAGATCAGGAATGAGTACGCAGCAGGTTTCAATGTCATCAAGGAAATCGCCAAAAAATACAATGTGGCCGAAAACTCGATCCGCTACCTCCTAAAGGGGAAGTCATATAAATCGGCACCTGGACCGATTTTTCAAGGATCAGTTCGAGGCGTTCGTGCAGTTTACAGACAAGTCGCTTAAGGAACCCAAAAATGAAGTGTCTCGCTAGTCTCATTCTCGCCATCGCCCTGGCTGCCCCGGCATTCGCTGGGCATG
>ERZ869925.1241-NODE-1241-length-12250-cov-4.210168_pt1 | contig 12250 bp, 13 predicted proteins | sample MGYA00579311_ERZ869925 | MGnify/ENA primary metagenome ERZ869925 (study PRJEB32216, sample SAMN09231817) | wastewater metagenome | place: USA: Maryland | collected 2016-07-30 | study: EMG produced TPA metagenomics assembly of the PRJNA472060 data set (Reclaimed...
CCCTTCATGGTCGGCAACACGTCTTTCAAGTGAGTCTAGGCGCTGCTTGGTCATTTAGTAATTCCTATAAAATTATGCCATGACGAGTTTGGTAGAAGGTCTTAAGCACCGTTACCTGAGAATCAGTTAGAACGGAGTTGAAGATTGCAACGCTCTGCACTTGCGACCCATTCAGCACAGGAGGTAGCGTAGCATCACTTGTACCGCTGCCACCAGCGAACAGTTGCAGGGGATTTGTAGCGTCAGTCGTGTCTGTATAGGATGATACCGTCACAGTGTACGGAACGCTACTATTTGAATAAGACTTAGAAACTCTAGTTGTCGGGGTATAAGTGAAGACAAGGAGTTTGTACGTGCTGGTAGAGATATTCGGAATGGTCGTATAATCGCCGGCCGCGACAAATGAACCGTTCGCTGTATCAAATGAAATCTTATTCACATTACTAGAGAACAGGCCATTTTTGACTGCCATGCCATGATTCGCTGCGGTCGCTCCACCAGTACCGAAGATAAGATTCGGGTTAGTTCCACTGCTACGTGTAGTAATCTTAGTGACCATAGCGATAGACCACGGCAATCCACCTGTGGTTTTATGAGCATCGCGCAGTAGTGGAGTATTTCCTGCGGCAATAGTGAAGTAATCTCCACCATCCATTGAGAAGTACGCGGCGCCAGTACCCGGAGTCCCGTTAAACGTTGGGTCGCTAGAAGTCACACTCCCGTTAGCACCAAGGTAGAAGTCATACGCCGTTTGTGTCGAGCCATCTGCCGGAACTGCAATCAAGTTGGCCCATGTCTGTCCAGAGCCTGAATAGCTGCTGGTATCTGCGGTGGTCAAATCCATACACGCCGAAGCTATAAGCCCTTGTAGCGATGAGGAAGGAGTAGCTGTAGCTGTAGCTGATACTGGACCCGTACCGACAACATTGGTCGATGAGACACGGAAGTCATAGGAAGATTCATTGACTAGTCCAGTCACGCTAATATTTGTACCTACGCCCAACGCTGAGTGCGAGAACGTCGTCCAGACTGTTGGCTCGGATGTAAGCTTGTATTCTACCACTGCATCAGTAATGGGTGCGCCACCATTGAACCAATTCAGCCAATCGAGAATAATCAAAGCGTTCGATGGGGTCGCTGTAAGATTTTTTACCTGCATCGGAAGGACTGGGGCATTGACAAGTCCATCTACATAAAGATACGTCTGGCGACCATTGGTAAATCCAGCACCACCGCGCGAGCCGTAACCCGTAGCGTAAATGATGCCGGGGTCATAAGTCCCACCCGGAGAGATGACTGGCGTAAATGTATTGATAGTACCTCGGTTACTCTGAGGCCCGGCGCCATTGACATCTACACCCTCGATGTAAACTGCATCCGTAGCCGCTCCCCAGTTTGCAGTGTTGCTAAAAATGGCGACCGATGGGCCGACATAGCAGCCAATAAACGTATTTTCGCAGCAGCCAGTGCCTTTAAGATGGAACCCAGAAATGACGGTTGGTAGCGTACCTGATGTTAAGCCCGAGCGGCCCGGGTCTAAACCTTGGCACGCATCAAATATATTCAAGCCGCAGTTATCAATCACCCAAGACGAACCACGAGATTCCTGACCCTCACATTGCGTGAAGTAAACAAGACCAGTACGCATCTGGTCGCCATTGACATACCAGTTAGCGCAATCTGCATCAACTGCTGCCCCTGACGCGCCGCTATAGAATGATTTACAGTTTACATAGTGGCCTGCACCCGATGAGAAGATGCGGAAGCCTGTTTTTTGAGTACCGCCAGCGTTGCAGTTAGTAACTTTATAATCCGCTTGTCCGAAGAAATTATACCCATAACGACCGCTGTAAAGTGACAGACAGTTATTAACAATAAGCTCACCGCGACCACGGAAGTAGAACCCATCCTGCTTTACACGGAAAACATCGATATCATAAAAGCGATTGAATGGGTCAGTTTTATCATAACCATCGACAGCTACGTGCCAGTGAATGCCGTCAAGCGCATTAGGGTTCCAACCTTGATAACCATAAAGCGACATGCGCCCAATAGAAACAAAATCTGTTACTCCAGTTCCTGGGGCGAAATTCGCAATCATGTGACCATAAGAACCGGGAGCAAGGCACAATGAACTTCTCATTCCAGCCATGCCATCACCAATGAAATCTGTACGTCTAGCTACTTGAAGAGCAGAGAGTTTCCCGGCATTATAAGAGGCCTGCGAGTTACTAATCAGATAGGCGCGGCCTGCTGCTAATAAGCAAACTCCACCACTATTGATAAGGCCATCCACACCGAAGGCAGCGTTTTCTACATAATCTCCCTGTACATTTCTAGCCGCGTCAAGCGCGGCTTGTATCGCAACGGTATCATCATGCCCAGCTAGCCATAATTGTCCGGTTGCCGCACCGCCTGCGGCAGGAGAGAATGTAGCAACCCCAGCAGCGACGGAAATAATGGTGCGCAATGTTGTATCGAACCACAAAGAAGCGCCAACATAGGCATCCGTGAAAGGAAAAGTAGAATCAGAGAATTTATCAAATCCCGGACCTGAAATAACCCCAGTATGATTCCCTACCGCATCCCCGTAAGCTCCGTAATATTCAGGACGGAAAACATTGGCACGAGAAGTGTCCTCAATGATAGAATTCGTAATAACAACATTACTAAGTGTGCCACCTGTAATATCAACATCCCAACGGGGGTCGCCACCGATGAAATCCGATAGTCGTTGAATACCACCGATTGTTGGAGCGCCGCCTGTCATGAGTAGTCCCTAGTTAATTATGAAGAATCCGATAGACGTTTCTGCAGTGACGGCAGCGTTCATCGTGATTACGAAACTGCCAGCACCCGGAACAACATTCTTAATTAGTGCTGTAGTGTCATTGGTACGAACAACAGCGAACACGATGCTCGATGTTGTGCAAAGCGCATTCGTCACCGTCACTGTTGTGCCTGCAGCTGCGATATTGACAGTCCCGCTAGGTTTGTTGATGGTTTGGTTCCCAGTCGTGCCGCCAGCCGTATTCGTAGCCAGCAGCTTAATCTGCCCATCGGTGCGAACGCGGAAGATTTCACCCGCTGTGCCATTGTAACTCGTGCAATAGTTGTTCGTCGCCCCGGTATTGGCCGTCAAGTTTATCGCGTAGCTATTAACCACACCCGAACCAACGTTTGAACCGCCAGAATAAATACTATGGGAGTTTGTGATTGTTGCGTTCGTGCTAGCCGTTACTGCGCCGTCAACACTGAAGCCCATTGCATTTGTAATGGTACTTGCACCAACAGCCGACAAGGTGCATGGGGTAACACGGGTGTCCCTGTGCGCCGTTAACGCACCTGTGGCATATTGGCGCGTGACGCCGTTATTGATATAATATGTTGTTGCCTCCGTCGAGGCCGTGATATTCAAATCACCGGAAGGCGCAACAAATCGCCATTTAGGCGTGGTTGTGCCAAGAGCGGCTAGGCCGGAGAAATCATAATTAAACGAGCTGACTTGGAGACGTATAGAGCCAAGGGTTTTGAAGTTGTTATTCAGACCACCGTTGAAGTTAAGGTCGCCTTGGCCTTTCCCATTGAAGGTCAATGGCTCATCGGTGAACGAACTGATGACGGATACCGCAACACCTACACCAGCTTGGCCACTTTTAATTTGAAGCCCTGTTACGCTTGATGCGGCGCTGGCATCCACTTTAAGAGCAGGGTTAGTAGAGCCGTTTGCGCCAACTGTCAGGGCGCTTGCCGAATTCGAGGTGATATTGCCTGCCCCAGCAGCGCTGGCGTTGCCAGCGCCATCTCCTACGAGAAGATTGGTAGTTGCCGCAATAGTTGCACCACCTCCACCACTGGAGATACGCTGAATCAAGCCTTTTTGAATCACACCCATTTTTATCCCCTAGGTATTGGTTAAGACATCAATGGTGAGCGTAGGATTGGTAGAGCCCGAAAGCGCTCCGTAAATCTGCACAATCTGGTCCGAAGTGTTATGATTTGCCACCCCCATAGCGACATTCACTGCATCAGCCGCAGTCGTGGAATACGCCGAACCACTAATATCCTTCATGGTCGTTTTTGTCGTTCCGCCATCCGTGCTGAGAAGATACGTCAACGTCCCGCCTCCGAAACCGCCGTATGCATTCAGAGTGGCAAAGAAATCGTCCAGTGTGCGTGGTTTATGGACATCGCACAGCAAAGTAGCCGCTGTATCCGCCGTTAAAGCAATTCTATAGTTGGCCATGTAAACTCCTGTCGCTAAATTTATACATATTTTTTGTGTGTATTGCTACTTAATTAGTTCCCCGCTGCGTCGAATCGTGCCGCCTGCCAATCTGCGTAGTGCTGGGCTTGTGACTGCTTTCTTTGCTGAATAGAGTCCCAGTCCTGCGCCCAATACTGGCCCTGCGATGCCTGCTGCACCTAATCCAGCCAAGGCTGCAGTACCTGCAATACCTTGTTTTAAGGATACGCCTTTCCCTATATTCTGTGCCGCGCGACCCAACCGCGACCCCGCTTCATCTTTAGCTTTCGTGGCGATGTTGTCCTGCACACGATAAAGGTTAGATTGCTTGCGGAGCGAGGCTCTTACGTCAGCATTTGGAACAGCATTAGCCACCATATCATTGATTTCCTGACGGACCTCACGCACAGCGGTAGATACCGGCGAATCTGCAGCATCAAATACATTGGGTCTCTGCGATTTTACCCAAGCATCAAGGTCTTTGCGGGCCTGCAGCAAACCAGAGGCAGTGCGTGGCTGTTTCATGATGATTTCAAGAGCTTGATTTGTCACAGCCTCTGCCGATTTAGATGCATCAGCGCCAGCAAGATAGGGGTTCTTACTTAGTCGATTTCGCACCGCATCAAGGCCGTTTACAATGACATCATCAGGAACAGTTACGTTGTTTTTTTGAAGATTCGCAATCAAACTATCCGCTTCCGCATGGTTGGCATCCTGTACAGCATTATAATTCCCTTGCAGCGAATTCCCTTTTTTCACACCTTTAATTTGTGAAACAGTATCCGCCATTTCCTGTTCTTGTGGCGTAAGCTGAACTTCCTTGCGACGATTAAAGCCAACTTCTTTAGTCCTGCCAACCATAGCCTCACGCTCGCTTGGCGTAGCTTTGGGAAGAATGAGGTCATTAATAAAGTTGTTTTTACGTGTTGCTGCGCTCTTGATTCCCGATTGCTCAATCGCACCACCAACCTCTGCCAAAGCAGCGCCTGCAGGTTCTTTAGCCTTGCCGATAGGAAGAGCCGTTGCGATGTTGCCTAACGCTCCAAGGTTGCGTCCTGCACGTGGGTTTTCAGCAGTGAACTCACCATACTGGTCGCCAACATATTTTGCTGCGTCACCGATGCCACGTCCTAACTGTGAATCTGCTAACTGAGATATGGCGTATTTATTATAGGTAGCCAATGGGCCGTTCATATTATCAATGAGCTTCTTTGCACCAGCGCCAACTACGTCATTGATCGTGCCAAGACCTGCGTTCCCAAGCACCTGCAACGCGGTTTCCGCTCCCGTTTGGTCGCCCATGACATAAGCATCCATCGCGGTACGGCCTTGTTGACCACGAGCGTTGATTTTGTCGCCTAGGGTTGGTTCGGTTGGTGGGACTACAGCAGGTTTCTCTGGCTGCAATGGCATAAATGTTTGCGGTGTCCAAGGCTGTGCTGGAACAGGCACCATAGCAGCAGGCATAATCTGAGCATTATCTTGAAAGTTAGTGCTTGGTATGGCCTGAGGGTACAAATCATTAATCACCGCGTTCTTATCGAACGGTGTTTCTGGTTGGAATGACTGTGGAGCCCAAACCATTATAGTTGCTTCCATCCGTTTGCTAGAGCAGAAGGTAATTCACTTGCGTCAATCGTTCCGACCTGTCCCTGCGGGTTTTGAACTCGGACTTTTGTGCCTGTTGCTGCTGCAGGAATGCTCGGTGCAACAGGAGTAGTTCCAGCAGAAGCCACCCCTTCTTTTGGCAGATATTTGTTATTAAGCGCCTCAATCGTATCTGCTGCTGCTAAGCGAGTCTCATAGGGAAGTTTGGTGTTTGCCAAATCACCGGCCGCTGTTTTGTATTCAGCAATATCACGATCAGATTGTGGGCCTTCAAACCGTGGAACTTTAGCGGTGAGTTTCGTCCCCAGAACATTCAATTTAGTGTCTATCTTGCTTCCCGGTGTGGCCTCATTAAAGAACGCAGCCGCGTCCCGGAACATGGTTTGCGCCCCGCCAGAAGTTGCCTTGGGAAGGAGGTCTTTTGCTTCTTTAATCAGCGCAGCAACCTCAGGGGCCTGAATATACTTTACTTCCTCCGTGCCGGAAGCCGCTCCTGTTTTAGTGCCACGCGCGGTTGCATCTGCAACGGCATTGGATTTAGCTGCAGCGTTCGCTGGAACGTCCTCAGGTTTAAGAGTAACCGGAAGGCTTTGAGTAGTGGTGCCGCTACCCGACGGCGATAATACTGCCTGAGTGCCGCCAAGATTTACTATCGGCGCTGCACGCTTTACCTTCCAGTAAAGGTCTTGTTGTTCCGGCGTCATTTGCTGAAATGCAGCCAACTCCTGCAACGCAGATGGGACGTTATTCTGCATATTGGACGCGCCCGATAAGTCACGCCCCAACTGGTGCAGCATTGCTCCAAAGTCCATATCAGCCATTTGCTACCTCACGCATTTCCACACCAATTCGGTTATAATCAACCATCATCATCCCATCTTGCATGACAAAAACTGCATCCGGTTCAATATCAAGAACGTCCTGCGCTAGAACGCCTTGGTAGCGGCCCGGAATATCAAGTGACGGTATGTAATTAAATTCGTAAATCTTGTGTCCGTTCTCTTCTCCAACCAACACAACATTTTCTTTTAGGCGAACGTCCGATAACCAACCGTAAAGCGTGCCCGCACCGCTAACAAGATTGCCAATACCACCTAACATGCCAGAGCCCCCTGTTGAGCTATTCCCAGCAGCCGTTCCACCCGCAGTGAACGGTGAAATCATCCCAGTCCCCGCTTGCAATGCACTCACCGGGGCAAGATTTGTTTGTCCTTGTAGATTACGCTGGAACTGCCCAATACCAAGCAATGAGTTCGCGTCATTCGCACGTTGCTGCGGCAATACATTCAGCGCGTTATTGAGGCTGGTGTTAAACTGCCCCTGCTTGAACTGACCAATTTGTTGCAAGCGGGAAAGGTCGATGTCATTCGCACCCAACATCCCGCGATTAGAGCCGAACTGACCCGCTTTGGTTAGGTTCTGGCCCAAGATGCTGTTCTGTCCCGTCGCCTCACGGTTAATCCCATCAATGACTGATTGGTCGAATGGATTCTGCTGCATCGCAATATCAGATTGCAGGCTTTGCGCTGTAGGAGTGAACCCTTGACGCATTTTATCAAACGCCGCTGTTTCATCAGCAGTCTGGGCAAGCGGAGTGAAGCGGTCAGTAACGCCGGGATTATTCGGGTTGGTATATTGTCCAACAGCCATGCCAAGCTGGTTGAAAATAGCTTGCAACTGCGGAGGTAACGCCGCGTAGCCGCTTGTGCTTGACGAGCTTTGTTTGCTACCGCCACCACCTAAAATACTGCCCATTATGCCACCTCTTTAACGTACATACGTGTTTCCGTTGCTGTGTAATCTGGAGCAAGGCGCTTCCATGCCGGACGTCCTAGTGCGACAATCTTCTCGCACCCGAAAGCCTTTGCCATAGCGTCGATATGCTCCGACATTTTAGGCCACCATTCCTTAGAATGTTCACCGCCGACATAGTTAATCTCAAAGAACTTCCCGCAATTTCTTACTACCGCTACGCCGTCACCAACCACCAGCAGGTAGCGATTCGCCGCCAGCAACTCAGCCAGAACTTCTTGCTCGGTTTCAAAACCAGCGTTTTCTACCGGCTCACGCAATGCAGTCCACACTTGCGGCCAGATTTTCTCTATCAATTTCGGTTCTGTAATCACCATGCCCCCACTGCTACGCGCCGCCATACTGCGGTTCCTGCGTTGTCAACTAAGTAATATGCGTATGTCGTTGTTACGTTGAAATCCCCCACGCGGTCACTCGGGTCTACATCCGCGCTTCCCGTGGGTATCTTAGCCGTTTTTCGACCATTTACAAAGATATTCTGTAAATTATTCCAATCGCGCACGTCTTTATCACGCTCACGCACAATGAATTCCACAACATCCAAAATGCCATCAAGAGTTCTCCTAACAATCGAGGGATAGGATTTCATTAGTTCTTCCCTCCCTGCTGGTCATATTCCTGCCATTTACCCATGCGCCAGAACTGGTCAATCTCGTTGCCCGTCCAAGTGTACTGCCAATATGCACCATTTGAGGTATAGGGGATGCGCTCAGTGGTTGGAGCGATATTGAACGTGTTAAAATAGGTATTAGGCGCGCTTTGCGGGAAGCGTTTCGCTGCAATATTCAGTGTGATGGTCCCCGTTTGCATGGAATCCGGTATAATTCCGTCGATATTGGTGAAATTCCTGCCAAAAGTGCGGTAATTCGAGACCAATTCCCAATCTAGCGGCAAATCTCCGTCATTATTGCCGTTTTCGTGCTTATAAAGTAGCCCAACATTCATCAAGCGCGGGTTGAATAGAGAAATATTCGGGTATTCTGCAGCCGTACGTGAGATTTCATCCGTCACCCAAGTAAGGTCAAGAATGTTGAGGCGTGCAATCTTGTCTGGCTCGTTGCTGTTAGTCGAGAGTGAGTGGAACCACACCTCATTAAACTGTGGATTGAACCAAGCGAATGATTTGGACTTCTGCGAATAGTTTAGATCGTCGTACATCCAATTGTGGATGGTGCTTTGATAAGAGACATTCGATGGGATGACATCAATATTGCCACCAGACCACATATAAAAATTGCCATCATCCATCCAGTAAGCCGTGCCGTTGACAGAGCAACGCGCCATGACGGAGATAATACCGATATTCGGCTCTTTTAATTCAATCGACCACACGTAAGGCAATCCAATGTAGGAGAATACATAAGTCTGGTTCTCGGTGAAGATTAGATTAATCCCATTCACCTGCACGTGGCTAATCAGCCTGCCAGCGCCCTCGATATTATCCTCGTAGACTTGATTGGTGCTGCTTGCCGTCCATTGAGTAATATCGTTCTGGTCCGACGCAAAGATTTTGTTATCAATCCCACCCGCACCAAAAGTTACAAGAATATTATCCGAGACAAATTGATAATTAATCTCCGTTGGAGCGCCGGAAACCAGAACAGGCGAGACATTGGTATCGCCATCCCACTGATACAATCCAGTCTGTTCTCCCGGTGTCATCGTCAGCACATCCCCGAACCGGTCAAAAATCCAAATACGCGGATATTTTTTTACATTCGAGCTTAATTTAGAGACCCCGTAAAGACCGACACCGTAAAGACCCATGCCATAGCCTTGGCCGAAGGATTCATTTAATTCGCCCTCAGGGATTTCCTGCTGGTATTCCGTAGCCGCACCACCTGCTGCGGTGACTGCCGAAGTAGCAAGCCCGGAAGTCATTACGTCGAATGTGTTCACAGTTACGTTACGGATAATAAATTCAAGATTAATCTCAGCCGCCAGAATACCACCTGTATTCGCAGCACCAGTAATTTTAACTCTATCGCCATCTGATTGGTCATGGGATGCATCTGTTACCGTAATAAGCCCGGAAGACCGAACCACCGCAGCGCCGCCGCCTGTTGTAGTGCTGGTTGCTGCCGTAGGAACTCGTATCTCAATAGTATTCACACCAATTGCACGTATAATATGCGTGTCGTTAAGGTCGGTGTTGGGGATTCCGCCTGTGGTAGTAGCACCAGATAACGTGTAAAGGTCGCCCGTTTGGAATAGGCTTGCTTCAGTATCCGCCACAATAACCGTAGTGCTGGTGTCCGTTACCGAGATTGGATTATTTGCCAACGTCGCATAATGCGTAGCCAGTGAGTTGGCGATTGCAATGGGAGTGGTGTCAAGCGGTGTGATATTGGTTAGGCGGTTCCCAAGCACATCATAGAGTTTCAGGTTCGTACCGATTAAAGTACGAACCCGTCCAGCAAGGGAAGCTGAATAGATAGATCGGGCAGTGCCCTGAATCGTTTCGTTGTTGGAAAAGATAAAGTTAATCCATCCACCTAATTTCTGAGGCAGCCCACGCACGAACCTAATGTGCCGCGCCCATGTAAATTGCTCCGTAGCTAGTGGAGTGTTATCGGTATCCACCCCCGGCACACATTGTATCGGCGCTAACTGTGCAAGCGTTGAGGTCATTCTAGGTCTTGATTATTTTTAAGCAGACAGCAGTAGGCTGCGTGTTGTTGTGTGCGCCATCACCACCTGTATTTGCGTTGGTCCCCGCTGGCGTACCTGCACTGACAGAAGAAGACGCATTATTCAGCGTGTTCGCCCCGCCAACATTACCCGCAGCAAGCTCAGTCAACGAAGGGCCGCCAGTCTGGCGGAATGGTATGTTACCAGTATGGCTGTGCGTACCGAGAGGCGTACCAGTGAAGGTGTGACTGTGGGATGGTATTTCAGCAGTGATGAGCGTATGAGTCTGTTCACCACCTGCAGCGCCAACTGTAAGGCCATCAACGCCTGAACCTGCCGTAGTCAGGCGACCAGCAGAAGAACCGCCCATATCATCTTTACCAGCGCCCACGCGACCACGGAAATCAGGAAGATTGAAAGTAGTCGAGCCATCACCCGCACCCCATGTCGTTCCGATTGCCGTGAATAGGTCAACGTAGGTTACACGATTTACCGCTTGGCCGTAGCAGAGCAGCCATCCAGTAGGAGCAACAGTGCCAGCAAAATCAGCCAACATACCCGTAGGTACATAAGCACCTCCGGTTCCAACCGACAGGTCGTGCATGGTGGTGTCGATGATGTCCATGTTGTCGTTGAGTTCCCCACCCCATAAATCCTCGTCTACTGGGGAGTTTACTAGGGGCTTAGCGAGAGAGTAATACGTCGTAAAAGTAGGCACTTAACCTCCCCATCTTTCATTTGACATATTCGACGAAGCTGCTACGTATAATTTGCGATTAACATAGGAGCTAACATGAAGACGTTTGAAGAAAGATTCTGGTCTAAAGTTGATAAATCTGGCGATTGCTGGGTGTGGACTGGCGAAAAGAGAGGTCACGACGCGAAGTATGGCAGCGTACATATTGGAGAGACCAGCGACGGCAAGCGCGTTAGAGAATACGCTCATCGCGTTTCTTACCGTTTGGCGAATGGTTCGTTTGATAACAAGCTGCATGTTTGCCATCATTGTGACAACCCGCCTTGCGTCCGACCCGACCATTTGTTCCTTGGAACCCATACCGACAATATGCGGGACATGATGATGAAGGAACGTCGTAGCCTTGCTAGCATTGAGTTGAAGTTCTCTTTTTTCCACATTGGACATGGCGTTGTCGAAGGGACTAACCTTAACAAGTTTTGCCGCGAATATAAGATGCATTACCATTCGATGAGCCAAGTTTTGAAGGGCAAGCGTGAGCATTATAAGGGCTGGAGGCTGTCTTAACATCACGCCCTCACTTTCTGCCAGTGTTCAAACAAGGCAAAGGTTACATCTTGTGGTCTAGTATCTCCCGGCAATCCGCCTAAATCCTGACGTTTCTGCCAGAGAATGAACGGGTCAGGTAAATACTTCCCACTCACCCACATCGAGAATTCCTCGCCATTGAACCGCACATACTTCTGCGCTTTATTATCGTAAAACCACTGCAACCCATCAGGCTCGCGGGCGATGTATTCCATCCGCGATTTAGGTAGAAGCCCTTTATATGGCTCCCGCGTTTGCATTACTGGTTCTGAACGATCAGATAGTTGTAAACACTCGTATCACCCGTAGTTGCACCAACCGTAAAGCCAGTCCCCGGCGTCACCGTGAGCATTGCCGGACCTGCAGGCGATACCGTGCCACCAACCGTTTTAAGGCCGAAGATAACCGTCGAGTTCGCCGTGATGTTGGTGTTGGCCACCGTAACCGGAGTAGCTCCAGTTGCCGTAAAAGTACCGCCCATCGGCAGGCCACGAACCCCCCGAAGAAATCTGGATTTGAACCAACCTTGTGTAAAATCGCCTGCCATAACTAACTCCTATAATGTTGAATAATTAACTAAGTGACCCGTTGCGTTTTCCTTGCGCGTTCTCAGCAGCAAGTTCTGATATTCTGTCTTCGCGCGTTCTTGGAACCTATCCGCCGCGTTA
>ERZ869925.1242-NODE-1242-length-12250-cov-4.015006_pt1 | contig 12250 bp, 15 predicted proteins | sample MGYA00579311_ERZ869925 | MGnify/ENA primary metagenome ERZ869925 (study PRJEB32216, sample SAMN09231817) | wastewater metagenome | place: USA: Maryland | collected 2016-07-30 | study: EMG produced TPA metagenomics assembly of the PRJNA472060 data set (Reclaimed...
ACTATCATAAGAAGCCAAAGAGCTAACTGTAAAAGTGTTTGAACCAGTTGTAATACTGCCTGAGTGGAGCTGAGTCCAAACTTTGTCTCCACCACCCGCGGGAGTAGCCCAGGTAGCAGTAGTTCCATTAGAACTTAGAACCTGACCATTAGTTCCAATTCCCAACCTAGTAACCGAAGCGTTTCCATTACCAATAATTAAGTCTCCGGTTGCGGTAACAGTGCTCTTTGGAATTGCTGCAGAGTTGTCGTTTATGTCAGTCCAAGCAAGTGGGCTGCCTGTATAAACCTCAACTTTATTAGTGTCCTCAAGGTAAGTCACCATGCCCTCAGTTGGAGCGGTTAGTGCTGCAGATCGAGCAGTCGAGTTTGCAAAAACCATTACTGACTGTTCCATCAAATAAGTATTTACCTGCGCGGCGGTAAGAACCTCACCAGCCGTCCAGACTTTGTAACCGGCACCTGCCATTGTTATTTTCTCCTTAGAAAGCTAAAGCGTTTCCGCGATCCAGTCTACCAAAGACCAGATCGTCTAATACTAACAGGGCTACATCCGTAGTCGCGAAGCCCAAAGAAACCACGTGATTTATTGGGTCAATGCTACTGTCTATGCGGATAACCTCTCCGTATTTTACAATAGCCGGCGGCACATTACCCGGAGTAAATCTTATTTCAACAACATCACCTAGTTCAAGAGCCAAAATTGCCGCTTGTTGTGTTGGTGTTAGTTGATCTACTTGAACGCTGACTTCTTCAAATCTAAATTCAGGTTGGCTGTATTTTTGCGCATACCAATTAGCTAAATCTGTTACTGCGCTAGGTTGGCTCATCAAAAGATTAGTTTGAGTGAGGTTACGGACTCCGAACTCACCAATCGAGTCGGTATCTAAGGCTACTGCTGTGCCACCTAAATTTGAGCCGATAACTATTTCGTTGTATAGAAGCTCAGATCCATAAACTACTTTCATACCGAAATAAGGTATGCCGGTGCCATCATCAGTTAGGGTTACACCACCGCTAGATCCGGTTGCGTAGCGATCTCTAAATACCACGTGACCATTACCGCCAATAAAGAAAGCACCCGGTTCGCTGGCCGCAACTGTTCTTAGATACTCTAAAGCGTTAGTGCCATCCTCAATAACATCTGCGCCTAGATCCTGAACTCCGGTTTCCACATTACGCTCAGACACAGGCCACTCAACATCCGCGCTAGAAAGAATTGCGTTTATTCTTTCGCCGGTCTTTTGAGCTGTTGCCGTGCCACCGGTTAGTGTTTGGCTATTGAAGAAACCGAAGGCATCTGAGCAAGCGGCGCTCGCAGTATTGTCGTTGTTAGGGTCATAGTTCAAATTCCAATCGTCAATAACCCCATAAAACAAAAATTGCCCAGCTGAACTAATGCGGATCGTGCGTCTTGGAACAATCTGGCCAAAGAAAGGACTAGCGGTAAATTCAGGATCGAAAGCTCTATCTTGATTGTTGAAAACAACATTTGCTAGGCCGGCCTCAAAGGTGTCTAGTTCCCTGTTTTTACCTCTAGCGATAGAGATTGACCTAACGCGATCTGTTACATCTACGAGAACATCGCCACCCAACACCCAATTAGGATCGTCTAGCCGGCCAGCCACAGGATCATCTAGGCGTAAGTATGGCCCAGTTCCGCTATCGGTTAGCTCAAAACCAATTTCTACTTTGGGTGTAGGTACTGCCACTAGATTGCCGCCTGTCCTATTCGGATACCACCACCGCGACCGGTGTATTTGTTGATTACTTTAGCAACTTCTCGGCCGACCTGTGCTGGTGATTGCGATGGATCCACTTTGGCGTTTACAACGACAGTAGTGGTAGGAGTCGGTCTTGTCGTAATAGGTTGAGGATTGAAACCACGACTTCCGCCGCCACCGCCACCGCCGCCGAAACTACCAGCGGTTTGCGCGGCCTCACTGACTTCCTTGTATTTAGCAATTAGTTCGTCCAGCTTGTCCATAAACTTATCAACGGTAGCGCCCATACCGCCATATAGTCCTTCCATTTCAGCTAGATCTTCTTGTAGGCCTAACTTGATTTCCTCAACGCTAGCTACAAAAGTTGTATTCGCTTCCGTTAGGGCTTCTTGTAATTTAGTTTGTTGGTCTAATAAGGCCTCTGACAACTCCATCTGAGTAGTGGCATATAGATCCTTTAGTTCTTGTGTCGCTAGGCCTTGCTTCTTGTAAATCTCCTCAGCCAAACTATCCATACCGGTATTAGCAGTAGTTTCTATCTGAGTAAATAGGCTCTTTAGTTCGGCTTGGGTTTCGGGTGTGCTATTTAGAATTGCGGCGGCTAGCTCATTACCAGTAGCAGTTCCGGCAGAAACAATTTGTTCAATAAAAGTTTGCGAGAAACCGGCGGCATTTAGTTTTCCGGCGTTAGTAATTAGATCCCGTGAGGCTTGTAACTTATCTGTTAGGCCTTTTACTAGATTATCTACTGAACGAGTATCTTCGACTTGAAATAAATCAGACAAAGAAAAAGTCGCGGCATTTTTGAAAGCATTAGTAAGTCGCTCTTGTGATTGTTTAGCTATTGCCGCCAACCGGTTGCCAAAGTCTAGTTCTATTTGCGCGATGGCTTTAGTGTTATCAGCGCGGAGTTTAGCCGTAGTGTCGTTGTATTGTTTTTGCGCGGCGGCTACTTCTTTTTGTGCGCGTTTGATTAGGTCTTGAACCTTTTTGAACGCCTCGGCTCTTTCGCGAGCGGCCTTTTGTGCGGCTGTTTCGCCACCACCACCGCCGCCACCACCGGTGAAAGGATCTTCCGTTTTCGGGGTTACAATCGGCTTTCCGCCCATAGCTAGGTAAAGCTGTTTTTGTGCGTTTACAAGACGCTCAGCATCTACTCTCGTATCGCCTAACTGACTACGATACTTCGCTAGGGAAGTTCCGTTCATTATGCGATTTACTTCTTCGGTGGTTATGCCCATTTCCTCTAATTGAGCATTGACCCTTGCGATACCTTCACGCGCTAGTTTTTTGCTAGTTTCGTTTCCGTTTTCAAGCGCATACTCGTATTGACCGAGTAGCCTTTGTAATCCCTCTACTTTTCTAAATTGCGCGGCTTGCGCTTCGGTCAGGCCATCGGTATTGACCTTAGATCCATAAACTTCCTCAGAGTAATCAGCTAGAGATTGAACAAAAGAAGCCACTCCGATTGCGAGCGCCGCCCAGGGCAATAGCTTGAGCGCTGTGCTTAGAGTAGTAGTAGCTACGGTAGCGCCGGCTGTCTGAGCCGCCATAATCTGTAAGGCCGCCGCGTGTAACGCGCTAGCAGTTGTCGCGACTTTAGTTACAACAACAAAACCACCGATTGCTATTACTAGGTTTGCGATCGCCTCGCGATTAGCAATTACAAATCCAGCGAAATCAACAAATCCTTTTATTAGATCTACTAGAGCCTGAGCTAGATCCTTGATGGTTTGAGTTCCCTGTGGTGAGGCTAGCCAGTTTGTAAAGTTCTGTATAGCCGGCAATACTTGGTCGCGCAAAATACCGGCAACTTGTTCTGCCGCCGCGCCAAGTCCTTGTTCTAATTCCGGAGCGATCGCAATTACTTCATCAGCAAAATCTTCAAAGACTGGTAATAATTGAGCGCCGACAGTTTCTAAGATGTTTTCAAATGCTAGTTTCATCCGGTCGCTAGCTTTAGCGGTAGCCTCAGCGGTTCCGCCAACCTGAGTTTCGATCGCGCTCAGAATTAGATTTTGCGCCTCTAGTATTTGACCAGACTCGGTAAGTGCCTTGATCTTTTCTTTCTCTTGCGCGGTGAAAGTAACACCGGATCTTGCTAGTGCCGTAATGCCCTTGATTGGGTCTTGTAAGGCTTTACCTAGCTGAACAGCGTTAGTTTCAGCAGATCCAAAGCCGGCGGCCGCTAGGTCTAGCGCGGCCATAGTTGCCCGGTCGAAAGAGCCACCTACGCTGTCGGCAGTTTGAGCTAGTTGTTTGAAAGTTAGTAGCTTGGCTTGGGTAGCCTTGATTACTTCGCCATCTACACCAACCAGAACTTCGTTCTTTTCAGCAAAGTCAATTAGTCGCTGGCTGACCTTTTCAGTTTCAGCGCCAAATAGGTTCATAGACTTCGCGACTTGGTCTAGGCGTCTATTAGCCTGTTCCACGTTTTGCGCGGCGGAAATTGAGTCAGCGCCGAACTTGATTAGACCGATACCTACGGCGGCAGTAGCAACACCAACGGCCGCGAGAGCTTTCTTAGCCTTATCGCCAAAGTTAGCTAATTCCTGTTGTGCCTTTTTGAGGCCTCTCTGGTCATACTCGGCCGCTATCTTTATGCGTATTGCCATTAGCTATCTTTCTGCGTGATGTATGTAGAAGTTTCGTTGCCAAATTCTTCAATGATACGAATAATCTTTTTTTGAATATACGGCATACGGCGAACTAACGCTTGGAAAGCGTAACGACCGGGCTTTGCTGTGTGGTTAGCCGGTAGGTGATTATTTAGCATTTTGACGAAAGCCGCACCTTGCCCATTTTGAACCGTGCGTATGTTGTTTTTAGTGCTATTAGATCTGGTGAAAGTCCTAGATACCCCGCCAATTCTAGGCGCGTTGATACCGGCTAATTCAGCGTAGTCAAATCCGAACTTCTGATTACGACCAGTTGCCTTTATAGCTATAAGCAAGTTCTTACCGCCGGAAAGCCGGTCAATGTCAACAGTTGCTTCGTTCCAAGCCGAACGGCCGAAGTGAAAGAAACCGGTGTTTCTAGCTTGCCTTAGTAGCGGCGTGGTTTCTTGAATTACGCGCACAACTTTGGCGCGATCTTCTTCGGTCGCGGTGCGCATACGATTACGGAGCCTCGGAATTAGTGACTTGTCGAATTTATTGAGTTCGCGAACGACATTTTGTATGCCGATAATCTCAATTTTCGTATCTAAGCGCTGTTCCATAGAACTATTGTAGCGTGAGGCAAAAATTAGTTTTTTGGCGGCAAAGCTCTAGCAACTAGGTATCGGTAAATTGTCCAAAGCATACGATCATCTAGCGCAAGTAGTTCGCGAGGGCTGATACCTGTTTCTACGGCGATACTGGCTATGTACCAGTGCGCTGAACTATCGCCTAACCCTTTGATTTTGGGTCAGCATCACCAGCGCCGACTGCTTCAATTTTTTCTAGCCACTTTTCAAATGTATCCGTAGTCGCACCGGTTCTTTTCTCCGAGTGCCAAGCTAGGAAATAGAGGTAACTTACTTTGGGATCGTGGCCCAAAGAAGCGATAGAAACACCGAACTTATCTTCAAAAGCGACCATGTCGGCGGCGTTGGCAACAATGTCTTTGCCAACACCACCGTCATAGTCAATGTGTAGGTTTATTCTCATACGAGTATCGTATCAGATTTACGCGGTTGCGTAGGTAACTGCGCCAGTAGTTGGGAAAGTAACCGAGAAAGTCGCTAGGTCACCAACTGCGCCAGCGATTGGGGTGAAGCTATTTACCAGAACAGTCGCGGTGTATTTAGGGGTAGCTGAGCTAGCCGCCGTTCCGTTAGCCGCAATTAGAGTTACAGTTCCGATAGTTCCGACAAGATCCTGGAAAGTTCTTGAAACTCCGCCAGTTCCGTAGTCGTGGTGGAAGTCTAGGGAAACCGAACCGGACTTTAGCCCACCGATTACCTCAGTCCATCCTGAGCTACCGAAGTCCGTTACATCAACCTCGGCGGCGTTGATAACAAGTTCAGCTCTAGCGACAGCGCCGCTGATGTCTGATCCGTTGAAAGTGACAGTTGTGCCTGTGGCTACAAACTTGCCCATATGTTTTCTCCTTATACATAAACAGCGACCAGAAAATCTGCCGCCAAGTAGGTTTGGTCATTTAGTGTTATAGCACCCACATTGGGCATAGACTCGCAAACAACATCGCTAACTACTCCGCCGAGGGTTCTGTTCGATTCTACACCAGCTTTGACGCTTGAAGCGCCGGCCGGATTTACATAAAGGTCTAGGGTGCGTTGCGCGTGTCTTTCGCTAGCTCGGCCAACTATCACCTGAACGGTAAAATTGTATTTAGCGCCAAAGCGCATATCCGTATGGTAATCAATGCTACTGAGCGCGATCATCGCGACCGGCGGTTGAGGATTGTCAATGACTTCTTCGGCCACGCGCAATCCGGAAATAGTAGCTAGGTTGTTACCAAGTCCATCTCTAATCGCGGCAAGCTCAGCCATTTATGCCATCCTGATACGGCGATAAGGCGCAAGGATAGAAGCAACATCTGGGTCAATACGGCTAACCCTAATCACACCGATTTCACCGACACCGGCAACTCCTAGTGGTGAGTCATAACGCTTGTATTGGCGTTGGCTCAAAATAATACAGGCCTGTTTGATTTCGCTAGGGATAGTTGCCCAACCGAAAGTTCCGGTTACCTGAACAGTTGCCTCTCCACCGAAAGTTGGGAAAAGATAATCGCCGCGAGCGCGGATCTGAGTGTAGCTAACATTTAGCCCACCAGCAATTCCATTTAGCGGCTCTAGCTGATAATCGCTAGCCGACCAAGTTGTATCGTAAGTTCCGTCAATGTCGCTCTGAGTTCTGAGCGTAGTTAGCGTAACTAGATCGTCAATTTCCGTTATGTAGCTATCGTTCGGGGTATAAACCCTAGTAGCCGTAGTCGTATAGAACCGGCGCTGACAATGTCCGTCTATTTGGCGTGACGCTGATTCAATCGCAGTTTCAATCAAAGCATCATCTACATTGTCCGAAATACGCATAGCGGCCTTGACCTGCGCGAGGGTTGCGTAACCATTTGTTATTGCCATTGGGATCTCCTTAGAGGTCTATTGTAGCGCGTAATCTTCTTTTGATTTCCGTGCTACTTACGCCGGCCGTATAAGGGATGTAAGCAAGCCCAATTCCGTTAGCCTCTAACCAATCCACATCAAAATTCATTTGCTTTAGATAATCTTTGCGTAACCAGTCCGTTCCGATTACTACTAGATCTGGCATTACGGATTTGATAGCCGGCTTACTATCTGCGCCGCCGCTGTTTGGGATAACCCTATCCACATAACGACAAGCGGCTAAGACGTGAAGTCGCTCGGTATAACTCATTACTGGCGGCTTGCCTTTATAGGCTTCAATGAACTCATCGGTATTTAGCGATACTACGACTTGGCCCAGTTGAGCGCATCGCTTTAGAAATTCCACGTGGCCGAGGTGAAATAAGTCAAAAGTTCCACCGGTGTAAATCCTCAATCCCATCGGTTCTCCCTACGCCGGTCTAATCGCCAGCCCCATACCGTATTGTCGTTGCTTATGGTTTTAGCGTAATGGACTTGTTGGTTGCGCTGAAAAGTGGCGGCGTTGCGATCTTGGTAGCCGCTATTTAGGGTTGAGCTATTGTCGTGATGGACTACGGCATCTATCGTATGAAAAGGCACTCGGAAGTGTTTTAGCCGGCGTTCGTAATCGTCATCGTCAAAGTAGATAGGGTAGAAGATTTCGTCCCACAGACCGGCCTTAGAAACGGCCGTAGCGGTCGGAATAACACAAGACCAAGCCGGAGATACCTTTACGAAATTGAAGGCGTCTAATCGCCTCTCAGAGGCTATTTTGGCCAAAGCACCCGGCTCGAACCAGCTGTCATCGTTCGGCAGAACCCAGTAATCGGCGTATGGGGTTGATTTGATAATTAGGTTCCAAGCGCCGTTAGCGCCTAGACCATAGGGAACTTCTATGTGCCAAAGGTTTTCTACGCAGTCCGGCTTGACCGGTGACCAGCTTTTACTACCGCTGTTATTGACAATTACCAAATGTTCGATCGGATAATCCAGCGAGTTTAGTAGCCGTTGAGCTAAATCGAAACGACTTAGAACTGCGAACCCTACTACTGGGATAGGAGTTTTTTGAGTGTCGGCATCCAATTATTGAACCAAACCTTTTCTACATCGAAGTCTTTGGCGAAGTTTTGCGACACCTTACTTCGGCCTTTTCCGTCATTATAGGAACGCTCTAGTGCCTCAACTATTGACGGCACTTTAGGGATCTGCCACCAAGCCTTTTGGTAACTATCCCATTGTGGCTGACCATCTACCAAATAGCCATCAGAAGCGACCAGATGCTCTGTCGCGGCCCAAGCCGAACCAATTACCCTAGTGCCGCAAGCCTGTGCTTCCATAGTTGGTACACCAAATCCCTCGCCCATACTTGGAGCAAGAAGAACATCCATACCAGAATACAAAGTAGCCATTACCTCATCGCTCACGCCAAATCGGTAATCGCGAGGATCCGGGAAAATGACATCTTCTTTGGATAGACCGCAAGCCGCAATTAGCTCTAGCAAATTCCAGCCATTAGCTAGCCCAAGTGGTTCTGTGTGTAAATACAAAATAGCGTCCGGATGCCTTTGCTTGAAAATAGAAAAGGCCAAAATGTTTTCGCTATAAGACTTTCGATGAACGAGGCCGGATGCTTTATTCGCCGCGACCATACCGACAATGAACTTGTCTTTAGATCCGAAGTAATCTTCTATGTGCTGACCGGTTGGTAGGTGCGTTCTGGGTTTGAAAACACGCGTATCAACAGAGTGAGGTATGTAAGAGTGTTCAATGCCTTTTTGTTCTAGCAGATTAGATCCGTTAGGTGCCATAGTTATCGGATGAACATTTTCGCGCCGTAGCCAAGCCTCCACCGGTAAAGGTAAAGTCACGTGGTCAATCGGCACCCAACTCGCAATTTGGCGAATGTCTGCGAACCTTGGTGAGTTCATTACCCAAACGTCGTAAAGGGTAATCATTAGGTCTTTTAGATCCGGGTGCTGTTCTGCCCAATGTAAGTGATCAAGCGGGGCAACATCATTACTGTAAGCCTCGAAGCCGCGAGGGAAATGTTTGATTTTGCCGTAAGGAGTTTCTAAATCTTCGATACGGCCATCTAGTCCATAGTTACTTAGAGCGGCTACCTCTAGTCCGTGTCGCTTCAAGCGATCGACTACGAGCTTTGCTTGAACTCCGTAGCCAGTAGTTACTCCGGGAGTGTTAGACCAAAAGCTAACAGCGCCGGATAGTTTCTCTTTTTTGCGTGGGTCATTTGTGGGCATAAAAACAGCATAGCAAAAGAAACCCGGAGAGAGCCACCCACACGCAAGCTCTCTCCGGGAGTTTTATTCTTTAGGGATTAGCTAGCCGCACCCTTGAAGAACTTGACGTGACCAGAGTGGGTCAGGTTTCCATCTACGCGCATTAGCACGCGGAAGGTAGTTACATCGGTGTTGAAAGCGTAGTCCGAGGACTGAGCAATCTGGAGACCGCCAGCCATACGAACCTTGTAGCTTGGTAGGTGACCGAAGATTACAGACTTCGCGTTAGTTGCGGTATCTGCCATCGCAGGGTTCTCCACTACGGCGAAGCCAGCAAAGGTGTCAGGCTGTCCAACGCCAACTTGGTATAGGTAGTTACCAGCGGTGTCTTTTAGCTTGCGCATCTTGCCAAGTGAAGATCCGTTCAGCATAAATCCAACACCCGGTAGTCTGCGAGCCGCGCCGTCTAGCGAGTACGCAAGGTCAATTAGGTTGTCGGCGGTGAAAGCACCAGCAACACCAGTTCCGCCAACGAGGGCAGATCCAGCGGCAGTTACGATACCGGTTGGCTCAACAGTTCCAGTTCCAAGAGTTAGACCGGTGTTTACAGCGTAACCCAATCCGTTACCAGCTTGCTCAGCGATTAGAGCGGAGATGTCGAAGCCGGCATCTGCGATCAGTTCGTTAGCAACCTGAACTAGGAATGAATACTTGTAAGCGCCAAGAGTAATGGAGCTGAAAGTAGGCTCAGACTCAGCGATTGCTGAACCCTGACCCTTGATTGTTGCGGTTGAGTAAGCAGTCAAAGTTGGGATTGTTAGTGACTCACCAGAGGTTGTGTTGATGATCTCTGAGGTGTCTAGCATTGGTCCAACTAGGCGAGCAACAGAGAATACCTGGTCATAGAAAGACTTCGGAACTGTGTTGTCGGTTGATACAAGTGTTCTCTTCTCGAAAGTTGCGCTACGCATTTCACCATTGGCGATTGCGCGTAGGATCTCAGAGTCCGAACGAACCTGCTGTGCTGATGGCGTAGCGGTTGCGCTTGCCTCAGCGAAAGCGCGTGAGCGCTCCTCGTTACGCTGTGCTACTGCGATCGCCTCATCAGCGGCAGTAATGTCAGCTTCGATGCGTTGAATTTTCTCAACTTCATCCGCACGAAGTCCGCGCTTCTCGCCCTCGGCGAGGTCAATAACTTCGCGGATCTGCGAAGTTAGGTTTGCGCGGAGTTCCTGCTGTGCCTTTACAAAAGACATACATTCTCCTTGGTTATTAGTTTGGGATTTGCCGCCGCGCTGACGCAAGCGAACACCGACAGAGCTAACTCACTTTCGGCTGTGTTTTAGTTTAGCAGAGTAAATGATGGTGAAAGCACGAAAGCCACCGGGGAGACAATCCGGTGGCTTCCGTTTCGGGTTGGCGGTTATTCGGGGGAAGAAAGGCCGCCTAAGTTATTAGTCCGCATTTTGGATCTTTGTAATAAAGTCATAAACATCATTCGGCCGGATCGCCCAGAGCTTTAGGCAATCTGCGAAAGCATCGGCGCTAGCGTAATCCAAGCAAAACTCCTCTGGGTTTAGCTTTGACCCATATTCCTCATCGGAGTATCCGATTATGTCTAAAAATGCCCAAAAGGGAGTTCCGGTTTTATAGTCGTAATTCCACGACCACTCAACCAACTCCGCTACTGGGCTGGCCCAATCCGGCGCGTTCTCAATTACTTCGTGTACCTCTACTACTTTTCCGTCCATTAGTTTCCTTGTCCTTTCTGCTTTAGCGCGATCTCTATTGACTTGGCGCGACCTGCCTGAGCGATCGCCTCGCGGCGTTTTGCGTATGCTAAATCCTTGTTCCCTACGGCCATATAGGTTTCGCCTAGTTTGCTGTATAGCTTTACTAATTCGCGAGCTTCTTTTAGCTCGGCTTCTAGAGTTTTGATAGCGGTCATCTTTAGCGCTCGAATTCTATAAACTCGATTTTGACGATCTGGCTTAGCGGCTGAAATAGCTGAATGCTAGTTAGACCCTCGGCCTGAGTTCTTGCGTAACCGCCTATTACGGTTAGTGATCCATCCTCATTTTTGATAGTAACTTCGTATTTCATTTTTGTCCTTTCTTCCTTACAACCTATTATAGTGGTTTTTAGCTGTTTCACCTAATTTAGACTACTTTTAGGCGTATGTTATCAAATCGTTATTTTTGCCCAGATCGTCTTATTTAGTCCTCTGAAAAGGCTAAACCCGACCGGTAGAAAGGATTAGATCCGGTCGGGTCGCGAGCTGTTGTCTTTTAGCGGAGTTCGCTAGCCTTGGTTACTCGCGTTTCATTAGCTGATCGCGGCTCGTTGGTCGAAGCGGCCTTGCCCTCGTCAGAGGACTTTTCGTCTAGCTTTGCGATCGCGTTTGCCCACTCATCCGCTAGCTCAGCAATCACACCAGTTTCAGGGTTGCCGGCTACGGAGAGAATTGTTGCTTTGATTTGTTCTTTAGTTGCCATTGTTTTCACCAATCAGTTTTAGCTTTACTTTCATTAGTTCTAGCATCTCTACATCGCCATCAGTAACCGGTTCTTCTGGCTTTAGCGTTTGCGTTGGCGCTAGTTCGTCAATTACTTTTCTAAGTAGTTGAGCATCGTCAGTTGATAGTTCCGAGCCGTTTTCTAGTTTCAATACAGCATCGGCCAACTGGTCACTATCTACGGCCGCACGAGCCGCAACCTTATCTAAGCCGCGAACCGAAGTTGTTCCGGTAGTAGCGGAATACGCAGGAAAGGCCACAATACTTACTTCGTGAAGTCTTACCGACCTAAGTGTGCGGACACGACCATCGGCGCTCCACTCATCTCCGCCATCTGGAACTGAGAAGCCGAAAGACATTGAGTCAATGTCACCACGCTTTAGCAATACTGCCGCATCGCGGCCGGTAGTTGTATCTGGCAAAATGCCGCGAACCTTTAGGCCGTAGTTATCTTCTTCCAAAGTCAAAGTGCCGGCGCGAGTAGATCCCAAAACCTCACCGGTATCGTGGTTCCAAAGTAGCTTGATGTCGTTACGGCCGCGCTTTAGCGATCGCGTAAAAGCACCCGGCGCAATACGCTCAATAAAGGGCAGAGGCTCAGAGTCCGAGTTGAATACAGCGGCGTATCCCTCAAAGGTCATACCGCTTCCATCTTCCCGAATTTC
>ERZ869925.1245-NODE-1245-length-12231-cov-6.731357_pt1 | contig 12231 bp, 15 predicted proteins | sample MGYA00579311_ERZ869925 | MGnify/ENA primary metagenome ERZ869925 (study PRJEB32216, sample SAMN09231817) | wastewater metagenome | place: USA: Maryland | collected 2016-07-30 | study: EMG produced TPA metagenomics assembly of the PRJNA472060 data set (Reclaimed...
CGAATGCAATCCGTTTGGCACAAGGATTCCGCGCAATGACCGAGCAAGAGACTGAGGAACAGATCATCAAGCGAGTAGGCCGGGACATCTTCGGCGTATTGCTAACGCCGCAAGTGGTTGAATTGGTCCGTCCTATTTATCGGAAATATTTGGAAGATATGGAAAAGGAGCGGGCTGCTTGAGCGGATATTTCTTCGTTCATCGGGGCGTATTCGATCACCCAATATTTAAGGCCGAACCGTTCACGGAGCGTGAAGCCTGGATTTGGCTAATCGAGCAAGCCGCGTGGAAACCGTGCCGGGTCCGCATTGGCATGGAGATAGTCAATCTTGATCGCGGGCAGCTCGCTCACTCCGTCCGGCACATGGCGAAGGCGTGGCAATGGGAGCAAACAAGGGTTTGGCGTTACCTGAAAAAGCTTCGCGCGAACGGGATGATCGAAAACGCGCAAGAAAATTACGCGAAAAACACAACGGCAAACGCAACGGCAACGCAACACCATACGCAACGCATATCTATTTGTAATTACAACAAATACCAGCCATCGCGCAACGGCGAAGAAAATGAAAACGCAACACCAACCGCAACAGGACCGCAACAGGACCGCAACAAAGAAGAAGAAGTTAAGAAGTTAAGAAAAGAAGATGATGATGACGGGGCGCCCCTGATTTCCAAAAAGGCCAACCGGATAGCCGATGAGGTTGCAACGATTTGCGGCCATGATTTGAATTTCGTCCCGCCAGCGTGGAACGGTGCGGCCTATCGGGTGCAATCCTGGCTGGCTGAGGGCTGGCCCGAAGAAATCATCCTGGCGTCTTGCCGCGAGCAGATCGCGAAGAAGCGCGATGGCCCTCCCGATCGCATCCAGTATTTCGAAAAGGGCATAGCCGCAGCGATAGCGCGAGCCAAGGCCCCCTTACCGGAAGTCCAATTCGTCGATGCACAAACCGTCGAGGTCAAGCGTGGAAAACCTGAAACCCTTACAGATGTTGCCCGAAGAATGTCCGCCGAAGTTGTTAGCTTCGGACCTCGCCCAAGCCTCGCTGGCCGCCAAACGGACGGCGATTCTGTTCGGTTGCTACCGCAAGGCGGACGCGAACGACCCTGAAATTTACACGATGGCCGTGGCCGCAACGCTTGCGGAATACTCCCCGGAAGTCATCGAGTTCGTCACGGACCCACGCACCGGTTTACCGGCCAAATTGAAATGGTTGCCGACCGTGGCGGAGGTCCGAGAGGCTTGCGAGGGGCACAGAAAGTATCTGGAGGCTCGGGCAACGCTACTCAGCAAGGGCTTCCGATACGCAGACGATGGGCGATTGATTAGGCCGGGGGAGGCAGCTTAGTGGACGAACAGGATCGAAAACGAATTGAGGTCTGGCTTCATGCCGCAGACATCGAAATCATTGACGGGATGGAGCGGCGCTATGGCTGTTCTACGGCGGCGGCAATTCGCGCCTGCATCCGCATCGCAGCGGACGTAAAACTAAATCTCGATAGGCCCGCCATCATAAATGATGATTGAGTACGGTATTTTACCGGTAATTTACCGTACCAAAGAGGCTTTAGATGTGGGTTTGGTTTTTTAGAGGGGAAACCTTTTGGGCATACGCGAACTGCCCCGACAATTTTCTGATGAGCATTTAGCCTCAGAAATTGGGAGTTTGTATGTCCAGGGCACCATCACGCTTATCGAATACGAAGCGGGCCTTCGTTACGGCAAGGTAATCCTAGATTATCTGAAAACAATAGACGCCCCTGAACCGTATAGCTCGGAGCGGTGCGAATCGTTTGACGACGATGTGTGCATCAAACGCAAAATCAACATGGCGGCGGCGCGCGAAGTTCTGAAGGCGCTGAACGACCCGAAATGCGAACGGATAGTCGATCGCGTGACGGTCTACGGCGAACCTGTGTACGCCGATGACATTCCCGCATTGCGCACGGCATTGCGAGCATTAGCCGGAAATTAGAGTTGGGGCCACGGCCGTCTCCGGACGCGGCGATTAAACCTGTGCCACGCGGGTACAGGATAACCCCATAAGTTCGCGCGACCCGCCGCTCATACAAAAACGCGGTCCCATCGCGAAAAGGGATAACCGCATAAGAGCGGCCAAGAGGCAAATATTGGATGATGGTCAAGACGGCTCCCGACCATCAATGGGATGTCGGGTCGTTCTGGGGCTACATCGACGACGCAATATCGGAAGAAAACTGTCTGCCTGAACTGGCGAACATCCCGCGCGATCAACTCGTGAAAGCATATCTGCAAGGATGGCTGTTGCTGTATTGGCCGGCAGGGAATTGTTGAAATTACAAAAGTTTAATCATTCAAATGGCTAACCCACGCGGTCAACAACGAGATAAGCCTTTCCGAGATGCATTGCGCATGGAATTGGCAGCGGTCGGCGCGGACCAAAAGGCGCTGCGAGCTATAGCGCGGAAGCTTATCGCTCAAGCTGAATCCGGCGACATGCAAGCGGTAAAGGAAATAGCCGATCGCATGGACGGCAAGCCCGCGCAGTCGGTTGAAATGTCCGGCGGGTTAGCAATCAGCCATGAGGAAGCTCTTGGCGAGCTTGAGTGACCGGGAGCGCGCGATAAGGCGCAAGCTCCGGGATGATTTCAGCCACTACGCTGCAAAGTGTTTACGGATCAGGACGAAGGGTGGCGCTGTCGAGCCGCTAATCCTGAACCGCGCGCAATTGTTCTTACATGGCGAGTTAGAAGCGCAGCGCGAGGCGACCGGCAAGGTCCGCGCGCTAGTCCTGAAGGGCCGGCAGCAGGGAATATCAACGTATATCGCCGGGCGCTATTACTGGCGCTCGACGCATTCGCTCGGTGTTCGGGTGTTCATCCTGACGCACGAGCAGGATGCGACGGATAACCTGTTCGGCATGGTCGAGCGGTATCATTCGCATTGCCCCGAATTGGTGCGCCCCTCGACGGGCAAGGCCAACGCTAAGGAATTACACTTCGACGGCCTGGAAAGCGGCTATGCGGTCGGCACGGCCGGCACGAAAGCGGTGGGCCGGTCGCAAACGGTTCAGCTGTTCCACGGCTCCGAAGTTGCGTTCTGGCCGAATGCATCGGCTCATTTCGCTGGTGTCGTGCAAGCAATCCCCGACATGCCCGGAACCGAAGTTGTGTTGGAATCGACCGCGAATGGATTGGGCGGGGAGTTCCATGAACGATGGCAACAGGCCGAGGCGGGCATTGGCGATTATAAGGCGATCTTCATTCCGTGGTTTTGGGATGAAGGATACCGAAGGCCGGTTCCGGAAGGATTCGCGCCATCCGAGGACGAGCAAGAGTTGATCGCCAACCACGGGCTAGACCTTGAACAGATTGTCTGGCGCCGCGCCAAGATGGCTGAACTGAAAGACCCGCTATTGTTCAAGCAGGAATATCCGACCACGGCGGCGGAAGCGTTCCAGCTCACGGGGCATGATAGCTTTATTAAGCCCGCGGCGGTTCTTGCTGCGCGAAAATCGAAATGTGAGGGTTATGGTTCGCTTGTGATCGGTGTTGATCCGGCGCGCTTTGGCGATGATCGTTTCTCGATAGCCTGGCGCAAGGGCCGCAAGGTCGAAAAGGTCGAAAGCAAAGCGCAGCTCGACACGGTGGCGGGCGCGAATTGGGTAAAACAGATTATCGACGTTGACGACCCCGTGAGGGTGTTCATTGACGTTGGCGGTTCAGGTGCAGGTGTTGTTGATATCCTGCATTCATGGGGCGGCAAGTACGAAGAAAAAACTGTCCCGATCAATTTCGGCGGCGAACCGCAAGAGCCTATCAAGATGCTGCCGAGCGGCGAAAAGCGCCCCGGCCCGCGCAACCGACGCGCGGAAATGTGGGAACGCTCCCGCGACTGGCTCGACGAACCGGGCGGCGCGGATATTCCCGACAAGGATTCGTTGCAGGCCGATGCTTGCGGGCCTGGCTATCACTACGACACAAACCAAAGGCTTTTGCTGGAGAGCAAGGAACACATGCGAGCGCGTGGTGTTCGGTCTCCCGACGAATGGGACGCAATCGCTTTGACCTTTGCCGAGCCGGTCCCGGAAAAGAGGGAGCCGCGCAAAATACCGATGCGACGGCACAACATTAATTCCTGGATGGGCGCTTGATGGCGGACGACGATTACGAGGACAAGGCGCAAGAGGCGCCCGAGCCGAAAGAGGAAAAGCCCGAATCGTCCGACGATGTTCACAAAGAGGCTATGGAGCGTTACAAGCGCGCATGGGATCGTGAACGCGACAATATCAACGAAGCTTACGAGGATTTAAGGTTTCGACGCGGCCGCCCCGAAGATCAGTGGCCGCGCGAGGAATTGGAAAAGCGCAAGGGCAAGCGCCCGATTCTGACGATCAACAAAATCCCGCAATTCATCCGTCAGGTGACGGGCGACATTCGGCAGATGCGGCCTGCCATTCGCGTGGTCCCGGTCGATAGCGGCGCGGACCCGGAGGTTGCGGAAATCTTTAGCGGTATGATCCGCTATATCGAAAACCGCAGTAACGCGAAGCATATCTACACCACGGCTGCGGACACGCAGGTTACGGCGGGCATCGGCCATTGGCAGGTCGTTACCGAATACGCCGCGCAATCGACGATGAACCAGGAAATTCGGATCATCGGGATTGAGGATAGCATTGCAGTTCTTTGGGACCCCGACGCTATTCTGCCGACGAAGGAAGACGCCGAGTTCTGCTTTGTTCCGGTTGATATGTCCCGCGCCGCATTTGAAAAGCGGTGGCCGGGGAAGACGCCGAGCGATATCGGGAACGAAGCGTTTGCGGATTGGGTATCGGACGATTTCATTCGCGTTGCGGCTTATTGGTGCAAAGAGCCGGTCGAGCGGACGCTTGTTATCTCGCCGGACGGCTCGGTTGACGATATCACCGACGAAATGGAGGCCGATGGCGCCGAGCAATTGCAGGCGTCGCTAGACTATCTCGTAGCGCAGCAACAGGTTCGCGTCGAAAAGCGAGACGGCTTCAAGGTTGTCCGTTATCTGGTTTCGTGTTCGGACCTTCTTGAAGGCCCGGAGCCTTGGCCGGGGATGTATATTCCGATTGTGCCGGTCAAGGGCGAGGAAGTCCGTATCGGCCGCGAAGTCTACCGCCACGGTGTTGTGCGTTACTTGCGCGATCCGCAGCGCATGGCGAACTATTACGACTCGGCAGCCACTGAAGTCATTGCGTTGCAGCCCAAGGCGCCGTTCATCGGCACCGACAAAATGTTCGAGGACCATCTCGACTTTTGGGAGAACGCGAACACCGAGAACTTTCCGTTTCTGCCCTTCAAGGCGGACCCGATCGCGCCTGGGCAAAGGCCCGAACGTGTTGCGCCGCCGGTCGGTTCAAGCGGCATTCAGGACGGCATCAATCGTTCGAATGAAAGTATGTACCAGGTCACGGGTATTTATCCGTCTGCGCTTGGTGCGAAGTCCAACGAAACGTCCGGCAAGGCAATTGAAGCGCGGCAACGTGAGGGCGACGTTGGTACGTTTGTCTATATCGACAATTTCAGCCTCGCGATCGGGCAGACCGGCAAGATTATCGTCGATCTAATCCCGCATATCTACGACACCGAACGCCGCGTCCGCATTGTTGGCGAGGATGGCAAGGAAAAGCTTGAGACCATAAATAAGCCGATGATGCTAGATGGGCAGGAAATCGTTCAATACGATGTTTCGGCCGGTTCCTATGACGTTGTGATTGAGACCGGGCCGTCGTTCTCGACGCGGCGCGAACAAGCGCGTGACGGAATGGTGGAGTTCATCCGCGCATTCCCGCAAGCCGCACCATTGGCCGGCGATCTAATCGCAAAGATGCAAGACTGGCCGCACGCCGAGGAATTTGGCGAACGGCTGGAAATGGCGCTTCCGCCGGAGGTACGCGCGAAGCTCCAGGAAAAGAAGGCCGAGGACGAACAGTCCGACCAAGGCCCGACGCCCGAACAGATGCAGGCCGAGCAAGCCAAGATGGCGCAACAGCAAATGCAGCAGATGCAGATGCAGGCGCAGCAGGCGACGATTGCGGCCGGTGTCAAAAAGGCAATGGCAGAAGCCGAGGAAGCCGAGGCACAGGCCGAGGAGGCCCGCGTCAAGCTTGAGATGGCACGGGTTGAACTGGCGCAGATGATGGCGCCGCAACCGCAGCCCGAACAGCCGCAGGAATCGCAGCAGCCCGCCTTCTAGGCGGGTTTTTTTATGGAGCATTGATGACCGAAACCAACGTGCAGGCGGCAACGCCAGCCGAAGGCGAAGCCGCGCCGGCAGAGATTAAATCGCCAGCGCCGCAGACTACCGAAACCGGGGAAGCGCAAGAGACCGAAGCCCAGCCGCAGGAAAGCGAGCAGGATTCGGAGGGCGAAGATACCGGAGAAGAAAAGCCGCGAAAGAAATCCGGCATCCAGCGATTGAAGGCCCGCGAAACCTACCTTCGCAATGAAAATTCCGAATTGCAGCGCCGCCTTGAGGCGCTTGAACAGAAAACAAAAGCCGCCGCGCCATCGTCGGAGGATCAGCCCCCGAGCGAGAAAGACTTCGAAGGCGACTACTTTGCCTATGAACGCGCATTGCAGGCTTACAACATTCGGAAAGTTATCCGCGAAGAAAAAGCGCGCGATGCCGAGGCCCAACAGGAGGCCCGCCGCAGCGAAATTCGACGCGAACTAGAGATCGCTCATCACGAGCGAGTAGCCGACGCGATGGACCCGGAATCACCGGGATACATTGCCGACTACGCCGAGGCCGCAGCCAAGATGAAGGGCGTCAACATTTCGGCCGATGTCGCGGAAGCGATTATCGAGTCCGAAAAGAGCGCCCTGCTTGCCTACTGCCTCGCGAACAATCCCGAGCGACTGCGAGAGCTAAACGCACTGAGCGGCCGTCAGCTAGCCAGAGAAATCGGCAGGCTTGAGGGCTCGGTACGGATGCCGGCGGCGCGACGACAAACAGCAGCAACGGCGCCTTTGACACCCTTGAAGGGTGGTGCATCCCCTGTTCGAACGGACGTTGACCTCGCAAAAGGCGAGGACGTTTCCGCACTCATCAAACAGTGGAGGAGCAAGAAAAAGAGCGCCTAACCCATGAGGAAAAAGGGTTATGGCTAACGTTACTATTACCCCGGATATCATTGCCGCCAAGGCGATTGATATTCTGGACAACAACCTTGTGATGGCGAAAAAGGTTTATCGCGGTCACGAGTCCGAGTTTTCGAAGAAAGTGAACGGCTACAAGGTCGGCGAAACCATCACCATCCGCCGGCCCAATCAGTTCACCGTGCGTGACGGCGCCACCGCGTCCATTCAGGACGTTGTGGAGGGCACCACCACTATGTCGATCAGCAAGCAGAAGGGCGTGGACTTCAAGTTCACTTCTGCCGATCTTGCGCTTGAAATCGACGAGTTCGAAGATCGTATCCTGAAGGATGCGATGATCAAGCTTGCCAACCAAGTCGATACCGACCTGATGGCACTTTACAAGAACGTCTGGAACTATGTCGGCCCCACTTCGGGCTCGATTGACTCGTTCGCGGACTTCGCGCTCGCCCCGGAGCGTCTTGACCTGGGCGCTGTGCCGCAGAGTGACCGTTGCGCGATTCTTTCGCCCACCGATCATTGGGCGCTGCTCGGCTCGCAGACCGCGCTGTATGTCAACAGCATCGCCAACCCGGCTTACCGTGAAGGTTCGATGGGCGCGATTGGTGGTGTTGACACCTATATGTCGCAGAACGTCCCGACGCACACCGCCGGCACCCGCGACAACAGCACGCCGCTCGTGAAGGGCACGCAATCGACCACTTGGGCCTCGTCCAAGGATACCGGCACGATGTCGCTTGACACCGATGGCTGGGATTCCGCCGCGACGATCAAGGAAGGCGACGTTTTCACCATTGATGGCGTTTATGCCGTCAACCCGGTGACGAAGGCCACGCTGCCGCACTTGCAGCAGTTCGTGGTTCGCGCTGACGTGACGGCCCATGTCACCACGACCAGCTCGACCACGCTTACCATCTCGCCCCCGATCATCACTTCGGGTGCGTTCCAGACCGTGAGTGCCGCTGCGCTGAATGATGCGACGATTACCATCATCGGCACGGCTTCTTCGGTCCTGCGTCAGAACCTTGTGTTCCACAAGAATGCGTTTGCTCTGGCAATGGTCCCGATGGAAAAGCCGCAGGGTGCGGTTGATGTGGTTCGCAAGTCATACAAGGGGCTGAGCGTCCGCATGATCCCGTACTATGACGGCACCAATGACGTGAGCAACTGGCGTCTTGATATCCTTTACGGTGTCAAGGCCCTTGACCCGCGTCTTGCCACTCGTCTGGGCCTCGCGGCGAACGCGGCATAAGGAGAAACCTAGATGGCCACTTCTGTTATTACCAACAAAACCAACATCAAGGAATTGTCGGACGGCTCGGGCGATGGTACTCGCCTGGGCGCGTCTGCTTCCGCTCTTGTTGGTTTTCACGGCGCTTCCCCGTCCGATCAGGCTGGCGGCATTACGCTTGCCTCTAACGCGACGGCCGCGACGGTGCGAACTGCGGTTCGGTCGATCCTGACCGCGCTGACCGAAAAGGGATTGATTGCTTCCGGCCCGTGAAGATCAATTTCACGGCTATTTGCAATACGTCCGAATCCGAACTTCGGGGGAACGAGAGGGCTTCGCGCCTTCTCGATCTCCCCGAGGTCGGGTCGATTGGGAATGCCAGCGAGCGGCTTGCCGTTGTCGGCGGCGGGCCGTCCGTTGCGCTCTTCGTTGATGAGTTGAAGGATTTTCCCGGCGAAGTCTGGGCTATCAACAGCGCGTTTCATTGGTGTCTGTCGAAGGGCATTGATGCGACGTTTTACAGTATCGACGCGAAGGAAATCGTTTCGTGCATGGCGCAGGGCGCCAGGCGCGCGGTTCTATCGTATCGATGTCACCCGCTGACGTTCTCGGCTTGTGACGGACTGATAGAGGTCTATTCCGGCCCGCATTTCGGACCAAGTTCTGCGGCAACGGCGCCTATGGTTGCCGTGCAGCGCGGCCACAAGCGCGTGACGTTTTACGGGTGTGGTTCGGATTATCCTGACGAGACGGGCGGGCCAACCCCGAGCCCGCATCAATACGAAGGGAAGATGCTTGTCCGAGCCAATGGACAAGATTTCCTGACAAATCCAGGATTGATCATGCAGGCGGAATTGCTTGCGGAGGTCATTCGCGAGGCGCCGGTCGTGTTTGATGAACGCGGCGGCGGGTTGCTTGCTGCGTTAGTTGCCGATCCCGAATGGTTTGCGGTTGCCGCAAGCCAATCCATCCACGACGCCTTGAAGGTCGCATGAAAAAGCCATCCATCCTGATTTGCGTTCCGGCCTACGGGCAGACGATGATGGCGCAAACAGCGGAATCGCTTTTTTCAACGACGCAGTGGCTTACGCGGAACGGCATTAACAATGCCATGTCGTGGTATTCGGGCGCGGACATCGAGGAAATCCGCAATCTGTTCGTTACGTCCTGGTATGACGGGCGCAAGGAATTTTCGCATCTGCTGTTCGTTGACTCGGACATGGGGTGGCCCCCGGCATTGATCCGGGACATGATTAAATTCGACAAGCCCCTGATGGGCGTTTTGTACGCAAAGCGCAAAGCGACCCCCGATATTGTCGGGATGCTTCCCGAGGGGCACGGGACCAAGGATATGGTCCACGGTTTCATGCGATCGGAGGGGCTGGGCTGCGGCGTGATGATGATTTCGCGCGAGGTCATCACGAAGATGCTGGAACGAATGCCGCATCTGAGTCGGCCCATACAGAAATCACTTGCGGAGGCGGCGCCGGGGATGAACCTGACGCGCATTATTCACGCCTTCGACAAGTTGAAGAATGAACAGTACCAGCTTTCGGAGGATATGTCGTTTTGCCGCCGATGGGTTTCCGGCTGCGACGGGGAAATCTGGGCCAACGTCGCGCATCGCATCAGCCATGTTGGCCCGTTTGATTACGCGATCCGGTATCAAGGCATCATGGAAGCAAATGAATCGGCCCTGAATGGTCAAGAGGCAGCCTAATGGCCTACAAGACGCGGCAGCAATTCGTTTATCGTGTTGCGGAGAACCTTGGCTTAACGCCGGAAGGGTCTGCCGTCAGCGCGGACGATTACGACAAGATTGATAACCTCGTTGATCCGACATTCGAACTACTTTCGGCGTTGAATATTTATAACGTCAACGACCCCGACGAAATCGAAATGGCCGCTTTTATCCCGCTGGCCATCGTTGTCGCAAATCACCTGGTTGACACTTACGGGCTCGACAGCGACAGCGCAGCAAAGCTCCAGGCGCGGGCAACCGCAGCGCAGGCTGACTTGAAGACCATTTCCGCCCCGATCAACGCCAAGCGCACTCTCAAGACGCCATTCATAACGCGGGCCGGCGCCTATTATGGTCCGCGCTGAAATCCCCTTCCCGCTATCGACCGCGCCCGGCACGACACGCCGCGACGGCGCGGGGCGGATCGTCAATGCATTCTGGGAGCCTGCGGACGCGACGCTAAACCCCTCCGGCCGCGTGTTGCGAAGGGCGCCGGGGTTGACGGCTGGATTTGCCACATCGAGCGAGGAAGGCATCCGGGGATTATTCGAATCCAACGGTACGCTTTATGCGGCGTTCGACGGCGAGATTCTAAAGTGTACATTAACGGGCGGCGCATTGGCGTCGGTTGGCGCTTATTCCGGCACGGATAAGGTCTTTTTCGCACGGAACAATAAATCACCAACGCCCGACATGGTGGTCTGTTCGCCCGATAACGGCGCGGTGACATTTACGGCCTCGTCTGTTGCGGGCAGTTACCCCGACGCGGATTTGCCCGCCGCCAATTCGGTTTGTTCGATTGACGGTTATTTTGTTTTCACGACCGGCGCGGGGCTTGCCTATGCGTCGGACCTAAACGACACGTCGCTATCGTCTTTGTCATTCGGCCGCGCGGAAGCGAAACCGGATGGTTTGTTGCGAGCTATTCCGTTCGGCGGCCGTTTGCTGCTGTTCGGGCTTGCAACAACTGAGGTTTGGACGAACGTAGGGACATCGCCGTTCCCGTTTGCGCGCAATGAGGTTTTGCCGGTCGGATTGCGCGGGCGCTACACCGTAGCGGGTTACGAGGACGCATTCAGCCGTGGGCCATTGTTTGTCGCGAGCGACAGCACGGTGCGGATGCTGTCAGGCTATGACGCACAAAAGATTTCTCCGCCGGACCTGGATCGGTTGATTGAGGCGGTATCCGACGAAGATACGCTAGAGGCGATTGTCTATATCTCCGCAGGCCATGCGTTCTACGAGTTGTCCTGCGATGAATGGACATGGGTTTATAATATCAACAACCAGAAATGGCACGAGCTGGAAAGCTACGGCACGACACGAAGCCGCAAGCGGTGTTCGGTTTACGCCTTCGGCAAGTGGCTGTGCGGTGACGTGACGGACGGAGATATCCGCCAAATCACCCGCGACGCACAAGACGAAGATGGCGACCCGTTCCGCGTCCGCATTGAAAGCGGCCCGGTGAAGGGCTTCCCCGCCGGGACGCGAGTGGCGCGGGCAGACTTCGACATGGCGACAGGCGTAGGCGAGGCGTCGGGCGACGATCCGACCGAAACGGACCCTACCGTGGAAATCTCGTGCTCTCTTGATGGCGGCGTTACCTATAACCCGCCGTGGCAGCGCAAGCTAGGACGGCAGGCGGTAGCGCAGCGCGTGGCGCCCGTTTTCAATGCGGGTATTTCGCGCGGTAACGGCCATCGCTGGCGTGTCGATATCGCGGACCCGGTTGACGTGGTGTTTTACGGCGCGTCGCAAAGCTCGGCAATGCAATGGCGCTGAAGATACCGCCCTTTGATGTGCCGTTTGTGGATCTACAAACGGGCAGGGTCAATCCGACTTGGTATGATTTCATGCGCTCGATTACGCGCATCAAGACGACCGACTTGACGGACGTGGCGACAACGGCGCCGACGAACGGCCAGGTTCTCGTCTATTCGACGACAACCCTTAAATATTCTCCGGGATCAAACTAATGGGCCTTTTCGATATTTTTTCTTCCAAGCCTGCGGAGGCGGCTGCCCGTGCAAAAGCTGCCGGCTACCAGCAAGCGCAGGAAGCCGCGTTCGGCGCAATCGACCAAGGCACAAACCAAGCTTCGGGTTATTACGATAAGGCGGCTGTACCTTTTGCATCGCTGTTTGATCGT
>ERZ869925.1246-NODE-1246-length-12229-cov-4.141613_pt1 | contig 12229 bp, 29 predicted proteins | sample MGYA00579311_ERZ869925 | MGnify/ENA primary metagenome ERZ869925 (study PRJEB32216, sample SAMN09231817) | wastewater metagenome | place: USA: Maryland | collected 2016-07-30 | study: EMG produced TPA metagenomics assembly of the PRJNA472060 data set (Reclaimed...
TAAATAAGCAGGTGTGACTCTTTCAAGTTCCACATCAAACAAGGAAAGTATGCGTACTGGCAAAAAAACAATCCTCACAACAAAATCGCACAAAATAAAATCTAATGTTTTTGAGTATGCTTGTGTAGGAACAAACTTTGGACACCCTGCAATTTTCCCTCCCAAATTGGCATACGACATGATATTTTCGTTTTCTAATGAGGGAGATACAGTGCTGGACCCCTTTGCTGGGAGTGGAACAGTAGGAGTGGATTGCAAAAAATTGAACCGTAACTTTATTCTTATAGAGAAAGAGAAGGAATACATTGACATTATCAACAAACGATTGTTGTAATAACACACTTATGGACGAGTGGAACATACACATTAAGCCCAAGACACTCATGGAATACACCCGTATTATTCTTTGGAGTACCTTTGCATGTTCAGGGTTCGTGTGGGGAGTCACAACTTTGTATAAGATAGGGCATGTATGAAAATGGCTCCACTTAAGGGACGTAGTTTAGGGCACCTCAAAAAAGAACTAGACCGCCAATGGTACGAAGAACAAATAGAAAAATATAAGAAACTTACATAGCCCCCAGATGGGGCTTTTCGTTATCCCCACCCCTCCCTTGACGTATATACCAATGCGTATATACTACTTATATACCAGTATAAGTAATCAATATGTACACAACACAAGACGCCCACATGGAGATAAGCACTATGATAGACGAGACGTTAGAACATAGAGATGTGGAGAAAGCATACAAACTAGCAGACATCTTTGCAGACCAAGGGGACGATGAAAGCGCACATCACTTTAGAATGATGGCGAGAACATGGGAACGAGAAGACAATTATCACGATAGAGATAACTAATATGAAAGTAACAATAAATATTGATGGAGTAGAGCGGGAGTATCAGGGGAGTTATGACGAACTTCATGGTAGAGATTGGAGTGGACGTATGCGAGATTTCTTAGATGATGTAAAGGAGTATCAAACTGTATGAAGTATCCTAAAGGTCTCTACGTTAAAGTAACCGAGGCGCAGTTGGAGGCATTGAAACGGAGAGCGAAGAAGTTAAAGATAAGTGCATCAGAGGTTATTAGAATGATGATAATGTTAAAGTAATATGAGAAAACAACATGGACATGGGTACGAACTCTACAACTGTTTCAAGCGCGACCCACTAGAGAACGACTGGTACATCATCCCCATAACTATGGTAGCCACATTTATTGCATTTGTAGCCATAGTTGGGGTGGAGAGGACGTTTAACGTAATGGTGGAGTTTATAACAAGTATATGAAAAATACAAATAAAAGAATGAGTCCACAAGAACTTAAAAGACGATTGGTACTTACTACGGATGAAAAGACAAAAGAGTGGAACAAAACACGAGAAGGGAAGAGACAGAATAAGAAGTAGCCCCACCCACCGAAGGTACAGGAGATTATGAGTTTAGTTTAAGAGTATGGCAAAAGAAGACGTAACTGAGTTTGAAAAGCAATGCTACCTAAAGGGATATAAAGAAGGTTTCCATTCTGCACTTACTGTTGCATGGGCACACGCGGAAGAATTACTAATCTCTGTCAATAACGAGGAAAAGGATAAAATCAGAGAATTCATAAACAAACTAAAATCATGACCCACCCACCACAAGAGCAACAGGAGAACGAGAACACACCAGACTTCGGCACAAAACTTGAATCAATCAAACACATCGGGGACATGGTAGATGGAAAGATGGTCTGTAGAGAAGACTGCCCGAGCGTTACGCATAGGAACACACCAGATACAGAGTGGGATGAAAATACACAACACGCTTATGACTCAATCTTGTTCAACCACAATCCTATTGAAGCTGATAAACAATTTGGCCAGATGCTTGAAAGTGTCTTAAACAATCTCCTCACCTCCCGTGACACCCACTGGAAGGAGATGGTGCGGAAGGAGGTGGCTGGATTACAGGAAAGGTTTGGTGATTGGGACAACGGAGACGAAAACGAACCATTGCTTCTCAAATGTGAAGTTCTTGGGATATTAGATAATTTGAAGTGAGATATGAAGAAAGATTATTGGAAAGCTCATTCGGATAACGGAAACACTGTCATATGTGACAGCTTGGACTATGCACGTTGGTGGTTAGAAGATGATAGAGCACTAGGGCACAAGACATATATCCGCAAAGTCCGAATGACCGAAGATGAATACAAAGCTCTTGAAGAGTTTGACGAATGACCCCCATTACCAATGAAGATAAGAAATAACCTATGAACACACCAGATACAGAGGAGTGGATAGGGAAAATAGTAGAGAAAGTTCGGTATGTAGAATTTCTCCACGGAGTTCCCGTTGAACTTCCTAGTCGTACAAAAGAACTATTGAGAAGTGGTATACGAGAAGCCCTCACCTCCCGTGACACCTACTGGAAGAAAGAGATAGAGAAAGCAGTCCTCAAAGGTGAACGCAACCGTATCATTGAGCAGATACGAGAAGAGCGTGACACCTACTGGAAGGAGAGGGTGCAACAAACAATAGCCGAAGAAATTGTAGAACTTGAAACGTGGGCTAAGGTCACTAGGAATGAACAAGATGTGAAAGAGTACAACTTTGCCGTCTTTGTTCTGAAGAAAGTACGCACTGCCCTAGACACACTATTAGATAATTTGAAGTGAGTATGACATATCAGGATAAGACAATTGGCTTCTGAAAAAGTATCAAGTCATATACGCAGACCCACCGTGGAAATATAAATGGGGTGATGGTGGTAAACTTGCTCCCGAAACTCACTATAAAACACTCTCGGTAGAGGAGTTGGGACTGTTACCAATAAAGGGACTGCGAGATAAAAACTGTGTACTTGCTTTGTGGGCAACGTGTCCAGCACTTCCAGAAGCACTTACTCTTATGAAGGCATGGGGGTTTAACTACAAAACTGTCCTACATAATTGGGTAAAGGTTCGCAAAGATGGTGTCCCAATTATGGGTATGGGTTCTTACACCAGGAGTGGTAGTGAATTACTACTACTTGGAATGAGGGGTCACATAAAACGTCTTGGAACAGATGTTGTGATACCACAGGTACTCATGCAACAAAGACGAGAGCACAGCAGGAAACCAGACGAGGTACGAGAAAATCTCATAAGATTGTTTGGTGACTTGCCACGCATTGAACTGTTCGCCCGACAGAAGACAGAAGGGTGGGACGCATGGGGCAACGAAGTTGAAAGCGACATAGACCTAACCCCCACCCCCATTACCAATGAAGATAATTTGAAGTGAGTATATGAAACTAGAAAATAAAAGTAAATTAGCTAGGACGAGAAACGGTGGCAGGTGGAATGGTCGTGGTTCTGACTGGGCAACCCCCCAATCCCTCGTCGACATACTAGATGCAGAGTTTCACTTTACGTTAGATGTGTGTGCGTCAGATTGGAACAAGAAGCACCCTATTTATTTTTCTGAAAAAGACGATGCGTTATCTCAGGATTGGGGTAATAATGTCTGTTGGATGAATCCCCCCTATGGAAAAGTCCTGAACGATTGGATGAAGAAAGCGTATGAGTCATCTTTGCTTGGAGCGACGGTAGTTTGTCTTGTGCCATCCGCAACAGATGTTTCGTGGTGGCACGATTATGCGATGAGAGGAGAGATACGTTTTTTACGCGGGAGACCACGTTTTGAAACTAAGGAAGGAACGTGGCAACAGACGTTCTCACCCTCTGTGATTGTTGTTTTTAGACCTAACCCCACCCCCACCCCCATTACCAATGAAGATAATTTGAAGTGAGAGTATGTATAACGAAATACCACGAACAGGAACTGCTCATCAGTGTAATAAAGACATTGTGTTACTCACCTATCCCGCACGATACAAATGTTCAATCTGTGGAGCAATAGACAATCAAAACTTCATTAAAGTCGTGGGAGAAAGCAACATAACGAACGCAACCCCCCCATTACCAATGAAGATAATTTGAAGTGAGGGTGATATAATTAACGTAGTTCTTTGAAAGGAGAAGACCATGAAATGCAAGAAGTGTAAGGAAGATGTCAACGTAGGCGAAGCGTGCATCGTGGAAGCAAGTGATGACCGCCACGCTAGTTTCTACCACACCGAGTGCCACGCGGCAGAACTCACGGAGAAGCAGGAAAAACGTCTCCAAGAACAAGCCGACTGCGCTCGGAAGGTCAACTAACGGGGGAAAAAGAAAAACATAAGCGGAGTGCCACTCTGCCCCCCGACCAACAAGAAAAGAGCCGTTATTACACGGCTCTTATTTTTTGAGGAGGACACCGCAGATGCTTGTACATGATGTGAGTGCCGAGACGGATAATGGAGTATTGTTCCGTATTCAGCACCATCATCCTGCAACACGCGATGCAGAGTTTCCTCTCCCAGATGAAGGTAAGATTTCCTTGTTGGTGGAGGGTATACATACGTACCTCTCTTTCGCGGATTGTATGACTTCACACTTACGAGAACATGTCCCGCCTGTGCCCCAACGTCCGTAGAAGCCGTTTACAACTGGCTTACCGCAAATACAACAGTGCATGGAACCTCCTATTGAAGTGTGCCGTTTGTGTTCAAAATTGCAGAGAGCATTGTTTCAAACTGCTCAGTCCCCAACCCTAATTCTTGCAGATGACGAATGAGAAGTTCAATTTGACACTCTGCGAGTTTTTTCCACGGGTCATGTGACACGTCAATGACGATATGAAGTTCCGTACCGCCAGTGATGAGTGCACCACACCCAGACCCCTTCAGTAACTGTTTCATATTGTCCTCCTTTCAAAGTGCTATCCACATACATTATACACCCAGTGTGTCTTGCGTATGATATGATATGGTGGATATGTTAAAGGAAGAAGTACTGCAAAAAATTGGTAAGAAAAACTGGAGTGTTTTTACTAAGTGGATGTGCGGACAGACTGTGGGTATAAAGGACGGAGAACTTGACTATTATGAGTGGGATGTCGATAGATTTGTGAGAAATTATGGAACACAAAATAATAGTGTACGCCACAGCAGATGATGGACAGGGTAAGGTTATGTGCATTGGTGAGTATGACTCAATCGAAGATATTGTGATACACACGGGTATGTTTAATAACGCAGAGATAACATTTGAATATGTGGGACTACCAAATAGTAAAGAATGAGTTAGGCATCTATACGGTGCGTGAGGTAGTTAACTTTAAGAAGAAAGAAAAGTCATGGACTGTGGACGAAATATCACCATGGGGTGAATCTCGTGATGAGATACGAAAGTGTATCACCATGTACATCAACGACATCTCAAAGTTACCCATTCTGATTGTGGAGGGAGATAAGGTCGTTGGAGAGGAGCCACCACTTAGTGAGTCATCCACAGAGGAACAATAAAGTCAAGGAATAGTCAAGTATAATAACACCAATGGACTATAAAAAAGTCATATCATACGTCAAGAAGCACCCACACAAGTACACATACTTGCAAGTGGCAGAACATTTTAATTCTAGTAGAAATGCAGTCAGTGGTATAATAGGGAGAGCCGCACTTCGTAACCTAATAGTTGCGGAGAGAGGTGGCTCACGTTCTTTACAGGAGAATACCATGGACAGTAAAACGAAGGTTCATCACGACCTCTCGCTGTCCAAACTCAAGGACAGCAAGAAAGCAACTGACTCGCAATACAAGGTTGCACTTCGCAAGATTACCGACCTTGAGCGTGAGAAACAAGCACTACTCGATATCAAGAGTGGTGTCAATTCTTTCACTATCAAACCACGTAAGTCAATCAAGTCAGAGGCAACTCCGATTTGGTTGGCGAGCGATTGGCACGTTGGTGAATCCGTCTCATACGGTCAAACCAATGGCATCAACCGTTACGACCTGAAGATTGCACAAGCGAGGGCTGAGGCGTTTTTCCGCAACGGTCTTCGTCTTACCAATCTTTCGGCTCACGATGTCACAGTCAATACAATCGTGCTTGCGCTTCTGGGTGACTTCATCACGGGACATCTTCATTTAGATGCGGTTGAGAATAACAACCTCCCCCCTGTTGAAGAAACTCTGTTCGCGCAGAGTTTAATTGTATCTGGCATTGAGTACATCTTGAAAAACTCTGACTACTCGTTAGTCATTCCGTGCCACTCAGGCAATCACGGGCGCACCACAAAGTTCGCTCACTTCGGTTCCGAGAACGGGCACTCGCTTGAGTTCTTCCTGTATAACTCCATTGCGAATTACTTCCGCAACGAGCCACGTGTGAAGATGATGATGCCAGAAGGTAGCCACTCCTATGTGGATATCTACGGGTATCGTGTACGCTTCCTGCATGGGCATGACGTGAAGTTCGGTGGTGGTGTTGGTGGGATTACCATTCCACTCAATAAGGCAATCAATCAGTGGGACAAGGCGCGACCCGCCTATCTCACCTGCTTGGGTCACTTCCATCAACGCTTCGATGGTGGAAACTTCCTCGTGAACGGTTCCTTGATTGGGTACAACTCATTCGCACTCAGCATCAAAGCGTCTGCGGAACAGCCGGCACAGTCCTTTGCGCTCATTGACAAGAAACGCGGCAAAACCCTTCTCGCACCAATTTTGCTCGACGAGTAATCCACACCCTCTCAAAACGAGGGTGTTCTTTTATGTTAAGATTGAGGAATGAAAACGTGTCCTCGATGCAATAAAGAAATAATGAGGCACTGGAAATACTGTAACGATTGCACGAAAGGTACCGTATTACTAGACATAGACAGAGAATACATGAGGCAACAGGAGTCACTGGCGACAATTAAAAAGAGAGAAATGGAACGTAAACTTGAACTTACCGAAAAAGCGTTGAACTCTATTCTCCACGACTATAACAAACTAAAGGATTTGTACGCTCGGCTGATTGATAACTTTGATATGATGGTTGAGGAGAAGGTTAAAAGAAAGATAATAAGAATGTATAAGTAATAAGTAAGTTCAAATAGCATGGCTCAATCAAAAAAACACTCGCTCGTGGAGTCCATTACCAGCACCGCCATTGGTCTTGGTATCAATGTCACCGCACAACACTTCATCTTTCCTCTCTTTGGTATTTACATCGGGTGGGATAGTAACTTTATGATTGCGGTGATATTTACATTCATTTCCATAGCACGTGGGTACGTTATTCGTCGGTGGTTTAATTTTTTAACATGAACAACGCACAAGAACGTAAGAATACGCCCATTTTTTCAGGTGTCATGATGTACTTCCCCAACGCACTGAAGTATGTGTCACAGGTATCACTTGCGGGGAATCTACAGCACCACCCCAATGAACCACTTCACTGGGATAGAACAAAGTCCACCGATGAAGCAGATGCCCTAGCACGACACCTCATCGACTGTGGTGAGCACTGGGACGGGGTAGATACAGATGGTGTGCTTCACGCAGGGAAAGTTGCATGGAGAGCGTTAGCGTTACTGGAGAAGGTCTTGGAGAGAGAGAATGACGTAGACAGCAGTAGTGGAATGGTATAATTACGACATGAAGTATCAATCTCATAAAAATCCACTTTATATCCGATGTGCTGAATGTCATAAAGACATAACTCTCGAAGCCCAATACATTTTAGATTGTAAGGTACTATGTGGTGATTGTAATGAGTTAGAAGACGGGTGGGAAGATAACGAATAAGAAAGACCCCACACGGGGTCTGTTTTCTTATTTATTCCAGCAATGCTCTGAACTATACCAAGGTTGGGTTCCTTGTTCATTGTATAGAACACGAGCAAATGCTATATTGTCCTCCACGACTGTTCTATCTAAACCGAGATTGGAAAGTGTTTTGAGGTGAACGTAGTTGATTTGAAACACACCGTAGTCATCGCTGTATCTCCCTTTAACGTTTTTGAAGTTACTCTCGCACCGTGCTATCTCTACCATTATCGGTGCGTCTATGAACTCCTCTCGTACCAATCTCTCCACCCTCTGTTCTTCTGTTTCTATTTCTATTAATACCTCCATTGGTTCCTGCACAACTGGTGCTGTGTAGGTCACTCTTTCGGCTTTTACCGTAAATGCAAATGTGATGATAAAACCAATCCCAACTCCTATAAGTACATCGACTATGCGATGTTTCATATAGTATTTGTTATTGTTAATATTCCCTGTCACGGAACCACGTGTCACTCGTGTTATTGTCAACAAGTAGTTTGTAATTGTAAACTAATTGTAAACCTGCTCCACAGAAGGAGCGTTCTATAGAAGATGTTTTTGGGTTAGTTATTCCTGACGAGGGCCATCCCTGCAACTGCTGTTGTTATGTGAGGACTTCAAACCTCTGTAATTTCTTGGGGAAGTAAACGCCACGGATGGCAGGAGTCACCTCTTCCTTGCATGTGCAACATTTTACGCACACCTCAATCTTCTATAGAACGCTCATCCCGTAGGATAAGCGCCAATGAACAGCCCTGTTTGCATGTGACAAACAGGGTTCTGGGACGGACGGCAAAGTTTTATATGCTTTCTTCCTTCCCCCTACAGGGGGCTACTCCTATCCAGTATCCGTTGCATAAACGTTAGGACTCAGAGCCGTCCTCTAAAAGGTACTTCACCCAGAACCCTGTCTACCACAACGCTCTACTCTGGGCTCCGAACTCCATTCTGCAGAAGGGTCGTGAGGGTCTTGCGACCACCCAGAGCTGGGCGTGGTGTATGACCCGTAGATGGCCATAGCTATATATTATACCATTTATTGAGATATGGACAGACGCATGGTGTGTACAACAAAAAACCGCCCATTAGCGGTGTTTTGTAAGCAACTGCGGTTCCAACGTTAAAAAAAGGAGGAGTTCTCGTCTGTATGGTTACTGGAACAGGACACGTCCGTGGCAGTTGCTACCTGTATTTTAGCATGTCTCTCTTGGCTTGTGATACTCTATCGAGACCGCGTGGGGATAACCATAGCATTTCGTAGAAGCACCCAATAAGTGCCACTACAGTGCCTATGATTATCCACACGAAGAAGTCAATAAAGTCAGACATTACCGTTTGAAGATAAACCACTTTGTGTCGATACGGTCGATTTGGTTCCAGATTGCGAGAAGAAGACCGATTGCTACTACGGTTCCCTCTATTGCTTTTTCCACTGAACCTGCATCAAACTCTATTCCGAGGGAAGTGAGAATTGCCTCAAAAATAAGAACTGCTAATGCGACACCATTTTTTGAGAATGTCATTTTAATTTTAATTACGTGGTACACCGTCCTTCGCATTTGCTTTCATTCTGAGCAAATAGATGACTTGTGTAGCCATACTAATAACTTTTTCCATAAGACCAAGTACCTCGTCGTGCCTTACTTTACGTTTTGCAAATGCTTTTACGAGATACGGTTTCATGGTCTTGAGTGAGTCGAGGTTTTCCTTGTGTCGGATGTACTTCCATGGTTGCGCACCACCGTGTGTGATTGACTTGTCGTACCCGACCACACCAAGTATTGGCTCAATATCAATACCGAGTTCTACCTTAATTATAGCATCAAATGAGTGGTGTCTCTCGTGGTATGCCGTTCCAAATGTGTTTGCGGCATTATCCTTATCCCACCTACAGTACGCAAGACACTGTTTACCGAAGATGTATGAATAGTTTGTGCCCCATATACCATCACCCTTAATGTCGGGTGTTGTGTCGGATTTCCAGTTGTCCTCATGCACCATAACGAGCACAAAATCGAAACCAAATTCTCCATACTTCTTTACCACCGTATCGTTGAGTGACTTGAGGTGTGTGTGAGTTGGTCGAATGTCACCATCATCGTCTTTGTATGTCGGATAGTCGGTGTAGTCTGTTTCAATTACCTCGTATGTGGGCGTGATGCCGAGATGCTCATTCCAGAATTGTATATCATCTATCATCCAGAGTTTTAACTTTGAACTATTTATTTTTTTGTCTTTTAAGATGATGTGTCTCATAATAGTTGGACTTCGTTATGCATGGGGTGTATAATTGTTTGTATGACTAATTGTATCACATGTGGTATTGAACACACACGTTGCGCTGGTAATAGCAAAACCAAACCAGCGAAGTATTGTTCTGTAAAATGTAATAAACGTGCTTCTTATTATAAAAAAAATCCTAACAAGCGCAGTTATGGTCGAAGCCGAAAGTTTTGGAATACTGAAACTGGTAAGGGTTTTAAGTGGGAGCAATATCTTGCAAAGAAAATAGGTGGAACACACCACGAGTTTGATAGTGTTACGGGAATAGACGTCGAGGGGAACGATGGTAACTATGATGTAAAGGTTTGTGAATTATACAATCGTAAAAGTAAAAAGAGAGGTGCTCAGTGGGTATTTAACCGTAACCGCAAGAAAGATATAATTGACTTCTATTATTGTATTTGTTTATTGAATGGTAAGGTTGTGAAAGAACTAAAAATACCATCTAATGATTTTGGTCGCGTAGGTATCACTGTTGGTCGTGTATCTCGCTACGATATATTTAAGGTGTAACTTCCTGCGGGGTATTCTTTTAGTATGCAACCTTTGAATGGTACTTTCATAGAAACTTTGCAAAATTATTTACAATCCACCCAACCATCACCACAATCACCGCCCACACAACCATGGCTCGTGTCTGGAACGTCTTGAGGTCTTCTACGTCAGTTTCAAGGCGGGTTACACGTCGCTCAAAGTTTGTGTTTGTTTGTGCAATGTCGCCCTTAATCTCAGTAAGGTGTAGTTCGATTTTCTCGAACATGAGGCGTATTTCTCTATTTGTAAATGGCTGGTCTGTCATACTAATAAGTTACATAATGAATGAGACGCGAGGAATAAAAGTGGGGGCTGCGCCTGCTGGAGCTAGGGCAATCGTAATAATTCCTCCAGAGTTTGTCCCCGTTGAACGGTTAAAGGTCTGTGTAGTAGCTCCTGCGGGTGTAATTGCTGCGTTCGTATCTCCTACTAGAGCAATACTTGCTACGTTGTCTTGTATTGATACATTTGTTCCCGCTGTGTATGAACCTCCGTTGGCACGGAAGAAAAATGTAATCCAACAGTTATCTGCTGAAGTCGTAGTGACAATAGATTGGTTCGCGGCACTTGTAGCGAATGTGGCAGTTTGTGACGAGTCACTCCCTCCCGTTCCACCCCCTGTTCCCGCTCCTGTGTAGGACTCCACCATTACTACAAGTTGGTCGCTTCCTGTTGGGTCTACGACAAAGTTGTTTGAGCCTGATGCTGGATTTATGAGTATAAATGAGGAGAGTTTTATTGTGCCGTATGCCGTCACCGCGTCATGTATCTTCGTCATAGAAACACCTGCGTATGTCGCGGTATCTATGGTTGCCGCAGCGTGTTCTATGTAGAGAACCACAGCTCGGTCACTCCCCGTGCATGTGTATGCAAACGTGTAAGAAGCCGCAGAAGACGGTTGCGTTGTTCGTGCCTTGTATGTATCGCGAGCTATTGCCATATAGTATTTTCTACAATCTGTGACTTCGGTACTACCTTCGCCTTCAGCTCCACCTCAGTGTCTTTGAATACAAAGTGTGCCTCTTCTCCTATCTCTGTGTATTCGTTTTCACCCAAAATAGAAGACGGCGAATCAACCTTCACTGTTCCACCACATGAAGAAATCCATGTGTGCCCCTCTTTTTGTGGTATGTGTAGCGACCCATCTGTTCCTGAGAGAAGTTCATATTCCTTTTGTGTTGTTTCAACAATAACCTGCTCACCTGTTTTGTCATTTACAAAAACATGGATATATCCCTCACCAAGATATTCGCGTCGAGTGAGTAGTAGTTGCATACTAAGGAAGTTGGAATGTAAGTAGTAAAGTTGCGCCCTTTGTACCGGTACCAGCGGTGTCGCAGTCAAAGAGAAGTATATCCCCCGTTTGCACATCATCGTTTGACGTATTGATTGATACTGGCGTAGCAGCGTCTGCACTTTCAAACTCGTTTGCGTCTATAGAAACACCTGTTGTGAGCATGTCTGCGACAGAGCGCGTGGTTGCATTTGTTCTTCGTGAACGTCGTATTTGAAATAGTGGAGCATCTGAAGATGAGACTGTAGTCACATATGCCTTAACTGCTATGAGATTCATGCCTGTGAGAGTGGTGTCTATTGCAAGAGTTGCCTTGTCGTCCCCTGTTGCAAGTGCTGTATCACCCGATGCGGAACCACTGACTTGAACAGAAACTGTCTTTGTACCTGCATAAGAACCCGCAAGAGCGTCTGGGGTTACAAACTTTACAACAGATGTCCCAGTGTTC
>ERZ869925.1247-NODE-1247-length-12226-cov-6.753348_pt1 | contig 12226 bp, 22 predicted proteins | sample MGYA00579311_ERZ869925 | MGnify/ENA primary metagenome ERZ869925 (study PRJEB32216, sample SAMN09231817) | wastewater metagenome | place: USA: Maryland | collected 2016-07-30 | study: EMG produced TPA metagenomics assembly of the PRJNA472060 data set (Reclaimed...
CGAGCGGTGACACTCGTCCTCACACCTGCAAAGACCGCCAAATCGAGCGGCTGACGGCGGCGCTGGAGAAGATCACGAAACTTTCCTTCAAAGAAAATCAGGAGTGGATTCCTCAGTCCATTGCTAGAGAGGCGCTGAACCCCGACAAAACACCGGGAGGTGCGAAATGAGCCTTTTAACCGGAGAATGGATCAGTGTTACGCAGGGAGAATATGACCGCATGAAAAGCGAGCGGGAATTCTTTCGACGCGCTCTGATTTGCCTGCTTATCCGCAGCGGGGAATCTCTCAAGATACAGGAGTCCACCATGGACATTCTGTCAGACCGTGAGCTTATGATTGATCGCCTGCCGATGGATTACAGTTACGAACTGCGAGTGCGACCTTTACCTGCGCCAACCTCAACAACAACCACCACATGACCAAAACCCAACTCGAAAAAGCAGCCCACGCACTACGTGATCTCGCCGCAGCCATTCCTGAATTCGATCATCTCGACATCCTCTCCGCCCTGGAGGGTGAAGTGCTCTCTGAACAGGAGTGTGGGGAGATTGAGGAGATTATGGAGGAGATTTGAAGTATGGAATACACTCCTGAAGAACACATCGCGAGTCTTCTCAGCGCAGCCCGCAAAATGGATTGGGGTCAGGTCGTTTGTAACGGTGGTCCTCCCTGTTTCCATCTCATGGAGGACGGACATTTTTGTGGGAGAGCACAGAGTTGGCCGGGGCATGTTCACGACACGTATGCAGGGGACCACAAGTTTGTTTCTCTGGAGGCTTTGATAGAAGTAGCCTTTAGGGAAGGTTTGGAATAAAAGTCTCACAAACCACTTGCACAATCAATCCGAACGGATTAACCGTCCACCATGAGCAAAAAAACCGTATCCTACCTCCGAGTCTCCACTGAAGCACAAAGTGTGGAACCCCAGCGCATCGAACTCGCCCGTTATGCCGAGTGGAAGCAGATCAAAATCGACCAGGAATACACCGATGTCATCTCCGGCACTAAAGCCCGGCGTGTGGGACTGGACAAACTGCTCGCTGATGTCGAAAAAGGTCTTGTGGGCACCATTCTCACTGTCAAAATCGACCGTCTCGCACGATCTGTTAGCAATTTCAGCGATCTGGTGAAGTTTTTTGAGAAACACGGCGTCACTTTGGTCATTCCAGGGCAGAATATTGACACTTCGTCCCGGTCTTCGACCTCCCGGCTGATGATTAACGTGCTTTCCACCCTCGCGGAGTTTGAAAGGGACCTGATTGTGGAGCGCACCAATGCCGGACTGGAGGCTGCGCGGGCTAAAGGCAACAAGGCAGGGCGAAAGAAGGGTTACGGGCGCGAGCTTCCGCTGGAGGAGTTCAAAAAGCTCTGCGCAGAAGGAAAATCTCAGCGTGAGGCTGCGAAGATTCTGAACTTTCCGGCGTCCACTCTAACCTGGAGGGTGAATAACGGATGAGCGAAGGACTAACACTAGAGAAACTGCAAAAGGTCCGCGCCTTGCTGGATGTCACTCCTGCGAATAAACTGGTCCGGATGCATCTACGTCCCGGAAAAATCTGGTGGGAGTATTCCGATAGATGCGAAATGGGAGAAGGCATCTCACAGGAGCAGGCCCGCGGAATTTTGGAACTGTTCAGCAAGCGATTCCATTGATGAAAACCCTCCACATCCCCGCCATCCAGGAAGGCCAGACGAAGCGCCTCCATGTCAAAGAGCCCACGCTTGTAAAAGTGTTCCAGAGCCGTAATGCGGACCCTGTGCCCCACACCCTGAAAGCCCACGATACTCTGTTCCTCTGGTGGAATCAGGGTCAGGTATGCAGTGTGGTGCGTAATGAAATGCCTTTATGAACGAACAGGAAAAACGAGTCGCCGACCTTCTGTGGAGTTGGATTTACGCTTGTGTGGAGCAGGAGGGTTTCCTGCACCTCAACGAGACGATAAACAGCTATCTGAATTTTCTCCAGGCAGTGGAAATCCGGATTAGGCTGGAACAGCCCACCGCAAAGCCTTTATGATAGACCCGGACGACCCCTACTTTGGAATTCTTAAAAGTCTCTACGCAGACCCCCTGTGGAGACTGACCAGCGGTGAAGTTTACAAGATCGCCCCCGCGGACGGGACCGGCATTCAGCCTTTCATCCCCAGCAAAGAGCAGCGGGCCATTTACGAATCCCTTCTGCTGGAGGGAGTCAAACAGTTGATGCTGCCCAAATGTCGCCGTCCCGGCTTCTCCACTGCGCTCGGCATCTTTGTGCTGGACCAGATGATCTTCAACGAAGGCTACCAGGCATCCCTTGTGGACCAGACGGCTTCCGACGCCAGCAGAAAGATGGAGCGTATCGTCTATGTAGCCTATGATAACCTCCCGCCTTTTGTGAAGGAGGACATCCGGGAACTGAAGAAGAACGACAGCCACCTGAGCATCAGTTACAAGGATGGAACGGTTAGTGACTTTTGGGCAGGTATGGATGCGCGGGGTGCTTCCAACGATTTCCTTTGGTTGTCAGAGTGGTCCGTGATCCAGTTTGAAGACCCCAAGCGCAGTTCACGTATTCGCATGGGTGCGCTACCGTCCGCACGGCACGGCAAGATTGTGGTGGAATCCACTTGGCGTGGGGGCAAGTATGGCGACGTTTACGAGTTGATTGAGCCGGTGCTCAACGGTGTCTCAGATGACTGGAAGATCATGTTCACCGGATGGTGGCAGGATAAACGCAACGTCTCATCCACTGCGGCAATAGACGATGTGGCGCGTAAATACTTCACGGTGAATAAACCGCACTTCGACGCCCTGGGAGTCACGATCACTGAGGAACAGATGCGCTGGTGGAGTGCGGAAAAACGGAAGATGGGCATCTACATGAATTCCGAGTCCCCGTCATTTCTGTGGGAGATGTGGCTCTCTCCTGTGCAGGGTGCCATTTACGCGGAGGCTATCGAAGTCGCCCGCGTGCAGGGCCGGATTACAAGTATGCCTATCAGTGAGCGGTTTCTCGTCCACACAGCGTGGGACCTTGGCGCACCGAGACAAACCCGTGTTATCTACTTCCAGGTTATCGGGGAGTGGATTCATATTGTGGACTGCGACTTGGGCACGGACGAAACCATTGTGCAGCGTGTGGCCCGCATGAAGGCCAAGGGTTACAACTACGGCAGTCACTACCTCCCTCACGATGCGATGCAGACAGAGCGCAGCGGCAAGACTCTGGCAACGGAGATGGCTGCGGCCTGGCTGAAGACAGCCCCGGAAATGATAGGAAACTACAACGCTGTCACCGGCAAAATGGACCCCTCGGCGGACTACAAAAAGTGTGGTCTCCGTTTTGTGCCCCGGACGAATGACATCTGGAGTGGCATTAACTATGGTTTGCAAATGTTCCCGGAAGTGAAGTTCCGCGCTCCACAATGCGAAGACATGCTTTCCATCATGGCGCTTTACCGGACGCCTACGGTGAAGGACGGAGGTGTGGACCGAGGGGAACCGATCCATGACCACTCCAGTCACCTGTGTGACGCTTACCGGACTCTCGCCGAGGCTCGCATGGGAGGATTGATTGAAGTCGCTTCGCCGATGCAGATCACTGATAAGTGGAGCAAAATCTTTCCTGACCAGTTCGGGCGCGGCTCGGGACTTCAGGTCCTGCGTGGTCCCACATCCATGCTGGGGAGGCGTTAATGAACACTGACGAAATCACCGCAGCCTTCAGGGAAGTCATTTCCCGGTGGCGGCCATCCATGCGCGTGTGGCACCGTGGGCATGGCCGGAGAGGAATCATTACGGCCTATTCAGTGTGTGCGGACGGTTCTATTCTTTTGCAGGTAGCGTATGGTGATTCCACAATGACGCACTATCCCTGCGAACTGAGTGCCGTCCGAATTTCTGAAGACGATGAAGCCGACGCCTGGCGTGATGGTGAGGAGGAGATGGGTTAAAGCCCCATCAGCGTCAAAGCGTCCATCCGCTTCTTTGGCTCCGGCTGCACGAAGACTGCCACCCGGTGCTTCTCCAGAAAGGCATCCACCTGTGCCTGGTCGAACCGGAGGAACTTTCCGATCTTATAGTGTCCGATCATAGCCCGTGAGCAGAGGTGACGCACGTAGCTGGGAATGCAGTCCAGTTGGACGGCCACATCGTCCACAGAAAGGAGCTTGGCAGGATTAACAAATTTATCCGACATTTGCGACAGTATCTTTCTTTTGAACCGGAAGTCAAGTGTGGGAGGATGATGCACTTATGGCTTCTACCAACTACTCTACTGTTCTCTCCGCGATCCTTAATAAGACTGCGGCTTACAAAACCACATGGTCCACCTACTTCAGTTCTCTCACTGAGGACGAGCAGCGGATCACCACCGCGCTTCTGATGTCCCCCGGCGTGGCTGAAGCAGGCTACGAAAGCCTGACGGGTGCCCGCACTCTCACTGTGAATGATGGCGGTAAAATCTTCGGCCTCAATCTTGCGGGCGGTTTCACGGTCACGCTGCCGCTGCTCTCCACGCTGCCTGCCAACTGGACCTGCGAGTTCTATGTGGAGACGGCTCCCACATCGGACTATGTTGTGATCGCCAACGCAACTGATCTCGACAAAATGGCAGGACACATCCTCTCGTCCTCCGGTGGTGCTGAAGACACCGAAACTGCGGCTACTGGCGACCAGGTGAACTTCATCTCCGCTGCCGGAATCAGCAAAGTCGGCGATTGGCTGCGTCTCCGCACCAACCAGTCTGCATGGTTTGCGCGTGGCGAGTGTTCCACGGCAGCGGCCATGACAATTACGGGATAGTCTTTTGTTTCATGGTGCAGCCGTCACTCCGAAAGGGGTGGCGGCTTTTTTGTTGACGTTTTGTAAGATGGGTGATATGTAGACGGGGTAGAAGGGGATGTCCGGGGCAGCACCGGAGCGCAGGAGTAATCCTGTGTCGAGGGAGCCAGCGAACCCACCTTCGTTTATCATTCAGTAGCTCAATGGCGGAGCGCCGAGTTTGGGACTCGGAGGATGTAAGTTCGACCCTTACCTGAGTGACCATTTTAGCTCCGTAACCCAAAGTAGAGGTATCCGGCTTTGAACCGGAGTGTTGTAGGTGCGATCCCTGCCGGGGCTGCTTTCAATTATGTCCCACAGCGAAATAGCCCGAGAGAAATACCGCACGGGCGGAATTGATTCTTTTGATGAAGACTACGCGGCTCACGAAAGAATAGGGCATGTCCTCAATACCCCGGACTACTTCATGCTGTGGAGGATCGTCCGCGCCGACTGGTCCCCCGCCCAAATGCTTGATCTCACATTGTGGGACCCTGACGGGGATGCGGCTTTTCTGTGGTATGCTGGAGGCGATCTCCCCGCAGCCGCAGAGGCAGCCTTGAAGATCACTCCGGTGCGGTTTGTCTGCTACGAGCGCCGGGGGCGGATGAAATTTCTGGATTTGTCGAAGGTATTCAGAGCTTAAAAGCGATATTGACAATTTTCACGGGAGTGACATCCTCCACACAGCACCCGGCTCGTCGGGCGGGATAATACCCCTTAATGTTTCTCCTATGTCACGCGGCGGTTCTAACTCACAACAGATAGCCTTGCAGCAGCAATCGCTGGAGGAGCAGAAACGTGCCAACGCGGATCAGTTGGCTTTTCAGCAGCAGCAACTGGCCGCTCTGCAAAAGACGCAGGTATCTCCCTACAAACCGATGTCCCCGCCTCCGACCGCGGGAACCTCCGGTGCTGACTATGCAGCCTACCAGGCCACACTGGACCAGCAGCGCCGGTATGGTTACGGTGACACAACCCGTGGTGGAATGCGGCGGGGATTGGGAGGCCGCGCTACAGCCTAATGAGTAAAGAAGGACAGGACCTGCTGAAGCGGGCTGACGCTGGTTTCGAACAGCAGCAGCAGCACCTTAACATATGGAAAGAGTCCATGAGTTATTGTCTGCCGCGCAAGCAGTGGGTGTTCAAAGGTTACAATAACAATCAGCCCTATATCCCGGACGCCAAGCTGCAAAACTCTGTGGCGATGAAAGCCCTCCGGGACCTGGCTTCCGGAATGCTCTCTGCGTTTATGAATCCGTCCGAGATTTGGGCGCAGTGGGAACCAAGTGACGATCTTCCTGCCAGAAACGAGAAGGAAGTAAAGGCGTGGTATAGCAACGCAACTGTTGTGGGGATGCGTGCTTTTTCGGCTTCCGGTCTTTACGACAGCATGAACGAAGCGTTGCTGGACGCCGGAGCCACAGGCACCACGTTTGTCAGTATCGAAGGACAGGTGCCCGGCACCAACTCTCCGCTCAACTTCAAAACCTGGGATGTGGGCTCCTACGCCATTGGTGAGAACTCCGCAGGCGTGGTGGACCGGGTGTGGCGTGAGACTGATCTTACCGTTGACCAGGCGATGCAGCAGTGGCCGGACTACCGCCCGGAGCGCTGGACAAAACTTTCCCCGGATCAGCGCATCAACAAGACGGAAACCTTTGTGTGGGAGATCATCCCCCGTGAAGAGGAGTTGGTAGGCATGAATCCAGGTCCCACAGGGATGCCCTACAAAGGCACGGTGGTGGAGCGGAACAGCAATGATGTAGTGTGGGAAGGTGGCTGGCCGGAGTTCCCCGGCTCCTGTTATCGTTTTCTCCGTCAGTCTGGCACCAATCCGTGGGGCACAGGTCCTGGCATCGAAGCACTTCCGGATTGCCGCGGCACTAACTTTTTGGATACCGCAGTCGCGGATGGTTTCGGTAAGATGGTGGACCCGCCTATGGCGGTCAAGGATGACATGCGCGGTGTGCTCGACTTCCGTATGGGTGGTGTCTCCGCGGTGTCAGACATGAGCCAGATGCCGCAGCCGTTGTTTACCCCAGGGCAGGGCATCCAGGCTGCGAACGAATTTCTCGACCGCAAGAAGGCGGAGATCGGACAGCACTTCTTCAAGGACCTGTTCACTCCTTTTCTCAATGACCCCCGCACGTTGAAAGCCGCACAGGTCTATGAGATGAAGTCTGATCTGCTGGCTGTCTTCGCTCCGTTCGGGCACCGCTTCCTCGCGTTTGTCAGCATGTTCCTGGAGCGGTGCTTTATGGTGTTGCTTCGTCAGGGACTCTTTGGACCAATCCCCCGCGGAGCCTTCGCCATTGATGGCCGGGGCCGTCCCAAGTTTCTCTATCCGAAAGTCACACACCAGTCCCGCATGGCGCTGGAACTGCAAAATCTGGCAAAGCAAAACCTGCGTCAGATTCTCGCAGACATGAACCCTGTGTGGGCTGTGGCTCCCGGAGAGATTCAGCGGATGAATTGGGGGCAGATTATCAAGCTCCTCGGAGGAAACTCCCCGGTGCTCCCGGACATCATCCGCACGGACGAAGAATTCGCGCAAATCCAGGCTGCTATGCAAGCCGCTGCCCAACAGCAGCAGCAGCAGGAAATGCTGGCGCAGTTCGCCACCAAAAACCCCCAATACGCCGCAGCCGCACTAGGAGGTGGCCTCCCACAATAAATGCTTTCTCTGATAGAGGATTTCAAAGCCGTGCTGAGTAACGCAGAGCACCCTCTGCATAAATCAGCCCTCCGGTTTCACAAATACACTCAGGAGCTTTACTCCGGTCCGGCAGGACAGGAATGGTTTCAGGCGCTGTTTGCGTTCGGAGCACACCCCATGTTTCAGGCACCCGTGGGTGATCCTGTTATTTCCGCTCACATGCACGGGCGCAGTGAGATGGCAGCTTTTCTACTCCGCCTCGCTGCGGACACCGCAATTCCACTGTTACCTAACCAAACCCCACAAACCAATGGCAGCACAACCAAGACAGAACCAGAACCCGTCCGGAAAACCCGAGGACGGCAAGCAAAACAGTGAGCCGGAAATCCCCGTCACCACTCCCGTCCCCGTCATCAAGGACATCGAGATGGACGGCGAATCATCCGCCCCGCTACCACAACAATCCGGCTTCAAGAAAATGGAGCCGACTCCCTACGACCTCACTACCAAGGATGAGCAGCACCTTCGTGAAGTCGGTGTGCAACTCGCCAAAAACAAAGCCACCGCGGCCATCGAACAGGCTGTGAGGGATTCTGAAACGATTGCCCGTTCCCAGGTGCTTTCGGACGCGACCACAACTGCCCTTCAGGCGGACCCCGGCAATCTGTCTCTTTTGGCAGCGTTCCTCAAACGCTTCGGTCCTTCGAACGTCAAACCTCCGCGGCCTGAACTCGGACCGCATGGTGTGAAGGCGGAGGAATACATTCGCTACCTGGCGATGTATGAACCGGCTGAATTCAAGCAGACTTACAAGAACAGCAATGCCCCGCTGGTCGTGCAACTCCGTAGAACCATCAACAACGCCTAATCCCCATGCCTGACGACATTACCCCACCACCCACAGGCGGAGACGGAGGACAAACCACGCCTCCCCCTTCCACCAACTATCTCTCACAAATCCTTGATCCGGGCACCCCTGGCAAGTTTGTGGAGAAATGGCAGGAACGCCTCCCCGCGGAACTGGACGAATACAAACCGATGCTCGCGCAGATCGGTGACTTCCCCACGCTCGCGAAGGTCCTCAAGGACAACAAGGAAGCAGCCCGTCAAAAGGCCGGTGTCCGCAAACTGACGCCGGATGCTCCCCCGGAGGCTGTGAAAGCCTTCCGTCAGGAATTCGGCATTCCCGATGCCCCTTACGAATACAAGAAGCCCGAACAGCTTCCCGAAGGCGTGGAGTGGCGTGATGACCGGGTGAAGAACTTCGGCGAGTGGGCGCACAAGAACAACCTCACGCCTGAGCAGGCGCAGGCTGGTCTTGATCTCTACCTGGGCTTTGTGGCCGAAGACGCCAAGACCTGGAAGACCACAGAGGAACAAATGCGGACGCAGCACCGCGCCAAAGAACTTGAGGAACTAACAAACAAGTTCGGAGGTCGTCTCGATACTGTGGTGTCCAACGCACAGCGGGCCGCTCTCATGCGTGGTCTGGAGCCGGACATGGTGAATCCTGACAGTCCGAAGTATCTCGGCAACGGGATGCTCTCACTGCTCAATGATTACGCTCTGGCTGTGGGAGAGAGCCGTCTGCCTACGGCTGCTGGTGTAATTAACATGACACCGGAGCGGGAATACCAGTCCATCATCAAGGACAAGTCCAATCCGAAACACGAACTGTGGGCGAAGGGTGATAAGGAGACAAAAGCCTATGTTGATGAACTCCGTCGCCGGGCCGTTGCTGCGCAGGGAGGAACGCTGGTGCAAAAATAAATACTTGCAGTTTGCAACTAATGGTGCTCTTGTCCCCTCAACAGGACCGGCCCCGTTAGGGCTTCCCGGACAACCTGAGCCGATAACGCAGCTTCCCCTGGGACACAGGGCATCCTGATGCGGACGGAGAGAGTCAATCCTTCCAACAACACCGCATCACTCGATGTCATTTCAATCTGCTACTACTAACACAATCCCGGATGAGAGCCGCATTGGCTACAATGACGCTATCAACCAGGCCATTCAACAGACCGACGAACGCTTCGCCGGTATGTCCATCGTCGCTTCCGACTGGAACGAGAACCAATACGTCGCCACCGAACTCGTCAAGCAGGACTGGATCACCAACAACACCCGCTTTGGCACGACCAGCCCGAGCGAAGTGACGTTCGGTGATCGCTCCGGCTTCAAACAGAAGATGGAGTGGGAGCGTATCCTCGATAAGTGGGATTCCAAGCTCCTCAACAACCTCGGCGATCCGACCAACTCCATCCTCCAGGCCGCGGCCATGGGCCTCAAACGGAAGCGTGATGACATCTTCATCACCGCGCTGACGGCTGACTCCATCGGCGGTGTTTTCCCGCACGTTACGACTTACGCTTTCCCTTCCGCGAATATCATCGCGGTCGGTGATGTGCCGCTGGGCATCAATGCCGGGGGCACGACTGCGCTCGGTATGACTGTGGGCAAAATCTTCTCGGCCCTGAAGAAGATGGAAGACTACGAACTCGACACGGAGAACACGCAACTGTTCCTCGCCGTCGCGCCGCAGCAGAAGAAGGACATCATCGAATACAGCCAAATCTACAAGAACGATGTGTGGGCGGCTGAACTCGCGAAATGGCTCAACGGCAGCGGCACGCTGGTTGGCTTCAAAGTGAAGCTCATCACCAGCACCCGTCTCCCGCTCTCCGCCGGTAACGTCCGCACCTGTGTGCTGTTCGCCCGTGAAGCGATGGTCAGTTCTCCCTTCGACCACAAGCCCTACATGAGCGTCCGCGACGACCTCAAGTATGCGCTGCAACTCGCCGACTACGGCCTGTGGGGTGTTTACCGTCTCTACGATGAACTGGTCTTCCAGATTCTGTGCGATGAAGACACCGCTCCTTCCGGAACGCTCGCCACCACCTACTAATCCACACCATTACCAAACACTACAATGGCTAACGGAACTTCATCCTTCGCTACCGCTTACGACGCCGCTGCAACTACGCGGGTCGGCGGTCCCAACGCTGCCGAATACGATCTCCCTATTCGCTACATCCGCCGTCCCATCACGATGCTGGGCACGGAGGCTAGTGGCGAGTATCACGATCTCGGTCCGGCGCTCACCGGCCTTCAGGTCGTTCCCAACCAGAGCTTTGTCATGTATCCGACAGGCTCTACGGGAACGCTGTCCACCACAGCAACTCTGGCGGCTTACAAGCCTTCGACTGCTGCGGTGACAAACCTCTCCGGTCTGGCAACTCTCAACGGCCTCGTCGCGGATCAATTCGCCGACTTTGCCGCTGCGACTACCTGGCCCACTGTGGCGGCTGACGACCGCCTGCGCATCTACTTCACTACGATGACCACCACCACGGCTGGCCGGACTGCTGAAGTGTGGATCGCGTATGTCGCCAAGCACAATCAGTAACCTCTTTGTGGGGTAAAGGCAAAATGAGGGGCTATCGTTCTTGCAGACGGTAGCCCCTCACGTATGTTCAGTCTTATGCACTCTGTAGAAGTAGCCAACCTTGCCCTCGGACGCCTGGGGAGTTTCAGTATCACATCACTGAGTGAGAACTCAGCAGAAGCCCGGCTGTGCAGTAACTTTTTCGACAGCACCCGGCGCTCCGTGATGCGTGAGTTCCCCTGGAACTTCGCCACCACATGGACCACCCTCTCCATGATTGACGGGGAGTCCGGTTTTGGTTTCAACTACGCCTATCAACTTCCAGGTGACTACCTCCGGGCGCTGGCATTCGACGGCACCGCAGCCGGAACGAAACAAAATAGCTGGCGTCAGGCGAATGGGAAAATCTACTCTAACCAGACTAATGCGGACAGCGCCACGCTGGAATACATTCGCGATGTTACAGATGTTACTTTGTGGGACGACGATTTCTGTGTGGCGTTCTCATACTATCTTGCCGCAGCGATTGCTCCGGCGATGAAGCAGGACCCTGGTGTAGCCTTGGGGCTTCTCCAAGCCGGACAGAAGTTCCTTCAGGACGCCAAGGGCACGGACACCCAGGAGGATGCTCTCCGGGTTATCAAAGGCACGGAGCTTTCTCCCTATCAGGCAGCGCGGCGTGGATATTCCGGAGCGAATCCTAATTTCCTTCTGGCTGATTGGGGTCCTCCGCAGTAATCCATGAAACTAGCATTCAACTCATTCACTGGAGGAGAAATCTCGCCCAAGCTCGCAGGGCGTGGAGACATTGTGGGAACCCGCGGTGCGGCCCGGCTGCGCAACTTCCTGCCGCGGGTGACAGGTGGAATTTTCCGGCGTCCAGGCACGCTGATGTCATGGGCTGCGAAGTCTGACTCCGCAGCACCCCGGCTGATCCCTTTTAACTTTTCAGCGGACGATGCACTGTTGCTGGAATTCGGAAATCTGGTGCTCCGCTTCGGTCAGTCGGATGCTCTGATTGGTGCTCCCTACGAAGTCACCACACCGTGGACGACAGCGGAGTTGCAGTCGCTTCGGCACCGGCAGATCAACGATGTGATCTATCTCGCGCACCCGGACCACCCGCCTTACCGACTCACACGCAACGCGAACAACGATTGGGACCTGGAGAGTATCCACGACATCATTGCCGGGCAGGACCCGGAGAACGGATTCCCCTGGCCCGCGTTTATGGACGAGAATCCTGGGCTGAAGACGATCTCAGTTGTGGGAGACATTTCCACGCTGGGAGGAGTTGTCACCATGACGGCTTCCGGTGCTGTCTTTGACACGGAGCACGAAGGCGCGTTCTTCCAGGTGGCACACAGGCGGAGATCG
>ERZ869925.1248-NODE-1248-length-12221-cov-6.105129_pt1 | contig 12221 bp, 14 predicted proteins | sample MGYA00579311_ERZ869925 | MGnify/ENA primary metagenome ERZ869925 (study PRJEB32216, sample SAMN09231817) | wastewater metagenome | place: USA: Maryland | collected 2016-07-30 | study: EMG produced TPA metagenomics assembly of the PRJNA472060 data set (Reclaimed...
CGTGGCAGCGGTTGCGGGTTGATGAAGGCCCTGCCTTTACCGGCAGGGGATGGGAATCAGGCTGGGTATCCGAAGACGAAGACGCTTGCGGTAGCTGCCGCACCCTGCGGAGTCGTCAGCGACAGATAGACGTTGCCGCTGACCGTGGGATTAGCGGCCATCGACAGCGCTTGCACGTCCGTTGCTACTCCGGTCAGCTCTGTGTATGTCTGCGCTGCCGCCACAGCTGCGGTGCCGCCCTTGGCTGCGCTTGTGTAGACGCCACCGGCAGCAGTCGTCATATTGACTGTGCCCTTTGTGACCGAGACCCCTGTGATCACGTAGTTGCCAGCGATCAGAGGGATAGCCTGGTCAGCCGTGCTGTTCATGTTCGCCAGCAACAAACGGCCGATCTGGCGGACGGCAGGCTTGGGGTTTGTTGCCGGCTTGACCAGCACACCCAGCAGGCGCAAGCGGTCTCGCAGATCAACCATGCGCATGGATTCGACGCTGCCGGCTGCGTTGGCAGCACCCACTGCAGCCGAGAGTGCAGCCACATCCGCCTCTGCCCACGTAACGACGTCTTGAGCAGTTGCTGCGGTGTTGTGCCCCATGAAAACGAGCAAGCCGCCATATTTTTGACATAGCGCCAAAGCCGCCAGCGCTTGTGCCAGCGTGCTGTTGTTGCTCAGCTCAAATGCGCGGATTGCGAGCGCGTTGTTACCGAGATTGAAACCGTACAGGTTGACCTCGTAAGGCGATGTGGTGCGAATCAGCTCGCAACCGAGCGAGGCCATCACATCGGCACCAGCCTGGTCCATGCCGCCTTGCACCCAGGGGTGATAGCTCAGGTGATCAGCCGGGATACCGAGGCCCCGAAGGCGGTTTGCGCAGGTTTCCCAATCGTTGGCATAGGCGTCAGCAGTCAGGCTTGATCCGCTGCCGTTGTTTTCGCCATTGCCGGTGAAATCGAGCGTTTGGAGCTTGTAATTGTTGACGCAATGGCTGGCAATCTGATGGCCGGCGTTATAGAGCGCGCGAATTCCATCGTCCCCGAGATAGGCGCCAGTCGTCGGAGATGCGTTTGCCGAGTTATAGCCGAACGTCGCCTTAATCCCAGCCTGCGCCAGGTAGGGGGCGACCTTGGTCAGCCAGTTCGCGTAATCGTCATCCCACGTCATGCAGACGATTGGGCGCTGGCGGGCGGGAATCAAGACTTGCTTGATCCAAACGACGCACGTCTGGCCCTTCGGAACATCAAACTTGAGCTTGTATTCCTTGAAAGTGTCAGTTCCCCACACAAAGGTATCGACAGCCTTGCCGGCCCGCACCGGGCCATTGACGAACACCCTCGGGCCTGCAACTTTGTCTCCGCCAGCAAACACTTTATCCGTTGATTGGCTCAGCTTTGCATAACCAGTGGTGCCGACAAACGACGTGATCTGAGTGACCTTGGTAGCGTCATCAATCCAGATCTCTGCCGCAACATGATCATCAAACGCCGCGAAATTGCAGACAGGCAGAAGTACCTGGTGGTTCCGATTTGCAGTGCCGTCAGACGTCATCGTCAGCTTCAGTGCAGGTCCACCGAACGGGGAATTCTGGTCAATGACGGCAACCGCCGTCATGCCAGCGCCAGGCGTCTGAGTGACATTTCGAAGGTCGGTGAATGCCTTGAGGACGCGGGCCGGAGCAAGAGTTTTCCCAGCCCCTGACACCATGGCTTGCGCCGCCGTCAGATCTAGCAGCGTGCGACCGTCAGCCCTGAGCAGGTCTTTGCCGCCCGTCGATTCGATGGCCACCGGGCCGGCGCGGTGCGTGTCCACCGGGTCAACAAAGGCAGTCCCGAGCGCTAAATTGGTATCCGCTTGGAATGTGCGCAGAAGCTCGGCCTCAATCGATGCGCCGCCGCTGAAAAGCGAGTTCGCCGGATATTTGCCGTATGGGACGAGTAGACGAACGGTCATGGCTGGCCTTACTGGTAAATGGGTTGCATGCCCTGCATTGCTTGCAGGCCAGTGACTTGCGTATCGACCTCGATTTGTCGGGTCTGCGCGGCTGTCTTTTGGGCTTCGGCTTGCTTCTTGGCGATGTCTGCCTCAGCTTCAGCGCGGCCCAGTTGCTTGGCCTCTTCCATGGCCTGCGCCTGGGCTTGCTGGTTCTGCTCGCGGCGCTTCTCGATCTCGTCAAGAATCGCGTCTTTGTTGCGCAGAGAGCTGGCTTTGATGATCGAAGTGAAGGGGATTTCTTGCTGCCCTTGCGGGGTCGATGCAAGCTCTGCCAGGACTTGGAACTGCTCGCTTTGCAGCGTGGCAACGTCCGGGCCTTCGTCAACGATGATGTCCACATCGAGGCCGGAGATGCCGTTCTCGACCTCAATCACTTGCTGCAAGCGCGGGTCGCCCGGTTGCAGTTGCAGTTGCTGAATCAGCGCCTGCTGTTCCTGTGGCTGAAGCTGGCTTATCTTGTCTTGCAGGGTCACTGGCTTGTTCAGGCCCACCCATTTCAGATTGCGCTCGTCATCAGTCACGCGCACCCACTTTTCGCCGGTCCAGAATTGGCGAATGCGCATCCACATGGCCTCATAGACCTGATGCGTCCACTCGCGCAGCCCGTCCGTTTGAGGCTCCAGCTCGGTCGCTCCGGCCTGGATCTTGGTCTGGAGTGCAACGCCAGATTGCGCCCGCTCATCCTTGCCTTGAAGCGCTGAATTCGCCCCGGTGGCGTTCATGCTGGCCAGCGCCTGGTCAAGCATCAAGACCTGGCCCTGTGCCATGTCGCCAGTCGGCAGCACGCCAAAGTCTTTGCCAAACTCGGCCGCGTCATTGATCGACACATGCCCGTCAGGCTTGGCCATTTCGACCTTCGCGGCCTTCACATCACTGATTGCGCGCTTGTTGCCGAACGTCTGCCGCTGGCTCATCAAGTGCAGCGCCTTGCTGCGGCGCTTGTTGATTTCGTCTTGCAGCGGGATCAGGTCTTTGCAGTGGCCGTATCGGTCGTTTTCGCGGTCCACATAGCCAGAGCGGGCAATGATCGGGCAGGCTGAATGGCCCCATTTGTCTTGGTACGGACTCACCACCGGATCAACCAGAAAGCCGCCCTTGGTGAATGTCGCCACCCACCATTCGCCTTCGTGCAGGTAATGGATTTGCACCACTCGCACGCGCTTGCGCTTGCTGTCGCACCACGTGTACTTCGGCCGGTCGTCGTAGGTTTCGCCCAGCACGCCCGTGATCATGGTCGTCTCAATGGCGGATTCGCGGCCCGGGTAATCCCGTTTGGCCTGCGAGGCGTCCATCCAGATCACAACGCCCTTGTAAAGCGCGTCTTCAAAGTCCAGCGCCCGCGAGTGAGGGTCGTAGAAGAAGCGGTCCCAGGGGATGCGCTTCACCAGCACCATCAAATCGCCATCGGGCTTTTGCTCGACCACCACTTCAGCCGCGCCCGTGCCCTCGATCAAGATGTCGTTGAAGACCTCCGAGCGGGTCGCGTTGAAGCGGTTCTGATCCGCCACATAACGCAGCGAATCAGTGGCGGCCTCTGCCGTCTGGTCGTCCTGAGGGTTGCGCGGGTACGCCTTGGGGTCTGTGCGCGTGCGCCGCTCCAGGCCGCACAGGCTGTCGATCTTGCGCCGGATGTGGTTGTCGTAGACGGGCGCCTGGCCACGCTTGCGGAGCGCTTGCAGCTCCGAGGCCGTGTACTGGTAGCCGTTGTAGTAGTCGCGGCATTGCTCGGCAGTCTGCCGGCTCTCCTGGGTCATGTCCTCCGATTCCTCGAAGTACTGAACCAGCATTTCCAGATGGTCTTCAGCCCCTGGCGACGGCGAAGCGTCCGCAGTTGCCTGCGATGCGCTGTAAGTTAGTGCTTGCTCCGCCATACGCGAAGTATAGCGGGGCCTCCGTCAAGTGCAAGTGCTTACTAACTTAGCTTCCAGTTATCCTCTTCGTCGGCGTCTTTGTTGAATGCTCGGTCCCAGGAGTCGCCCTGCTGCTTGGCTTGGTGCAGAGGAATAATTGCAGGATGAGCATCATTGATGGCTCGGCCCATCACGCTTGCCGCGTCTACTTCGTCGTCGTGAGAAGCTCCAGGGAAGCCCACATACTGGTCAATCACATCGTCGCCCTCTGGCCCCTCGGGAATCCACACCCGGCCCGATGCGGCCATGCCCTGGAATGCCTGCGCCTTGGTGGGCTTGTCGCTGCCGTGCGGGCTGATCGGCTCTATTCGGCAGTAGACCGACTCTTCCCGCATCATCCGCTCCATAAAGCCGGCCGATGATTTCCAGTTGTTGTCGGCTTCAGGGAACCACGCAAACGGCTGGTGCTTGCGGAGAAGGCCCTCTATGACGGGCTGACCACTTGCCAGCCTTCCCGCTGCGGCTTGGCGCCGGTTTCCGACGATCAGGTCGGCCACATCGACCATCAGGCATTGCTTGCGGAATCCGTCCACCATCCACAGATCCCCGGATGCATCGCAGCCCCAAACCCGAGCGCAGTTGAAGTCGTTGCTCTGTGCCCCGCCTGGTGCGTGGTCGGTCGTGAGGTACTTGTTGAGCTGGGCCGGCAACATGGCGGGCGTGTAACGCTTGAACCATTCACGCTTGAAGAACGTGCCCTCTGCGCTCTTCGGCTTCTGTTGATAGAGGCTTGTCCATGTGCGCCGATTGGCTTGAAATGGCGCCCAATGCTCATGGTTGAACCACTCGGGCCACAGCGTCTCGCCGATCTTGCGGCCCAAGGGATCGTCTGCTCGGTCTGCAATGGCCGGGATGCAGATCACATACCAGCGGCGACGGTCGCGGCCATCAAACCATCCTGATTGGCCATCCCACCCCTCGGGCAAGATGCGGCCGGCTGGGTCGTCTTCATGCCAGCGAGTGAGGATCATGACTTGAGGCGCGCCAGGGATCAGGCGTGAACAGAAATCGTCGGTGTACGCGCTCCAAGTCTTGTCGCGGATCGTCCCTGACTCTGCGGCTTCGCGCCCTCGGATTGGGTCATCAAGGATGCCCAGCGCCGCCCGGTTGCCGGTCAGGCCCGACAAGATGCCGCCCGCCATGAATTCGCTGCCGTTATCGAGCGTCCACTGATGCGCGGCTTTCTGGTCGGCTCGCAGTGAGCGGCCCAGCAGGTTGCTGAAGCTCTTGGAGTTGATGAGCTGGCGAGCCCTGCGGCCCTGCTTTTCCGCGATCTCGCTGGCATAGCTGGCCAGGATCACATGGCGCCGCGGCTTGCGAGACATGAACCACGGAACAAACACAACGTCTGCGTAGGTTGACTTTGCCGAGCCAGGGGGCAGCAGCAGCATCAGATTCGGAATCGTCCCGTCTTCAATGCCCTGGAGCTTCTCCAGAATCAACGCGTGGTGCGCCGCCAGCGTATTCAGGCGCATGACGCTGAACCGATCCTCTTCGCTTTCGTCGGTGAGCGGGACGGTCGGAATATCCACCAGCTGCGCGAAGTCGGCCAGGCTGGTTTGCGCGAGCCGCTGACGGGCCGCCATGACCACGGCGTCGGGGATCTCTGAAATATTCACTCGGCGCCCTCAGTCACAACTCGACCTCATCACCCAACTTGCTGGCGACAAAGGCGCGCATGGCGGCGATCAGTGGAGTTTCTCCGCGCTGCTCAAACATCATCCGCGTGCCGGATAGCGTCTTGCTCTCATAAATTCCGGCGTACCAGCGGAGATCATCAGTCCACTCATCAGGCGACGAAATATCAATCCGCTCGCGCTCGATGATCGGGCCGCCCAAAGCCCAGCAGCCCGAAGGCTCAAACCACTCAGAGTAATCGTCTATGGTCAGCGCCGGAGACATCAGCAGCCTGGCCCTCTCGCTGGGGCTTGGAGAATGTGGCGGCGCAATCTTCTGGCCATCCAAGTACACGTAGCCAAGCGCCTTTGCAACCGCCGCGTCAAGCGAAACACCTTCAAGTTCCGATGTTTTGTATTTCATGATTCATTGCCCTTTGATCGGCTTTGATGCTAGCGCACGCAGCTGCTCAGGGCTCATCTCAGCCAGCGCCGCGATCACCTCCGGCGTGGCACCCTGCGACAAAGGCGCCTCGGGGTCGCCTGCTACGGTCATCTTTTCGCCGTAGCGCTTCGGGTCCCACTTGGCCAGCAGCCTGATGCGAGTCTCAACCCGCAGCTTTGAACGGCTGATCCATTCGGAATTAGCCCGTTCTCCGCCTTCAGTCATGATCGTGTCGCCGCTGGTTTCGTCGGCAATCTCCAAGCACTCAGCGGCCAAAGCGTCAAATCCATCCTCGCGCGCGCGCGCGAAGTCGGCGGAAAAGTTGGCGTCCACTAACTTCCAATCGCTCACAGTCCTTACGGCCGGCATGTTGTCATCCCTGCAAATTACCGCCAACGGCTCGCCCTTCGACAGTCTTTCGCAGATTAGGCGGCCTAGTTCTGGCGTGAATGAACTGGGCCGCCCAAGTTTCTTTGGCTCGGCCGGCTTCTTCTGTGCGGTCTTCTTTGCTTCAGTCATGATTTCTCCAATCCCCGAGCCCTGGCCCGGTATGTGCCGCGGATCATTGCCATTTCTCCATCCGCCTGAGTCGCTTACCCATGACGGCTTTGAATCGCTCCAAGTACTCGCGGGCGAATCGCTGTGACTTTGGTTGACTGTCGAGCCAGTCAATGCGCTCGCGCCCGTACCTTGGCTTTTTGAGTAGGCCAAGAATGAAGCCCTCTTTGTTACCGCTCTTGAATAGGTTGCACTGGGCACAGGACTTGTGAATGTTCCAGAGGTTGAACTGAAGCGAAGAGCAACCGCCGTGCGCCCGGTAGTGCGAGCCGTGCCACTGGCCGCCATAGTTCGGGCCCATGTGGCAACTGATACAGCCATCGTTTCTGTCTCGAATTCGGGCGATCTTCTGAACGATGCGGCGGCATTCAGACTCAAGCTGGCCGATGGTCTTGAGGCGCTCGCGTGCGGCCTTGTCTTTCGCCCGCTCTTCGGCCGCCTCTCGCTTGGCCTTCCTGGCTGCTGCCGCCTCTCGCTTCTTGGTCTCCTGCTCTGTCCACGCACATGCACAGGTCAGGCTGTTGCTGCAAATCACCTGCCAAGGCGAGATGGGGGCGAACGGGCGGCGGCATTCCTTCACCGCGCACTTCTTGACCTTGACGGATGTGCGGGCCTCGCCAGTTGTTCGGCGGAGGGGCTGGCTGCGCTTCATGGGGGTTCGCTTGAGTGGGGCGCTGCGTTTCATGCCAGCTCGACCTTCAGATAGCGGCACATTCCGGCTGCACTCACTGACCATGTGCTCCCGCCTTGTGTCGGCTTACAGAGCAGTTCGCGGCGAGGGAAGCCCTTTGGCGCCTTCCAGCCATCTGGCGTCCAGATCGTCATGCGCTTGAGGCCAAACGCCACATGCGCAAGCGCCTGGGTCTTGATGTCGTGTTGCAGGGTCAAAGGCTCGGTCATGGATGCACCTCGCTTAAAGCGTCAGCCTTGTGTGCAGCCTTCACCTGCTCATGCGTCAAGCCAAACTGCACAAGCAAGGCCCGATATGCCGAGCTGATGCGGCCGGAGGATCTGGACTCATGGAACAAGGGGCCGCGTCCAATGGCTCGGGCTTGGCATCCCTTGCAGCCGACGTGAAACCCATGCCAGAGGCGCTGCGCGCTTTTGGTGCAGTCGATGCAAGTCATGCCGGCTCCCCCTGCTCTTCACGTCGCCGGGCTGGCGCAGCATCAGGCGGCTGGTTGTTGCGGCCCAGCGATGTGACTGACCAGCGGACCTCGTGCTGCGCACCAAAGGCCCAGGCCAGCTCCATCAGGTCTGAAAGCTCGCCCTTCGTCATCTTGCTGGTGCGCTGGCCCAGCATCACCCAGCCGCCATCAATGCCCGCCGCTACTCGCTGCTCTTTTCGCAGCCCAGCGGTCAAGATGGACTTCCAATCCTCAGGCGACAGATTGACCAGCTGGCCGCCAACCGGCCACTTCAGCTGCTCGCTCAAGTCTGTGAGGATCGACCACAGCATCCGGTTCTGCTCGGTCGAGCGGCTGGACTTGCGAGCGCTGATCGACACATCGGCGCCGGCTGAAATCATCTCCTTGCACCAGCACCAGAGCCGCACGATCTCTGCATGTGCACCTCGCTCGTCGCGGAGGGTTAGGGTCATGCGCTCTTCGCTCATGCGTCCACCATCGCTTCCTGCTCACCCTTGGCCAAAGCCTGGGTGCGCTTGCGCATGGCGATCTCGCTGGACTTGTTCAGCTCGCCCACGGTGACGGCGCCAAGGATCAAATCCCAGGCGTCAGCCAGCTCGGTCAGGTTCGTGATTTCAATGGGGCGCAGCACGTTGGAGCCGGTGGCTTTGTGCCGATCCATGGCGGCCTCTACCGTCTGCTGCGCATGGTCGACGAGCTCGGCGCATCCGGTCTTGATGACGCCGACCTTGCCCAGCGCCTCGATCTGCAGGATGGTGCCGACGATCACAGACCACTCATCCAGGCCGCCGCGGCACTCGGACAGCGTGGCGATCGCGCCGCGCAGCCGGTCCGAGAACACCTGTTGCTCTTCGGCCGTCAGGCGCGAAACGAGGTTCTTGGCGCGCTCCATCCGCCTGGCCGCCAGCTCAACATGTGCAAAGCGCTTGGCTGCCGCCAGCTGCTTCGGCGTTTCACCCAGCACCTTGCCTGCAAAATTCTTTCCGCGCTTTTTCATGCTGCAGGCCTCCAGCTGAAAACGCTCGAGTTCGGGACAGCGGCGTTCTTCCACCTCTGGTGGCGCCGAACATCCGAAATGAGCTTTGGGTCAACTCCGAGACGCTTTGCAATGGCTACCCCGCTCTCCGGGCTGGACCGCACCATCTGTACGTCCGCCAAGGTCAGCTTGGCGTACTTGCGCCCGATCGCCGTGTTTGCCGCGATCACTCGAGGATTGCCCTTGAGGCGGTCCGACTGGCCCCAGAACTTCCCGACCTCAGCGCGAGAAGCAACCTTGATGTGCTCTGGGTTGATGCAGTCGGAGGCCATGCAGATGGGCCTGTAGGTGGTGCCCTTGGGGTTCTTTCCGGTGGCAAGCCGCAGGGCCAATCGGCCGGCCAGCCAAACGCGGCCCTTGCCGGTTTCTGGATCGACAAACCATGCGCGCGGCTCCTTTCCGCCAGACTTGGCCATGCGCCAAATCCAGCACTCGTCATCGATCACGCACCGGCCGCGAAGGTCTTCAAGCGTGGTGATCGAGTTGGCCTGGCGCTTGCCGGCGTTGTTTGGGGAAAGCATCAAGGGGCTCCTTTTGCTGGCTGTTCGTTCGGCGCTCTGTCAGCCGGCACCGGATAGATCGGGATGTATGCGTCCGCCTCTTTTGGGCTGCAAACGCGCTCAAGAAGTCCTTGTTCAATGCGGCCAGGTCGGTGTCGCGCACACTTCTCGCGCTTGACGCACCAGCCGCCCATGCAGGGGGTCATGCTTTGGCCCCTTTGCGCATTGCTGGCGGCAGCAAGTCGCGCGGGATCGGAGTGAAGCCGCCCAAAACCTCGCCGCCCACCGGCACGCGATCCAAGGCGTTGCGCCACATGGCGCGCTGCGTCTCGGTCAACGTCTCGCCTGCTTTATCGCGTTCGCGCAGAGCCTTGAATCCCGCCAGCGGGTCAGCGTGGGTACCCTCTCGCTTTGCCGCCACCAGTTCCTTCAGTTCGCGCCTGGCCTTCGCTGCTGCTCGCTCATTCTTTGGAGGCGCGGACAGAAGCAACGCGGGAGGCGGCGGAAGCGCTGGACACATGCCGTAGGCGTCCTCGGCCGCCAAGCGGCCATCCTCTACCGCCGCGGCCAGGGCGCGCTTGCGGGCCTCCAGATCGCTGCCGAGCGAAGCGGTCCACTTCGCCGGCGCGGCCTCATCTCGCGCCTGGGCCATCAGCTGGGTGTAAACCTCCTTGAATGCCATGCGGGCGCCTATCCGGTCCCCTGCATGCAGCAGCGGCGAGCAGATGCCGTGCGCCTCGTCCATCTCAGCGGTCCAGACCACGGTTGCGTCCTCTCCGGACGGCAGCAGCGCCCAGGCCTCTTCTGGACCGGGCCGGCCGTCATCAATCCGGCTGATCACATCCGAGGTCGTGAGCACGCCGCGGACCTCTCGCCGGCAGCGCGCCAAGGCCCTCAGGACTGCTTGCTGCGGGTACCCACTTAGGTCATCGCAGAAAACGCCAGCAGCGGCTTCTGTGAATGTCCTGCCGCACAGTTCAGCGGTGACTGCCACCGCCTTGATGACATCAACGCTTGCCATTTGCGCGATCCTCAGCTTCGGCGGCTTCGATAAGGGCTTGGAAGGCGCCCAGGTTCGTCGCGGTCTTGTCGGTCTGCTGTGCCTTGGTGTTGGTCATGCGCCGACCGGTGGCCCATTCGGTGCGCAACTTCTCGGCATCGGACAGCAGGCAATCAACCGGGTGCATCCGGCTCACGTAGTACGAGGACTGATGCCCAACATAGAACGAGGCGACGGACGGGGCCTCGGATTCACCGACGCGCTTCACCAGCTGGGAAAGCTGGCTGTTGACCTTGGCGTTACGAACCGGCTCGGTTCCGTACCGGTTGAAGTAGGCCGTTGAGTAGGCCTCCCACACGTAGGCAGCTGCGCTTGGGTGCTGCTGAGCCGGCTTCGACTTTTGGGCGGGTGCGGAAACTTCCGCAGCCGGAACTTCAGGAATCAGTGAAGAGGGAATCAGTGAAGAGGGAATCAGTGAATCAGGAATCAGTGAATCAGGGCGATTTCCATCGTTATGCTTTGGTGGGTTCACGGTGGGTTCACCGTTATCCAATGCTGACAAGTACTTACGGCTGGTTTCCGGGTTGAACTCGGGGAGGGTCGATGTCTTTTCGGTGCTGTGCGGGGACTGGTGTTTTTTGAAGTTCAGCACCTGAATTACGGCTACCCCATCCTCCATGTAGCGACTCACAAACCCTAACCGTGCAAGTTGCGTTAGATAACCGTTAACGTCGCATTCGTAGTACGGGAATAGCTCGGCTTTGATCAGGCGCGGCTTGTCCTCAAGGCGGCCCTCTCGATCGGCCATGCACCACAGGCCGGCAAACAAGACTTGGGCGATAGAGCCCTGGTCAGCCAGTTCGTAGTTCTTGAAGAAGGCGGGTTTGATGTTTCTTGAACGGGCCATTACTTCGCCTCCAGTGCGGCCTTCTCGGCCGGCTTGGGTGTTTGGGGTGTTGGGGTGAGCTGAGGGAACCGATACGGACCCCTTGGGTTAGGGCATGCGTGGCTGCGGTGGCCCTCGCGGGTGCAGTAGCAGCAGACCTTGCGTTCGGTGCTCATGCCATTTACGCAAACAGGTCTTGCGCCTGGTTCGTGATGACGCCGGCCAGGTTCTTGGCGGCCTGGTCGAAGTAGCTCTTTTTCAGCTCTGCGCCGACAAAGCGCCGGCCCATGTTCAAAGCGACATAACCCTCTGATCCAATGCCGGTGAAGGGAGACAAAACAATGTCATCCTTGTTCGACCACAGCAGAATCCCTCGCTCGATCACCTCAAGCTGCAAGGGGCAAATGTGGCGCTCGTCGTCGTGCTCACGGGCGCTCATGTATTGCAGGGTCTTGGATGGGTTGATGTCCATCCAGACCGGGCTGGCGATCTGCTGCCACAGGTCAACCGGGAATTCATCGATGCTGTGCGTTACATGCTCTGACTCGCCAGGGGTCCGCATGGTGATGAGGTAATCCGGGATGCCCATGCGGCACATTTCAGAGCGCTCACGAATACTCTTGTGCAACAGGCCCAGCGCCTTGGTGCGAGTCATGGCCGTCACAGGGTCTTTCCAGATCGTGGCCTTGCTCGCAAAAATGAAACCGTGCTTCTGAAAGGCGCGGATCAAATCGCCGGGGAAGTCCTTCAGTCCGATATGGCCGTCTCGCTCTTTACTGGCCGGCATATCCATGCAGTGAAAGGACACATTGCGGCCGGGCTTCATGACCCGCAGCAATTCAGCGATCAGAAAATCGAAGTGCTCGAAAAACTCTTGGTCGTTACGGACGTTCCCCATGTCACGCGGGCTATTGCTGTACGTGTAAAGGCTGGCGAATGGAGGGCTGAAGATCGAATAGCCGATGGATTGCGCGGGCAATCCGCGCAGGAACTCGACGCAATCGCCGTGGGCCAGGGTGTAACGGTCGGTGACGATTTGATTGATGATGCTCATGCTGCGCTCCGAAGCCATGCGGGGACTTGAATAGGTGCCCCGGTGTTGTATGTATTGGTTTGTCGTGTTGATCCGGTGAC
>ERZ869925.1249-NODE-1249-length-12218-cov-5.169366_pt1 | contig 12218 bp, 20 predicted proteins | sample MGYA00579311_ERZ869925 | MGnify/ENA primary metagenome ERZ869925 (study PRJEB32216, sample SAMN09231817) | wastewater metagenome | place: USA: Maryland | collected 2016-07-30 | study: EMG produced TPA metagenomics assembly of the PRJNA472060 data set (Reclaimed...
AGAACAAGCACATCCCGGCCCAGCAGAAGGCGGCGCTCGGAGCCAAGCTCTTCGGTCGGTCCTGGACCGACATGATCCCCATCTTCGAGAAGGGCCGGGAGGGCTACGACGCCGCGCTCGAGTCGGCGATGGAGCTGAGCGACGCCGACATCAAGAACATGAAGAAGGCCCGGGACGCCAGCCGGGAGTTCAACGACGCGCTCGGCGACCTGCAGGTCATGGTCGGGCTGAAGCTCATGCCGGCCATGACGGAGCTGGCGCAGACGGCGGCCGACTGGATCAACGACCCCACGAACCAGAAGTCGCTGCTGGGCTACCTGGACCAGGGCATCAAGCTCGGCCGGGACCTGGCCGGCTTCCTCACCGGCACGGTGATCCCGGCGGTGTCGGGCCTGGCCGGCGCGGCATCGAGCTTCTGGAGCACCCTGCCTGGCCCGTTGCAGGACCTGCTCATCACCGGCCTGGTCGCCGATCGCACGGTCAAGTACCTCTTCGGGTTCAGCGTCACGGGCGTGGCGGCCGACATCGTGGGAGGCGTGGTCAAGGACGGCATCGGCGCGGTGCTCGGGAAGCTCGGGCTGACCCGCGGCTCGTCGCCGGCGAACCCGATCTACGTGGCCGGCACGGGCATGGGCGGTGGTGGCGCCACGGGCGGAACGGTGGCCGGTGGCGGCCGGCCAGGGATCATGGGCAAGCTGGGCTCGGCCGTGAGCATCCTGGGCGCCGTGACCATCGCCGGCGGAAGCATCGCCGCGCTCGCCGAGCAGTTCGGCATCTTCCAGCAGACGGTCGCCGACTCGCAGGCGAGCCTCCAGGAGAAGGCGGACGCGGCCCGGGACCAGACCGCGGACGCGGCCCTGGCGAACCTGCGGTCCATGAACCGCAAGCTCAACGACGTCCAGGGCCTGGACCGGATCCTGGCGGACACCTTCGGCGGTGAGCAGATCGCGGACGGGCTGGAGAACCTCAGCCACGCGGTGGCGACCAACGGCCGGCTCTCGGCGTCGCAGATCACCGAGGCGATCGGCGTGCTCGAGGAGGCGCAGCGGCAGGCGATCGCGCGCGGCAACACCAAGGTGGCCGAGAGCATCGGCCGGGACCTGGCGACGCTGCGCCGGACCGCGGCGACCCAGGGGCGCCAGACCACGACCGCGGTCGACCGGCTGAAGACCGCCGTGAAGCAGGCCCCGTCCCGGTCGGAGGACCTGCTCACCAGCATCAAGAACCAGCCCACCAGGATCGCGGTCACGGTGCCCGTGACGACGAGCGTCTCGGTCCGGGACGTCGAGTCGACCACCAGGACCAGCAGCCGGTACGGGTTCCAGGCGTCATGACGCTCTTCTACTACGGGTCGACCGGCGACCTGAACACCAACCGCATCCGGCTGGGCACCGGCTTCTCGTTCACCGAGTCGGCCGACTCGGGCACCCTGGCCATGTCCCGGGTCCGGGTGGACGACCCGTCCGGCAACCTGAACATCGTGGGCCACCACGCCTTCCGCGCGATCGAGACGGGCTGCTCCTGGCCGTCGCTGTTCCGGGGCTACTTCGCCGACCGGACCGTCAAGCGCGCGGACTCGATGCTCACCGGCGCGGCCCGCATCTGGGACGCCACGGTCTACGACCTGAACGCCGCGCTCCAGTTCGAGGTCATCCGCGGGACCGGCGCGCAGCGGCCGGCCGAGACCGACACGGAGCGCCTGGCCTGGCTGCTCGGCGCCGGCTTCCTGGGGCCCATCAGCAGCGACGACAGCGCGGTGTTCGGCGCCGACGTCGACCTGGACAAGCAGGACTACCGCGGCATGACGGCCGGCGACGTCCTGAGCGACTGCGCCCAGGTGAGCGGCTTCAATTACTTCGTGGCCTGGGACGAGACGCTCGGCGCCCCGGTGATCCACTACTACCTTCCGACCCGGGTCTTCAACGAGAGCACGCTCCGCATCAGCAACGTGCTGAGCGACGTCGACGGGACCACGGTGTTCGCGCCGGACCGGGACGCCGAGCTCACGCGCGACCCGAGCCTGGTGTACAGCGGGCTCTACTACCAGTACGGCGATCGCGCGAGCGCGGCGGTCTACGAGACCAACGCCACGGTCCTGGCCGCGATCGGCCACAAGCGGGAAGCGGCCGAGCTGGACCCGAGCGTCGGCAACGCGGCCAGGGCGAGCGCCAAGGCCGAGAAGTGGCTGGAGGAGGCGCAGACCGAGGAGGACGTCATCAGCGTGACGCTCCACAAGGTGCCGGTCGCCCAGGTCAACCTCATCCGCGCCGGCCAGCGCATCGAGGTGAAGTTCACCCATCTGCCGGGCTACTCGAGCTGGACGTGGATGCGGGTGGTCCGCCGGACGGTCGCCCAGGACGGCGACACCCAGGAGTTCTACGCGCTCACCCTGGCGCTCAACGACCCGAAGCAGGGTGGCTCGCGCGTCCGCCACAAGCCTGGCCGGCGGCCGGACGCCGGGCCGCTCGCCGAGGGCTCCAGCATCAGCCTGACGTCGCGCGAGATGCACTGGTTCATGGACGGCTTCGAGGCGGACCCGACGCCGGACGTGAGCTACGGCAACCCGATCATCAAGCGGATCGGGTCCTGGGTCTATCACAACGTGGCCTACACGACCTGCGGCTGCCCGATCGGGAACGGCGGCTGGTCAGGCGTCGCCATCTTCGAGGGCTGGTGGGAGTACTCGGCCGGCACCCTGGCGGACAACGTGGTCGGGATCCGCTTCACGATCTCGGCCGCCGACCCGACCTACATCTACGGGATCGCCGAGGGCAAGCCGTACTACTACGGGTGGCTCGACGTCCAGCCCGACGACGTGGGCCAGTACCACCCGATCGGCCTGGTCGATTGGGTGAGCGACGGAGCCGTGGTCGACGTCCCGCGGAGCGCCGTGGTGGAAGGCGGGACGAGCTACTTCTGCATCGCGCCCGGGTGGCAGTGCCAGCAGGGCGCGTTCTTCTGTGCGCAGGACCTGGTCAACGGCGTCAACGGGCCCGCCGGCGCGATCACGTCGGGAGGCGAGGGCGACAGCGGGAACCTCCGGGTCCCGACCGTCACGGCCAAGTACCTGGTGCTCTCCGGGACCAGCGGGCTGACCGGGTGGGTCCCGGGCGACGGAGCCATCAACGGCACGAACAAGACGTTCACGCTCTCGGGCTGGGACGGGACCGGGATCCCGCAGGCGAAGCTGAACGGGCTGATCCTGGACCAGACCGACTTCGCCTGGTCGGACACCGCGCTCACCGTCACCCTGGCCGTGGCGCCCCAGGAGGGTGACAACCTCACGTTCCGCTACCAGGCGGGCTCCTGATGGGCGTGCTCGTCAACCTCTGGACCCAGGTCCGCAAGACGCTGAACCTGGTCAACGGAGGCACCGGCAACACCGAGGGCTGGAGCCAGGGCGTCATCAAGGTCTGCGTGAACCGCACCGGGTCGACGCTGCCGCTCTGGACCCTGGTGCGGCTCTCGCTCGACTACAACGATGCCCGGGTCGAGAAGACCACCACCCAGGGCGAGACGGGCGTCCTGGGCGTGGTGGTGGGCTACTGGACGATCGACGACCCGAACACGCTGATCCAGGACGACGCGCCGGACGTGAGCAACGTGGCCGTGATGACGCACGGCACCGTCCGGGTGAACCTCGACAGCACCGGCGCCACCAGGGGTGAGTACGCCTTCGCCTCGAACACGGACGGCACGGCCAACAGCGACGCGACCGTGGGCGCCGGAGCCTTCGGCATCTTCCAGGGCTCCGGAGGCGCCAGCGGGACGGGCCTGGTGCTGCTCACCGGCACGCAGGGTGGAGGCACCGGAGGAGGCGCGAGCTTCGGCACGCCGGCCCTGACGCTCGGGACCGCCAACGCGGCCGGCGCGGCGAGCACGGCGATCCGGACCGACGCCACCATCCTGGCCTTCGACGCCACGACGCCGGCGAGCTCACCCCTGGGCGGTGCGGGCTCCGTGGGCGCTGCAGCGGTCGCAGCGCGCCGGGACCACGTCCACCCGGTCACAGGCGCCCTGGACGCGCTCAGCGACGTCACGGCGCCGACGCCGGCGACGGGCGACAAGCTGACGTGGAACGGCTCGGCCTGGGTCAACCAGTCGCCTGGCACCGACGCGAACATCTGGCGGCCGCTCATGGATGGATCGGTGCCCGGTACCATCATCCTGAACGGCGGCAACGGCGAGGCGATCATGGCCTACGGGCCAGCGTAGGAGGCACCCATGGCAGCCACGGTCGCAGGGATCCTGCTCTTCGGGACGCACGCCGGGCGGCCCGCGTCCGGCGTCTCGGTGGGCACCCTCTACGCCTGCAGCGATCACGACCTGATCTACCAGACCACCGACACCGGAGCCACGTGGGTCACGTGGGCGGACCTGGCGGGATCGGGCCCGAGCTTCGCGACGCCGGCGATCGTCCTGGGCTCGGCGGCCGCGGCCGGCGCTGCTGGCACGGTCATCCGGTCGGACGGGACCATCGAGGCGTTCGACGCCACCAACCCCGCGGCGACCGTGCCCGGCGACGCTGCGGTGGTGGGCGTGGCGGCCAAGGCCGCGCGGCGCGATCACGTCCACCCGAGGCTCCTGGACACCGGCGTCATCAACGTGGTCATCGACGGCGGAGGCGTGGCGCTGACCACCGGCCGGAAGATCGACCTGTACTGCCCGTTCGCGTTCACCATCAACGAGGTGACCATGGGCGCCGACCAGTCGGGCTCGGTGGTCGTGGACATCTGGAAGGACACCTACGCCAACTACCCGCCGACCGTGGCCGACACCATCACGGCCAGCGCCAAGCCGACGATCACCACGGCGACCAAGTCCCAGGACGCGACGCTCACCGGCTGGACGACCGCGGTCGCGGCCGGCAACTGGTTGACCTTCAACGTGGACAGCGCCACGACCATCACGCGGGTCACCCTGGCGCTCAAGTACACGAGGACCTGAGATGGCGACCAGGCTCTACTTCAACGAGTCGCAGAACGCGGCCTTCGACATCGGCGCGGCGGTGAGCAGCCTGTGGGAGCAGACCATCGCGTCCGGCGTCTTCCCGACGAAGAAGCTGCTGATCACCCCGGACGGCAACAGCAACACGAACCACAACCTGGGCAACCTGGGCACCGGCGCCAACCCGTGCGACATCCTGTTCGGGCAGTTCATGACGGACGTGCTGCCCTCCGGCGTGCTCATCAGCGGGACCATCCAGGGCAACATCGTCTGTCGCGAGGGCAACACGGCCGACAACCTCTACACGCAGCTGGGGCTCTACGTGGTCGACTCGGGAGGCGCCCTGGTGCACACCCTGCTCGGCGGAGCCAACACCGGCGGGACCGAGGCGAACAGCCCGAGCGCCAACAACCGCAACCTGCCGCGCAACGGCTCCACGGCCATCAGCAGCTACACCACCGTGAACGCGACGAGCCGGGTGGTGGCCGAGATCGGGATGCGCACCGAGTCGACCAGGACGACGGCTGTCGGCTACATGTACTTCGGGTCCGGCGTCACGTCGGACCTGCCCACCGGCAACGGAGGCGACAACAGCACCACCAAGCGTCCGTGGATCGAGTTCAGCGCCGACATCTTCACCCCGCCAGCAGCGGCCGGCGGCAAGAACCAGGTGGTGATGTTCGGGTGACAGGAGGACTGATGGAAGGCCTGATCGGCGGCCTGGTGCTCGGGTGGCTGCTGCACGAGGTGATCCTCCCAGCCTGGGTCGCGGCTCGGCATCCGCGCCACCATGGCCGATGAGCCGCGCAAGCCATCCCGGACCCCGGACGAGCTGGCGGACCTTCGGCGCTGGGCCGTCAAGGTGTTCCTGGCGCTGAGCGTCCTGGTGGTGGTGGTCGACCTGGCCGGCCGGCTGTTCAAGGACCCGAGCTTCCGGGTCGACCCCGTGGTGTTCGGCCTGGTGTTCGGGACGCTACTGGCGCTGCTCGGTCTCGAGGGCATCAACCGCGCGCTGGGGTCCGGCAAGTGATCGAGCTCAACCCGATCCCCTGGGTGCCCGTGACGTCCGCCATGGCGCTCGGCGCGTGGCTCCTGGTGCTCTACCGCGTCCGCGCCCAGGTCCGCCACAGCGAGCTTCTGCCGGAGGCGGTCCGGGAGGGGTCCCTGGTGGCGGTGCTGGCTGCCTGCATCGGCGGCACGCTGGCGAGCCTCGGGGTTCACGGACCTGATCACCGACGAGACGTCCGCAGCGCTGGCGATCGCCTGGCGCGCGTCCGTCCTGGCCTGCGGGATCTACGCGCTCATCGGGTCCGCCATGGGCGGTCGCGTCGACTGAGCGCGATCCAGGCGAAGGCGAGACCAGCGACGAGCCCGAACGGGAAGAGGTCCATGCGCCGATCCTGACGCATGGACCCCTGGAGGGTGGGTAGGCAGAAGTACCTACGCGATGGCAGCGTCCAGGATCTGCGCGAGCTCGGGCGCCAGGACCTTGGTGCGCAGGTAGCGCGCGCCGTACCCGTTGGCGAAGAGCGGCATGGACCCGCGGAAGGCGGCGTCGATCGTCCAGGCCTGCTCGCCATCCAGGCGCGAGACCTGGAGCGCGATGCCATCGACGTCGAGCTCGGCGTACCACCCGTCGACGCCTTCGGTCATGCCCGCGGTCCAGGCAGGGTTGATGAGGCTGGGCACCAGGCCCGGCTTGGTGCGGCGCTCCGGCGCCTGGAGGATCGCGGGTGCGAGCTCGCGGCGCTCGCTGGGTGTGGCGCTGAGGGTTCGTGCCATCGTGGTTCTCCCTTCGTCCGCTGTTGAGGCGGGGTGGCTGGCTAGAGGCTCGGGCACTCGATCGAGTCGAGCATGTCCTGGAGCAGGGCGACCCGCCGCTCCTGCGCGATGATCTCGCGCGGGTAGTACCCGACGCCGTTGGCGCAGCCCGTCGCGCGCATCGCGTCGAGCAGCGCCTGGGCGCCTTCGAGCACCCGTGCGAGGTCCATGTGGTGGGCGATGGTGGCTGCGTGCGTGGTGTCCATGCGCATACGATGGCTCTGACGCGCGCACGAGTCGATGGGACCATGGTCCCATCGGGCGGTAACCGTTGCGCGACCGCGCCATGGGACCATCGGGTGGCTACCTGCAGGCGGCGATCGCGAGCGATACTCCAGGTCCTGGCGCCTCCAACGGGCGCCCGCATCGAGGGCCACGATCATGTGCCACCGCGACGACTACGCCCACATCCTCGAAGGCGAGCCATCGCCCGAGGAGCGCGCCGCCATGGCGGCGATCCCGCAGGAGCCCGAGCGCCGGCCGCGCGACGTCAGCGGGCCCTTCACCGAGTACGCGCCGACCTGGCTGGCTGGCCTGCCCGCCGAGGAGGACGCCTTCGAGTTCGCCAGGGGCCTGGTCTTCGGGCAGGCGGGCGCGCGCATCGCCTGCCAGCGCCCGAGCTTCGACCCCTACTGGTGCATCGTCCACAGCGACGACTTCGCGGATGGCGCGAGCGCCTGCGAGTCGGCCCGATGACCCGCCTGGCTGTCGGTGAGGCGCGCTACGAGACGCGCTCGATCGACCTGCCGATCCGCAAGGGCAAGACCCGCCCGTCGCGCAGCGCGATCGCCAGCGCCATCCACACCGCCATGGACGCGCTGTATGCGGAGGCCTACCTGATCGTCCACCAGGAGCGCATGGGCTACGACGAGTACCAGATCACGGTCCTGTTCTTCTGGCGGACCGAGGAGGACCCTTCGTGACCGGCCAGCCCACGAACGGGTGGCGCGATCCCGCGACCATCCTCACCTGCGCCGAGCCAGGCTGCTCGCGCATCACCCGGGCGCTCGTCCAGATCGACGGGTGGCAGTGCTGGGATCACGCGCCATCCGCTGGCTGGCCGGAGCCGGACGAGCCCTGCTCCGACGACTTCGACTGCGCCCGGACCTGCTACCAGGAGGGCGACGACTTCGTCTACGAGACCACCCGCGACAACGGCTGGGGTGGCGACGAGGACGTCCAGGCGTACTGCCCCTGCGACCACCATGGAGTGAAGCGATGAAGCGCAAGCCCAAGTCCACCATCGGCGCGACGGACGCCGAGCTCACCAACGGGATCGGCTACCTGCCCTGGATCCCGCCCCAGGGGTGGAACGAGGACCCGCTGGCGCACCGCCACACCGAGGCTCGCCTTGGTGCCGCGGCGTGGCGCCATGCCGCCTTCGAGCGGCGGACCTTCGCGTCCGACTGGATCGCCACCCAGATCCACCCCGCGCGGGTCCAGGCGATCGGCCAGACCCCCGTCAAGCCAGGCGATCGCGACTACGTCGCCGCCTGGTGGGAGGAGCGCGAGCAAGGCTGCCCGGCCTGGAAGGAGCAGCCATGAGGCGGAAGCTGCACCGCGCCGCGCCCCGGCCGGGCACCATCCAGGACGGCATCGCGACCTGCCTCTGCGGCCGGCCGCTCATCCACGTCGCGGCGATCCAGTACCAGCAGGGCCACTGGCGACACAACCCCCGAAGGGAGGCGCTCCGATGATCGAGTCGCTCCAGGCGTACCTGGACCAGATCCAGGCGGCCGGCACCAGCGGGACGGTGGCGCTCGGCGCGCTGCTGCTCCTGGTGGCGCTGGCCATGGCGGTGAAGGGATGGCGGTCGTGACGCTGGTCCACGACCCGTCCGACCCACCGGAGGTCTGCTGGGCCTGCGTCGATGACGTGGTCAACGCCCCGCACGATCCGATGGGCCACCACGATCCCGAGGTCGCGGGCCAGGACGACGACGGACCGTTCTGCGTCTGCGGCCACCACCTGGAGGAAGCGCCATGAGCACCACCATCCCTGGCGCCATCCTCCGCCGCGCGCTCGTCCAGGAGGCGCCGCCGATCGCGCCGGCGATGATGCAGGACGCGGACCTGGATCGCGTCCTGATCGCGCTGGAGGAGGCTGGCTACCTGATCGTCTCGCGCGCCGACGTCCATGCGCTCCGCGCGGCCGCGGACAAGGTCCTGCGCTTCACGCCGGCGCAGTCGACCTGGTGCAACGTGACGGGCTGCGCGCTCCACGGCGTCCGCGACCATGGCCACCAGGGCGGCAGCCCGACCCCGACCCGATGAGCAAGCCCTGCAAGACCTGCGGCGTGGTCAACGGGCACCGGATCGGATGCCGGCGCTCGATCGCCCGGGCGGCGCTCATCAAGGCCGTCATCGACTGGCACCACGCCTCGCACCGCGGGGAGTTCGAGACCTGCAACGAGCGCGAGTGCTACGCCTGCCATCCGTCGGTCCTGCCCGGATGAGCCCGACCGCCATCGACCTGAGCGCGCCGTGCATCCTGGTGCGTTCGCGCGACGCTTCCTACCCACGGAGGCGCATCGGTGGTCGTATCAGGTACGTCCACCGAGTAGCGTTCGAGGCCGCCAAGAGGCGCCTTGACCCGGACGAGACGGTGGACCACGTGTGCTTCAACAAGCACTGCATCCAGCCCTTGCACCTGGACGCCTGCTCGCGCGCGGAGAACACGCGAAGGGCAGACCTGGCCGGCAGGAACGGTCACCCATCGGCCGCCGTCCCCGGCGTCTCGGAGTGCGCCAACGGCCATGCACCGCGGTGGTCCGCGGACGGGAAGCGCTGCCTGGACTGCCAGCGCGAGAGGATGGCACGTGTCCGGGCAGCCTGACCTGCGCTGCACGTGGCCCGTGCCATCGAGGAACGCGGACCAGACCTGTGCCGCCCAACCTGGCACAGCCTGGTGGTTCGATAGCTGGGGTCGGCGGATCGTCCGCTGCAAGAAGCACTACCGGGAGGCGGCCGGCAACGCGGCGCGCGCTCTCGGATGGGAGGTACACGAGGTATGACCAGACTCCACCGACGGGTCCGCCAGGACGGGTGCACGTGCGGCAACCGCCAGGAGCCGGGCCACGCGCCCGGCTGCCAGGTCCGTCCGATGCACCACCCGTACTGCGGCGGGATCGGCTGCTGCAGGTCGGTCATCGAGACGATCGTCGGGGACCGCGACGCCCAGGCGATCAGCCACCTGATCGCGCAGCGCGAGGCGGACGACAACGAGACCGCATCCGATGGAGGTGAACTGTGACCACGCCCATGCTCACGCCGCTCGATCGCGAGTGGCACGAACGCCGGCTGACCGGCTTCGGCGGATCCGAGGTCGGCGCGCTGCTGGGCATCAGCCCGTATGCCAACGCGCGGACCGTGGTCGAGCGCAAGGGACGCCTCGTCATCGAGGACCCGGACGCTCCGCAGCGCCTCCGCCTTCGCCTGGGGCGAGAGATGGAGCCGATCCTGCTGGAGCATCTGTGGGAGGCGATGGCGGAGCGCCATGGCTCCGTCGCGCGGCCGCGGCGCTCCGGGCTGCTCTGGCGGATGCCCGGGCACGACTACGTCATCGCGGACGTCGACGGGTTCCTGGGCGACTGGCTGGCGGAGTGCAAGACCGACGAGTACGGCTCGCTCCCCTGGGGCGACCCGGATGGCGACCCGGCCAAGTCGGTGCCGCCGGCGTACTACGCCCAGGTCCAGCACGGGCTGGCCGCCACCAGCAAGCGCCGCGCGGTGATCATCGTCCTGATCGGGCTGCACGAGGAGCGGGTCTACGAGGTCCCGCGCAACGACGAGTACATCGCCAACCTGCTGGAGTTCGAGGGTCCCATGTGGGCCCGGGTGCTGGCCATCCGGGAGCGCCTCGGCAACGACCAGGACGCGCCCATCGAGGACCTGCTGCCGGCGCTCGAGGGCGAGGCGCTCAGCGACCACCTGCGCGAGACCTTCCCGCGATCGACGGAGGTCATCCGATCCGCCACGGCGGAGCAGGAGAAGCTGATGCGCGACCTGCGGGACGCGCGCCGCGCGCTGGCCGCGGCGGAGGCGGTCGACGCGATCGTCACCGCCAAGGTCCAGGACGTCATCAAGGACGCGGCCGGCCTGACCGGCGCGGACGGCATGATCACCTGGCGGACCGGCAAGGATCGCGAGTCGACCGCCTGGGATCTGGTGGCCATGGCCTACGCCGCGCTCATCAAGGAGCGGCTGACCGAGGTCGATCGGATGCCGGTCGGGGACTGGCTTGACAGCGTCCGCACCATGTACACCACCACCAAGCCCGGATCGCGGACCTTCCTGGTTCCGCGGGCCTGGTCCAAGTAGCCGTCAACGCGGCAAGGAGGGAACCGATGCCACCCCGGAACCAGGCGCGCCCGGCGCAGACCAGCGCGCTCACCGTCCAGGAAGCCAACGACCAGCAGCTGCGGCGCGTGGTCGACCTGGTCACCAAGAAGCAGGACCAGCTGGCGATGCTGCTCGCCGGCGGCGTGGACACCGAGCGCTTCATCACCGTGGCGCTGGCCGCGGTGCAGGGCCAGCAGAAGCTACTCGAGTGCACGCCTATCTCGATCTTCACCGCCATCCGCGAGGCGGCCACCTACGGGCTGGAGCTCGGCCCGCTGGGCGACGCCAGCCTGGTGCCCTACGACGGCGAGGCGACCCTCAGCGTCGAGTACCGCGGCTACCGGAAGCTGGCCATGCGCGATGGCACCGTCCGGGTGATCGCTGCCGACGTGGTGTACGAGGCGGACGCGTTCCGCATCGTCTCCGGGTCCGAGTCCCCGGGGATCTACCACGAGCCCGCGCTGACCGATCGCGGCAACATCAGGGGCGCCTACGCCTGGGCCCGCCTGGCGAACGGCGAGCTCGTCTACGTCTGGATGACGGAGGCCGAGCTCTACAAGCGGCGCGACGTCTCGCGCTCCTGGCGGACGGCGCTGAAGTACGGGCGCACCGACTCGATCTGGCACCTGTGGCCGGTCGAGATGATGCGCAAGACCGTGATCAAGCGCCTCTGCTCCGAGCAGCTGCCGCTGACCCCGCTGCTCCGCGAGGCGATCACCAGGGACACCGACAACGACCTGGCGCGCCAGGAGGAGCGCTCCGCCATCCAGCCCGGACAGCTGCAGGGCGGCGACGCGCGGCAGCGGATCCTGGCGGCCATGGGCGTCGAGAAGCCGGCGCTCGCGGCCGGCGATTCGGCGCAGCCCGCGCAGGCGGCGGACGCCGATGGGGTGGTGATCGACCAGGACGACGAGGCGGCCGCGGCGTTCGAGGCCGCTGGCGCCACCGCGCCGGAGGCCCCCAGCCCGCGAGATTCGGCCCAGGGCGCCTCGGAAGCGCCCGCGGTGGTGTGTTCGTCCGCATCGCCCTACGAGGACGTGCCTGAGCCATGCACCAAGCCGCTGGGCCATCGCCTGGTCTGCGGCAACGGCAAGGCGACCTGGGAGACCC
>ERZ869925.1250-NODE-1250-length-12205-cov-9.179177_pt1 | contig 12205 bp, 19 predicted proteins | sample MGYA00579311_ERZ869925 | MGnify/ENA primary metagenome ERZ869925 (study PRJEB32216, sample SAMN09231817) | wastewater metagenome | place: USA: Maryland | collected 2016-07-30 | study: EMG produced TPA metagenomics assembly of the PRJNA472060 data set (Reclaimed...
TGACGATCGTGGCAGGAGCTGCCCATGCTGCATGCGTAGTGACCACGAACCCAGTACCAAACGGTCGCCTGATCGTGTGCACGACTTGCTGCGTAGGGAATAATTGCAGCACGAACTGTATCTGAGGCAGCGATGAATACACAAGGATTTGAGGCTCTCATTAACCTGATTGAGATGGGAGCATTCAAGAATAATGAAGACATCGCCAAGGCTCTTAGATCTGGGCTCAGGGACTTTGGCCCTAAGCCATTAAGTGATGAGGAAATAGAAGTTTTATGGGAAAAGCACTGTCCGTTTGATCTAACGGCCGGAATTGATTTTGCTAAGGCAATAGAAAAGGAGCATGGAATCGTATGACTGATGCCGAACGTCTGAAGAAGATGGCAGAGCTGCTTGTCGATAAGCAGATGAAAAAGATTAGACCAATCCTGGTCGAGGTTGCCGTGTCCATGCTCAGGACCGGTCAGCAACAGGCAGTTGAGCAGATACAGCGCAAGATGCGCGAGAAAGGAATGCTATGACACAAGAACAATTGCACATTGAAGAGAAGACCAACGGCACTATGGAGGTGGTTAGCCTGCGTGACTACTATGCTGCTAGGATCCTCCAGGGGCTGGTAGAGAAACACGGAACGTCTTACATGTATGAAAGCATCAGGGAAGCTTTCCGCATGGCCGATGCTGCCATAGCAATCCGCGAGGAGAAGACAAATGGCTGAGGAGCTGACCAAGCCCAATGCGACTGATGACTTCGTGGTGGTGAACAAGAAGCAGCTTGAAGAGCTTTGCTACCGGAAGGCGTCGGTCGTGGTGGGCAACTACAGAATCACGCAGCTTGATGATGGGACCGTCTGGATTGGAGCAGCAGATGGCGGGGAAGGCGGGCAGTTCAAGAACTTCGAGGAGTGCTTGGACAAGTTCTACCGGGAGAACTTCTGATGACCTGGTGCTGCGCTTGTAAGCAAGAGTGCAATGTCATTGAAGTTGACTTTGGCATAGGATCGTATGAATACTGGGGATCGAAAGGCATTGACATCGATCTCCAGGAGGTCAGCGATTGCTGCGAGGCTGACTGGACTGATGAAGACCCTAACGAAGATGACGATGATGGAGACGAGGAATGAGGTACATGATTCTTGGGATTATGGCAATCTGCACGTGTCTGGTAGTCGTTGCTGGTCTTGCCTTGTTTTTTGACAGTCTGAGTGAACCTGAAGAACCTCGGATCAGGGTCATCAAGACATAACTATGGGAGAAAGATGATGGCTGATGCTTTATTTGGTTTGATAGCAGGATTGGTCGCGGTATTATTGGGCTCATGAAATGGACCGAAATGATTACCACGAACTTGACTTGCAGCTGGGCAACGCTATGCAAGAGATTCGAGAACTTGAAGCAAAGATTCGGGAGAGGGACGACACGATCGCAGAGCTGCGAAGCCTGCTCAACCGTATCATCGCCACTGCTCAAGAGAGCTATTCACTCAGCTCAAAAAGAGATGGACGATTTCAACCGACTAGTGGCAAAGAAGTGTCAAAAGAAGCGTTCTGACGGCGAAATTTAGTTTATGATGATCTGCATGCAGTTGCCAAAACATGCAGCTTTGAGGGCCCTCACAGGCCCTCTTTTTTCTTCCTCGCACTGCGTAGACTATTCCTCAGGCTCAATGTCCTGACGGATCTTGCAGCCAAGGTCTATTGGATCTTGCTTCAGGAAGTCAGTCACTGCTTTGCGTCGTCTGGCGGACCTCGGGCCACCACAGTGCTCACAAGGATGACCGCAGACTGAGCAGTATGACCTTGGGCTTTCGAAGGCTCTGACGACCCTCCGCTTGTGCTCCTCACGACAATGCTCGAGGTACTTGGCTTGCCAACCACGAATGGCGATTAGTTCATCGATGGCAGCGATCACGTGGTTCGTGACTTTGCGGCCCTTGATGGCGTTGAAGAAGGTTCCCCGACTGATGGGCAAGCCCTCATCAGCTTCGCGCTCATACAAGCGACTGATGTTCGGGTGACCTGAACCGTACTCACTGGCCCACAAGAGAATCTTGATGGTGTCTAAGTCGAGTGCCGATGCTGCTTCTACAGGACGTGACATTTCATGCTCCTTGGTTAAAGTTGCAAGCAAAATGCTTGTGGTTGCATTATATCAAATCTGTACAACCTGCGCGACTTTTTGTGAAAAATGGTCCGGGGATCAGGGGACTCGATCGCAAAACCCCTATAGAGGGTTTTTAGAGCCATAACTAAGTGAATTAATTCAACCAGTTATGAGCACGCGTGGACTAGTGAACGAACGAACGAACGAAAGAAATCAATAACTTAAATGACTGAATTTATTCTGTTATGCCTGAAAAAAGTGCTCTATAGGGATTTTGAGCAGGGCTATGTACGTTGTTGCGCAGCACGATCTAAAATAGAAACCAAATAGAACTGCAAGGAGCCTGCTATGCCATTCCAGAAAGGCGTCAAACCCGAAGGATCCGGACGCAAGAAAGGATCACAGAACAAGCGCAATCTTCAGCGCCAAGAGATCTTTGAGAAGATCGTCGAGAAGCACGGTGATCCCCTTGAAGCCTTGGCAGAGATGGCTTTCGACCCGAACCACGACCTGATGGTCCGCAAAGACTGCATGAAGGAACTGGTTCAGTACGGACATGCTAAGAAGAAAGCAATTGAGATCAGTGGTCCTGATGGAGGACCCGTTGAAGTCAAGCTCGAACTGATCGAGCAAATCACAGGACTGATTGAGAAGCTGAACAGCAAATGATCCTCACGCAGTCGGAGCTTACGACCATCCAGACAAACCTCGCGCAGCTAGACGTCGAGGACCTGGAGCTGCTTGCATGGAAACTCAAATGGAAGGCCACGGCAAGGCCTGAACAGATCACACCTGACGGCGACTGGAACATCTGGCTGATTCTTGCAGGCCGAGGATTCGGTAAGACCAGGACCGGGGCTGAGGACATCGCGAACTACGCAGCTGCTAACCCTGGCGTCAGATGCGGGGTCATCGCACCAACGAGCTCTGACATTAGAGGCGTTTGCTTTGAAGGTGAGTCTGGGCTGCTGTCGATCCTGCCGCCAAGCATCATTGCTAACCACAACAAGAGCCTGGGTGAACTGACCCTGACCAATGGTTCATCGATCCGTGGCTTCTCTGCTGAGGAACCTAGCCGTCTACGTGGTCCGCAGTTCCACCGAGTTTGGTGTGATGAGCTGGCTGCGTGGCAGTACGTCGAAGAGACCTGGGACATGATGCGGTTCGGCCTGCGTCTTGGCGAGAACCCACAGGTCATCGTGACGACCACCCCACGGCCTATTGAACTGGTCAGAAACCTGCTCAAAGAGTCTCAAAGCCCGAAGTCCAAGATCCATGTAACCCGAGGCTCAACCTACGACAACGCAGCGAACTTGGCCAAGTCCTTCCTTGACCAGATCACGCAGTACGAGGGCACCCAGCTCGGACGCCAAGAGATCCATGCCGAGGTCATCGACCCTGAAGAGACTGGCGTCATCAAGCGCAGCTGGATCAAACTATGGCCCAAGGACAAGCCGATTCCAAGCCTGGAATACATCGTCATGAGCCTTGACACGGCCTTCACGGAGAAGAGCACCGACCGCAAGACCCATGACCCGGACCCCACGGCCTGCTCAGTCTGGGGCGTGTTCAGGCATGAGAAGAAGCCAGCCTTCTTGCTGCTCGACTGCTGGCAAGAGCATCTCGGTCTGCCAGGATTGATCGAACGGGTACGAAAAGAGTACGTCGTCAGGTACGGCGACGATGACATGAAGCCCATGATCAAGCCGATCATTGGCCCGAAACAGTCTTATCTGACAGGCCGAAGCCCAGATCTGCTGATTATCGAGGACAAAGGATCAGGTATCAGCCTCCGCCAGATGCTGGCTCGTGAGGACATCCTGGCCTATCCATACAACCCTGGACGAGCGGATAAGCTCCAGCGGTTGCATGCAGTTTCACATTTATTTGCACACGGATTCGTTTGGGTAGTAGAATCTGACAAGCGGCCTGGGAATCCACGTTCCTGGGCTGAACCACTTATTTCACAGCTTTGTAGTTTTACTGGCGAAGGATCAATCAAGCATGACGACTTTGTGGACAGCACGACACAAGCGCTCCGCCTCTTGGCAGATCGCGGCTATGTCTCAGTCACCAAGCCGTCACCAGAGCGCCGTGAAGCTGAATTCAAACCGCAACTAGTGAATCCTTACGCGGCTTAACCGGAGAATTGAATGGCAGAACGTGACGAAGACGAGAACCTAGGCGAGATGGTCGACCTTCCGGAAGAAGCAAGCGATGTCGAGGACACCGAAGACGGCGGTGCAATGGTCACACTCGATGACCGAGCTACTCCAGCCGAGTCAGAGTTTTATGCGAACCTTGCCGAAGTCTATCCAAGCTACGAACTAGCAAACATTGGTTCAGAGCTCTGTGACCTGATTGAGAAAGACAAAGAGTCTCGCAAGAAGCGTGACGAACAATACGAAGAAGGCCTGAGACGTACTGGCCTTGGTGATGATGCTCCTGGCGGCGCGTCATTCACTGGTGCCTCGAAAGTCGTCCACCCGATGCTGACTCAGGCTTGCGTGGACTTTGCAGCTCGCGTCATGAAAGAGCTGTTCCCGCCTGATGGTCCTGCCAAAGAGAAAGTCGTTGGCGAACCCACCCTTGACAAAGTAGAAAAAGCTCAACGCATCACGCGTTACCTCAACTGGCAGATGACCGAGCAGATGCCCGGTTTCCGTGCCGAGCTTGAGCAGCTCTCGACCCAGTTGCCTCTTGGCGGCGGTCAGTATCTCAAGATCACTTGGGACGCAAACACCAAGAAGCCAGTCCCGATGTTCGTGCCCATCGATGATGTGTACTTGCCCTTCGCAGCGACGAACTTCTACACAGCAGAGCGCAAGACCCATGTTCAGTACTTGACAAAGATCGAGTACCAGAAGCGTATTCAAGCAGGCATGTACCTCGATGTCGACGTAGCCGTTGACCCATTGCCTCCTGACGAGTCTAAAGCAGCCAAGGCCAATGACAAGATCGAAGGCCGCACCTCAGACAGCTACAACGTCGATGGTCTACGCACCGTGTTCGAGTGCTACATCATCATGGACCTTGACAACGGTGACGGTCTGGCTCCATACATCATCAGTATTGACAAGTCAACGCAGCGCATTCTCAGCATCTATCGCAACTGGGAAGAAGGCGATGAGACCAAACAGGAAATGTACTGGATGGTCGAGTTCCCGTTTGTCCCTTGGCGTGGTGCTTACCCAATCGGTCTGATTCACATGATCGGTGGTCTGAGTGCAGCGGCCACTGGTGCCCTTCGCGCACTTCTAGATTCAGCTCACATCAACAACTTCCCAGGCCTCTTGAAGCTCAAGTCAGGTGCTGGTGGTCAAACAGACCGTGTTGATCCGACCGAGGTCAAGGAGATCGAAGGTAGCTTCGGCCAAGACGACATCCGCAAGGTCCTCATGCCGATGCCTTACAACCCACCGAGCCCGGTTTTGTATCAGCTGCTTGGTACATTGGTTGATGCTTCTCAAGGTGTGGTCCGCACGACGTTTGAAGACCTTGCAGACAGCAATACCAATACGCCAGTCGGCACGACGCTAGCTCGTCTTGAGCAAGGCATGGTTGTGTTCTCAGCCATCCATGCTCGTATGCATGACGCAATGGCCCGCGTGCTGAAGCTCCTGTTCCGCTTGAACAAGACTTACCTCGAAGAATCTGAGGTTGTTGACGAGACAGGCGAGCTGCTAGTTAAACGATCAGACTTCGAAGGCCCGATGAATGTTGTGCCAGTCTCTGATCCCAACATCTTCAGTGAAGCTCAGCGCTTCGCCCAGGTACAAGCTGTCATGCAGCGTGCCAAGGAGATGCCGCAGCTTTATGATCTTCGCAAGGTCGAAGAGATGTTCTTAGAGCGTCTCAAGATTCCTCAAGGCAAGGAGCTCTTGTTGCCAAAGCAGCAGCCATTGGAGCTGAATGCAGTCAACGAGAACATTGCCGCCACGATGCGCCGTCCGATCGTCGCATTCCCTGAGCAAGATCACTTGGCTCACTTGCAAGTGCACTTAGACTTCATCACGAACCCCATGTTTGGTGGCAACAGGATCATCGGATCAGCTGCCTTGCCATTGCTGCTTGATCACATCAAGGAGCACATGGTCTTATGGTACGCAAACCAGATCTTCGAAGAGGCTTCAGACGCAGCCCAAGTCGACATTGGTGAAATTCAGAAGGACGCCACGACAGCCGAGAAGAAGAGCTTGGACCAAGTACTGGCAGCCACGTCACAAGTCGTGTCGAAGCAGGCCGAAGAGACCTTCAGCTCGATTCCTCAGATCATCGAACAGACGATCCAGGTGCTTCAGTCGTTTGCGCCACCCCAGATGCAAGATCCTCGGATGGGGCTTCTTCAGCAACAGGTCCAGGCACAAGCAGCCAAGGACCAGGCCGATGCTCAGTACAAGCAGCAGAAGCTTCAAACCGATGCTCAAAGCAAGGCCATGGAGCTTCAGGCCAAGAGTCAAGAGAAGCTACAGTCGATCCAGCAACGGATGGCCGAGCTGCAAGAAGAGTTCAAGAAAGAGATCATGCGTCAGCAAGCCGAGGACCGTCGTACTCAAGCCGAGATCGAAGCACGCTTGACGATGAACGAGTCCGACAACCAAACAGCCAAGCAGTTGGCAGCTCTAGAAGTTGCCACTGGCGAAAGAATCGGTGTAAGTACGGGCACCGGTATCAACCCCAACCCCCGTGCACAGTAAAGGAGCTATCATGGAAGCAATCAATCTGCATAAACAGATGGCCATGGGTAAAGGCTACCCGACGAAAGTCGAAGGTAGTGGCAAAGACCCTGCGCCAACCCCAGGCCTACCAAAAGCTGACTATAAGACCATGCCTAAGATGAAGGTCGAAAAAGTCAAAGGCGAAGGCAACAAGTAATGCTTGACAAGGTCTTCGCAAAGATTCAGGCTGAGAAGGATAGACTGGCCCATGAGCTAGCTGCCAAGAAGCCTGGAGATGGCAAAGAGATCGGTTATGAGTTCGGTTATCGTCAAGGCGTCTATGCAGGCCTTGACTATGCCAAGCAGCTCATTGAGCAGATCTTGAGAGACCAAGACAAACGAGATTCACAACTTTAACCCAGCATACGGAGAAGCGAATGCTACTAGACAACCCGATTTCAATGGCTTATGACTCAACTGATGATGCCTTTCCAGAAGTGGATGCCGGCATTATTCCCTTTGGCAGTCGAGTGATGGTTCAGATCCGTCGCGCCAAGGACAAGACAAAGGGCGGGATTTATATCCCTGAAGAAGCTCGTAAGACCGAGGCTAGCAATACCCAAGTGGCGAAGGTCGCTGCAATTGGACCGCTAGCTTACAAGAACCGAAACACCATGGATATGTGGCCAGAAGGCGCATGGTGCAAAGTAGGGGATTTCGTCCGCACCCCTAAATACGGCGGCGATCGTTGGACTATCAAGCACAACGATGAGGAGATCGAATTCGTGATTTTCAATGACCTTGACATTATCGGCAAGGTTACGGCAGATCCGACCTCGATCAGGGCATTTATCTAACTGCTGAAAGGAGCAGGCAATGGCAGAAAACCAAGGTGAAAACCTCTTAATTGAGGATGACGAGGACCAAGAGTCTAAGTCAAAGTCTCAGGAAGTTGAGTTTGTACCGGTCGAACAAAAGGCCGACGACAAAGACGACTCTGAAGATGATGACGAAGGAGGTGAGGACGCGCGACTTTCAGAAGACAATGAAGACCGCGAGGAATTGCGCCGCAAACGTCGCGAAGAGAAGCAAGTCCGCGCAGAGCGCAGAAAACAGGCTATCGAACGGGATAAGCGCGAGCTTAACTTCCTGAGACAGCGCAACGAAGAACTTGAGAAGAGGATGTATGCGGTTGAGAAGACGACCGTAGAAAATACTCTTTCAAATCTTGACGTTAGACTTAATGACAAGATTGCCGAGGTTCGGGCAGCAGAGCGGATCATGGGCCAAGCAATTGAAGCCGGTAACGGTGAAGATGCTGCAAAAGCCTTGAGAATCCGTGATGAGGCCATGAAACAGGTTCAGCAGCTTCAGGTAATGAAGCACAAGCAGAGCCAGGCGGTTCAACAAATCCAACAGGCGCCGAATGCTCCAGACCCTGAAGTCACGAGCTATGCTCAAGACTGGATTAGCCGAAATAAATGGTATGACCCAAATGCTAAAACGCAAGAATCTAAAATTGTGTTAGCAATTGATCAAACTTTGGTGGAAGAGGGCTATAATCCGAAATCAGAGGAGTATTGGCAAGAGTTAGATAAACGAGTTGCCAAACACCTGCCACATATTAAAGGAGGCGGGAATGATGATGACGGTGGTACGAAACAAGGCCGCAGAGGCCCAATGGTTGGTTCTACAAGGGACCAGTCACCCCCGTCTTCTCGCCAACAAGTCTACATTTCCCCAGAACGAAAGCAAGCCATGATTGATGCTGGAGTCTGGGAAGATCCCGTTTTACGTCAGCGCTACTTGAAACAGTACGCCAAGTGGGATCGTGAAAATTCAACTAATTCATCTCGCTGAAAGGAGTGAGCACCATGAACGACGAAAGATTGAAAAAGACAGCGGATACGACCCGCCAATCCCGAGGAGCTACCGAAAGAACGGTAACTGAAAATCGTGAGATTAGCGACGATGATCGTTTGGAAATGTTCCGCTCGCAATTTTTCCAAGACGCATTGCCAGATTTACCCAAGCTCTCCGGCTATCACACATGCTGGTTGACAACCACTAATCCCCGCGATTCAATTCAACAACGAATTCGTCTGGGGTACGAACCTATTAAACCCGAAGATGTACCTGGCTGGGAATACGCAACAATTAAGACAGGTGAATGGACGGGGTTTATTGGTGTCAACGAAATGCTTGCTTTTAAGTTGCCAATGACTCTGTATCATCGATACATGAATGAAGCGCACCATGACGCTCCTGCACGTGAGGACGAGAAACTCACTGCGGTATTGGACAGCATTAAAGAAAGCGCGGCAGCATCAGGTGGTCGAATCATTGAGGGAGACGGAATCGAGGCATTGCGGAATAACCCCAGTCGCGGTTCTTTCGAGGAGCTGTGATTGGTTACCCAACATTCTCTTATTGAGGAAAACCAAACATGTCTACTGTAAATGCTCCGTTTGGCTTCCAGCCGATCTACCACGCAAGTGGTTTCGTTCGGCCAGCAGCCTTCACGCTGGCAAACAATGCGCCTGTTACGCTTTTGCAGAACCAGCCTGTCAAGCTATCATCTGACGGTGTTGTTGTTCCTGCAACTGTGGGCGACCCTTTTGTCGGCACTTTCCAAGGTGTTGAATTCACTGACGGTGATGGCCGTCGCCGTGTTTCCAACAAATTCTTGGCTAACACTCCAGCCACTGATGTTATTGCTTACATCACCATTGACCCGACGATCGTTTATCAGATCCAGGCAAATGGTAGTGTGAACATTACCAACATCGGCAACCAATTCAACTTCGGCAATATCACTGCAGGTTCTACTGTAGTTGGTATCAGCCAAGCTGTGTTGGATACCGGCTCGGTAGTTACAACTGGCGGCACCGCCCAAATGCGTGTTATCGGAATCACACCTGGTCCTGATAACAACTGGGGTGATGCTTTCACGATCGTTCAAGTGCAGATTTCTGAGCACCAGAACGTGGCAACCATTAACGCTTATTAAGGAGGCTAAACCATGGCTGTCCCAATGCGCAGTACGGACTTTCGGTCCATCGTTGAGCCTATTCTAAACGAAGAGTTTGATGGCTTGTATAACCAGCGCGCCGATGAATGGAAACAAGTATTCGTCGAGCGTCAAGGTATCCCTCGCAACTACCATGAAGAGCCTGTGCTTTTCGGTTTTGGTGCTGCACCTGAGTTGCCTGACGGCATGCCAGTTACCTACCAATCTGGTGGCGTACTGTTCAATGCTCGTTACGTCTACCGCGTCTACGGTCTTGCTTTTGCATTGACCAAGGTCTTGGTAGAAGACGGCGACCACATCTCTATCGGTCAAACCTACGCCAAGCACTTGGCACAGTCTTTGATCGAAACCAAAGAGACTCTGTGTGCTAACATCCTGAACCGTGCATTTAACGGCTCTTATGCCGGTGGTGACGGCGTGTCGCTAGTTAACACTGCACACCCAATCGCCTCTGGTACGTTCAGCAACCAGTTGACGACCGCAGCAAACCTTTCACAAACTTCGCTTGAGCAGATGCTCATTCAGATCCGCAACGCCATTGACAACAACGGCAAGCGTATCCGTTTGAACCCTGAGAAGCTAGTTGTGAGCCCATCTAACGTGTTCCAGGCTGAAGTTCTGTTGAAATCTGTACTGCGTGCCGGTACTGGTAACAACGACATCAACCCGATCAAGTCAATGGGTATGCTAGGCGGTGGCCAAGCTAACTTGTCTCGTTTGACCTCTACCACTGCTTGGTGGGTTCAGACTGACGCTAAAGTTGGTCTCCAGTTGATGATGCGTCGTAAGCTTGAGAAGAGCATGGAAGGTGATTTCGAAACCGACTCTATGCGCTACAAAGCGACCGAGCGTTACATCCCAGGTTGGACAGATCCTCGTACTGTTTTCGGTACTCCAGGTCTGTAATGATGTGGGGGGTCTGGCGAAAGTCAGATCCCCAATTTTTAATTTAATTTGTCAAGCTTTTCAAGGAGAAGACAAAATGCCTCAATATTCTGATGATCTGTTTCTAGGACCAGCGCCCACTTACATGGGCATGAACCTAGGTAATTCCTCCCCTATGTCTGAAGGCGTAGGCCCTCTTGGTCGTATCTATGTTTGGGACGTTGTTCCTGCGACTAAGCAAACTAACAATATTTCAGCTGCTGCTTCTTATGCAGTTGCTGGCAATGCAACCTTGGCTGCAGGTACTGGCACGACTTCCGTGACCACTGCTGCTGGTGTTGCTGCAATTCAACTCGATTGCCCACGTGCTGTGAGCATCACGATTGGTACCGGCACCATTGTTGATACTGCTGTGACTGTGTATGGTCTTGACGTGTATGGTCAAGCTATGTCTGAAGTGATTCAGACCGGCACCACTCAGTCAACCACTGTAAACGGCAAGAAAGCATTCTCTCAAGTGACTCAAGTTGCTGTTGCTGGTGACTGCGGCGGCACGATCGCTGTAGGAACCACAGACATCTTGGGTTCACCTGTTCGCATCACTGACGCAGGCTACATTGCCCGTTCAGGTTGGGCTGGTGCACTTGCCGATGATGCAGGTACTTTCGTGGCTGCTGTAACTACTACTGCAACGACTACCTCTGGCGACGTTCGTGGTACTTACGTGCCTTCGTCTGCTCCTAACGGAACCCGTCGCCTTGTGATGGGTATCCTGTTGCCGGCAATCGCTGTTGGTCCTAATGCTACTCGCACTGGTGCTTTGGGCGTAACCCAAGCCTAATGATTCCGGGGCTCCGGCCCCGGGTTCTTAACTCCAGGAGAAAAGCATGAGACCGATTCAGATTACCACAACTTCATTTACCGGCGCCGATGGCAACGGTATAGCAGTGGCACAGCAACTTGCTGCAGCTGGTGATTTGACATTGGTGAGTTCTACGGTTACCCTAGATCCTCCTCGTTTTGTCACATTTACTAGCCTTGGCAATTTGTCAGGCGTCACCTTTACCATTACCGGTACGGCTCCTAATGGATCCTCTCAAACCGAAGCTCTAGCAGGTCCTAATGCAAACACGGTCACTTCGACTTTGACCTTTGCAACGATCACAGCTATTTCGGCAAGTGCAGCTGTTGGTACTGACGTTGAAGCAGGCTACACCCAATCTGGTTATTCAGTTTGGTGGCCTCTCGACATCTATACACCGAACCAAGTAACGACCATCTCTGTCAACGTGACTGGGACGATCAACTACTCGGTGGAGTATACCAACGAAGATCCGTTTGACAATTCGATCATTCAGTTGCCAAAGGCCCACCCCAATGCTGCATTGACTAACGGCACAGCAGATCAGACTGAGTTTACAACGACTCTGATGAGAGCAGTGCGTTTCAAAGTCAATTCCGGTAGCGGCACGGCCCGTGTAACTATCACTCAGCAGTCTACGGCTTAATCATGGCTAACGTCAAGATCA
>ERZ869925.1251-NODE-1251-length-12200-cov-13.135447_pt1 | contig 12200 bp, 14 predicted proteins | sample MGYA00579311_ERZ869925 | MGnify/ENA primary metagenome ERZ869925 (study PRJEB32216, sample SAMN09231817) | wastewater metagenome | place: USA: Maryland | collected 2016-07-30 | study: EMG produced TPA metagenomics assembly of the PRJNA472060 data set (Reclaimed...
ATACGGCAACGCCGCAGTTTTCACCCGTACCGTAACGGACAGTACCAGAGCGGATAGGGCCAGAAAAAGTGGAAAACATAGTTAAATAACTCCTTTAAGATGGATGTAACGAAGGTAAAGTTTTCTGACACTTCCTGTGTCTTTACCAACATGCCTTCCCCTCGCTGCATAGGACATGTGGTCATTATCTAGGATAAATTTTAATTTTGCAACCCATTCTGGATTGCTAAGCCTCGAAGCTAATCTACCTGCTTCACACTTTTCATGGTGTTCTTTAGATTTAATTTTAGCTAGATGCTCTGGATTTTTGGCTAATGATTCACGTATTTTTCTACGAGTCTCGTCTGTGTGGGCTTTACCTCTCATTGGCGCTTTAGCAAAATCCGCTATGTTGTACACACATGGCTCTTGAAATGCAATTCCGCCTTGTATAAAACCTTCTTCTAATGCGTCAATATCCGTCAAATCTTCACACTCAACTTCCATAACCCAAACAAATTTGTCTTCTCCATATTTGTTAAAAGCATTCTGTAAATGATCGTTGCTATGCTTGTTAAGACGTAAAAGCCTAAAGTGCTCTGCTACTCTTTTCTTTACTCGTTGGGATTGTCCTACGTAACACCCTCCTGTGGCAGTGTTGACTATTTTGTAAATTCCTATGTGGTCGTGCGCGTATGGCATTTTTAAGTCCTCCGAGACTGTAGTAAACCACATTGCTTAAATAATGTCAAGCTTATTTGAAAGACTTAGATACAGGTAATACTCGATATAACACGGCGTTCCGTGATTGCGTCACAGACGCATTTTCACGCATTAAAAAAGGGAGCCGAAGCTCCCTTTAAGTCCTTGATCTACAAGGTTTTTAGCCAGCTGATCCAAACATAGACAATGGATCACTAAAGCCGAACGCGTATCGTTCGCGTGCCTTGTAGCGAGCATTTCCGGTATCGAAGTCTCCATCCATTGAGGTAGACAGAGGAGCACGGACAAAATGCTTCAGACCATTCGGAATATCGGTCTGGAGGAACCAAGCATTGCTATCGGTCAGGAAGTGGTTAACTGCCCAACCACCCGGAATGGAGCCGTTGTTCACGATGGCATTCACGTCATTATCAGTGGTGCCTACGCGAAGCTGGGTTTCCAACAGACGGGTAGCTACGAACTGCAGAGCCGGAGGAATGATGAGTTTCTTCGGCTTGGCTGCAATCAGCAGACCACGTTCGTCAGTCCACAAGCTGATCTGAATAACGGCATTCTCAAGAGAAGTTTCGTTCAGGTCAGTTGGGGTAGAAGGAACGTTAGAGATGGTGGAACCATTCACCAACGGATGGTTGGCATTGAACAGAGATACACCATCACCACCAGCGTAGTTAGAGTTGAAACCGTTGTTCAGAACAGCGGCACCCTTAACTTCCTTGGTGTAAGCCATAGCACGAGCCAGAGCCTTGGTATAACGAGAAGACAAAGAGTCATACAGGTTATCTTCAATAGCTTCTTCGGTCAGGGAGAAGCCCAGAGCAATGGTTTCGTGGGTATAGCGAGTAGACCAAGCTTCCTGCGCGGTGTCGTATGCGATAGCAGAACCTTCGTTCTTAACCGGAGCGGCACCAAAGCCAGACAGCTTCTGTTCTTCTTCGAAAGAACGCTCGGAACTTTCGATTTCAAACAGTTCTTTCCATTCCTCACCGTATCGGTCATATTCCAGACCAAACAGGGCGTTAAGCCCCGGCAAGAGTTCTTTAAGTAGTTGAGCGCGTGAAATAGCAGCCATTGATTATTACTCCTTAAACGCCAGTAGGGTTACGGTACTGATGACCACCAGCTACTGCCGCAGTGACAGTGAACGGAGAGGTAGCCAACTGAGAGATAGAGGTGTACGGAGCATTGAATGCAACGATAGCCTCACAGAAAGTACCATCGGACAGAGCCGTTTCCTTAACCGTATCGACAATGCGGAACGGCAAAGAATTGGTCGTGCCAAGAGTATTTTTATCAATAGCCAGAGTGCTATTGCCGGTTGCGGTGTTAACACCATCTACCCAAACGCCGGTATCAGCCTTCAGATAGTAACCAACATTTTCACCGATATTGGCCAGAGTCAGACCACTAGAGGTCACAACAACAGCGCTGTTGTTGACAACAGCTACCTTCATCAGAATATCGGGATCGTCAGCAATAATTGCTACTGCATCAGAAGCCACGGTTCCAGAAGGCCAATACTGCTTAAAGACCTTGTACTTCAGAGACGGGTCAGTGTAAGAACAACCCAAGAAGATACCGACCGGACGGATCGGGAAAGTACTCGCTGCACCCGTAGAAGAATCTACACGGTTGATATAGCCAGTAGAGATGATGGAAACGGTATCACCGAAACCAATGTTTTTAGCATAGCCAGAAGCAATCGGCAAAGACCGAGTTGCGCCAGCGTATACTTGCCCGCCGACCAAATTGATCGGCAAAAGCCCATAAGGGCCACCAACAGCAGGATAAGCCATAATTAACTCCTAAAAGTTTACTGTGCGGCCCTAACTTTACTTAGGCACCGCGACCAAAAGATACTTTAGATTGCTTCTCGGAAAAGAGAGGCATTCTAGGATCACTTTCACGCAGGAAGTTGTTGTCAACCGACTGCATACCGGATTGGGTCTGGTTTTCATAGTACGCTTTACGCGCTGCAGCATTTTCAGCCGTTGTCTTACACAGAACCAATCCACCAATTTCAATCAGCCCAGTGGCTTGCAGCCCAAAAGCTACAAGGTCATTCGCAAATTCTGGATGATCTTCGGCTTTACAGGGTTCCCATCCCTCGCGTCTGGCTTGAGCCATATTGCGGTGATCTGCTTCGCCCATCATGGATGCGCGTTTCCAATGGAATACATAACCATCTTGTGGTTCAGGCACTGGGAGGTCTGAAGCAGGTTTCCATGAAACCTGACGCGTTTCTTTTTCCCGTGTTTCCATTGAGCGTGGGGGTCTTCCTACTGGATTAGCCATTGTTCATCTCCTTTGCTGCATACTTGGCATAAGTTTCTAGCGGTACACCAAGACGTTTTGCGATTGCCACTTGACTGGCGGTTAGCGTCACTTTTTTGCTGCCAGTGCTTCTGGAAGCGGGAGCCACGGTTGACGATTTCCGTGACTTTTGGAAGTTCTGTGGAAAGACTTCCCTCATGCGGCTGTCGATCTTCTGATAATACTCGTCGGAAGTCGGATCAATACCGTTATTTACGAGTTTCTGATGCAGCCCATACGCGAATGAGGTCATTTCCTCATCTTTACCGAACCAAGGGTTGCGTGATGCCCAATCTTCTGCGCGGGTGTCACGAGGTGCCGGTGCAGGTTGCTCATAATACTGCTGTTCAGGTGCACTATATACCTGATTGTTTTGCTGTTGTAAAGTAGTTTGTTGTACTGCAGTTGCAATTTGGTTTTGAAGTTGAGCCTTTTGTATCGCGGCTTCATTCAATTCTCTCTGTGCTTCCAGTACACCATCAGTATCGCCCGTTTCGTAAGCTTTACGATATTTGTCTTCAGCCAGCTTTTGCGCGTAATCAATTTTGGCTTCAGCTTCACGAGCATATTCCTGCTGACCCCAGCTGAGCGTCTGCTTTAGCCGTTCATTCTCTTCATAAACAGTTCTGGCAAGGCGAATAGCCTCTTCATTCTGCCGTACCAAGGCTTCTTTAGCCCTACGTTCATCATGGTAGCGATGATTCAACTGATTGATACGTTTCTGTACCTTCTCAGAATAATTCTCTAATTCGTCTTCCTGTTCGTCTTTGACTTCAGCTTTAAGCGGTTCTCGGCCTTTGTCTTCTTCAGGAGTGTCATCAACAATCTCAACTTCTACTTCAGGCAGTTCAGTGCCCACTTCAAGATCATCACCAATTTTTTCTGTTTGCATGAGTTATATCCTCAAGATTAGTAAGCGCGGTTAATTCCGCGAGGGTCGGCTACAACGCCCTCCACCATATCGTCATTTATCATGACAAATTCTTTACCATTTACACTGAAACGGGAACCGCGATAAGCCCCAATCAGCACAAAATCACCTTCCTTACACCACGGACCCGTAGGAAATTTTTCTTCATCCTTATAAGCCATATCTCCGACTTTAAGAACAAACCCTACAACGGCTCCAGCCTCTTCCCGTCGAATAAATTCTTTGGGTTTAAGAATACCGCCTTCCGTCTTTTCTTCGATTTCAGGCTTCACTACGAGAATCTTGTACCCTACAGGGCTAGGCATCTGTGACGCCAGACTCTCGCTTGTTTCCTTAGTTTTATCCACATCAATGTTGGCTGCAGAAAGTGCTGCGTTTTCCATTACATTTCCTCTTCATACTTGAGCAGGTCTTTCAGTCTTTCATTGGCTGTGGCTAGACCCGTAATCACCCCAGCTATATGCTGATATTCAGCATAATCTTTCGCATGACCCCTTGCCAGCGCGTTCTTGCGCGTTTCGATCATGTCCTCGAACTCCTTGATGGCTAATTCCAGTGCGTTCATTTAGGTTCCTTTTTTGGTTGTGCAGCGCGTTGCGCTTCGCCTTGTGCGGTGGTAAACGCTCTTTCCCTTTCTTTCTCTTCTGCACCGAAGGCTCTATCTTCTGCTTTTTCTCCAGCGCCATACATCTTCTCAGCTACCTTGTAGCCGATATCAACACTCTTCATCGCGGTAGCCGCCTTATCCTTTTCGCCCTGAATCATGAGTTTGTTCTCATTATTCATCATGGCTATCTGCATCTCGTTCTGCAGCTTTGCCATCTCAATCTCATATTTCTGCTGCACTTCCTGTTGCTTTAACTGCAACTCCTGCATCTGCATCTGAATGATGGGGTCTTGCTGCTGTTGCTGAGCAATCTGCGCCTGTGTTTCCGCCTGATTCCTCTGAAGTGCCTGTGTCGCTGCCTGTGCAGAAATAACACTAAGCTGTCTTTCCGTCTCTGCGTCCATTTTCTGCTCTGGATCAGGCAGTGGCATGCCTAGCTGTGCTTCCACTTCTCTTCTATACTGGAAGGCTACGTGCTCTGCGATATGCGCCTGTGCCGCTTGCATAATGGCTTGTGCTTGAGGGTTTTGGCCGATTGCCTGAGCAATCTTGGGGTCTTGCATCGCGGACTGATGAACGGCCAAATGTGCCGCGTGATCCTGTTCAATAAAGGCTTTCACCGGCTTCTGATTAATAATGTCCATATTCTCAGTCACAGGATCAGTGGGCACCAGATCATCTTCGGTCTTAACGATCTTATCCGCGTCCTTTATCCCCATAACCTCAAGCATTTGCCTGTGAAGTACAGGAAGATCATAAATTTGCGGAGACTGCTGGGCCAGCTGTATAGCTGCCTGATACTGAATAATCCTCTGCGCCATTGTCGCAGCATTAGGATCAGAGACGGGCAGTACCTCAACCACTTCATAATCTGCTTTTTTGGCTCCCGGCCCAACGTCATACTCGGGGTTATACTCATACTCAGGCGCGGTGTACTCCTTAATAAGGTGAGCAATGAGTTTGAACTCCTGCGCCATCGAATAGTGAACACGTGCCTGCACAGCGCTCATGACCTTGAGCGTACGCTCCAAAATAGCCAGTGTCGTACCGACTGGAGCCTCACCATTCATGGAATCAAACTTGACATCGGCTACCGCCGCCAGCCTACGGCCCTCCTCGACTACGTTCTGAAGCAGCTGGAATAATGTAGCAGAAGGCTCTTTATAGGGCAGAGGCATAATATTATCTCTGACCGTCCCACTCGCTACGTCTACATCTCTCCATTCACCCGGCATGATAGGCGTATCATCGCCCTTGACGCGCATTCCTTTAGTCTTGAGTCCACCGGGAAGGTTTGAGAGGGTGCCTGCATCTATTAACTGACGGACAATACTGGTAGCGCTCTTTGCAAACCCACCCACAAGGTGAATCAGACCATAACCATAGGCTCCAAACCCCGGTATGTAGGTGTATTGCACGAAGTGCTGTTTTGCCCGCTTCAGAGGGTCATATTCGTCCCAGTTACGACGAATTGAGAGGATTTTCTGGGTACTTTTCTCTACAGTAACGACAAAAGGTAGGGCAATGCCTGTCGGTTCATCGGTATCCGGGTCAATATCTTCAAACCCGTCAAGGTCTAGTTCGGTGTGTATCTCTAAAAGCCGGAAGCGGTCATCGTTAATGGCGCTAAACCCGTCTGCTTCGTCCTTTCTTGATTGTATTTCGTCGAGGTCTTTACTCGGCTCCCCTAGGTCTACGTCCCGATAGAAGCCTGCATACTGCAATTTCTTGACTTCATTCTCGGTTTTACGCATTAAATGCGTGACTCTAGGTGCGGTACGCGCATCGCTGGCCCCATAGGGGATATACAAGTCTTCTGCCGGTACAAACATACTGACTTGTCTATTGAGGGAGGGGTCAAAGTAGACCTTTTTGAATGCAGCGCCAGCAAGGGAGAGACTCCACAGCATCTTTTCGTGCTCTGGTCGAAACTCCTGCATCTTTTCTGTCAGCTGGTAGTTCATATCCTCTGCGACACGCGCAGCGGCCTCCTCATTCTCACGGGTTTCCTTACCCACAATCTTTGTCTTCACCGGACCTTGTGCCGGAAAAGTTTCTGCGATCATTTCCGCTTGGAATTTAATGGCGGCTTCTGTCAGCATCGGGTGATATACACCACAGGCGCCGTTCCAAGGCTCTGTCCTTTCTTCCAACTGCAGACCCAGCAAGTCCAGTCCATCTACATAGGTCTGCTCCCACTCCTTACGAGCGTTACGATCATTGTCGAAATCGTTTAGGAGTTCTGAAGCCAAAGACTCCAAAACACTAGAATCAAGATACTCAGCCAAGTTCGCATCAAACGACGGTTCCTCCTCAATATCAACCTCAACAGACTCTTCTAGCTCTCCTTCTGGATCACCAATGATGATTTCAATGGGTTCTTCGTCATTGTCTTGAAACAGTGGGGATTCTGGTAGAAGGGCTTTGTCTACGTTGCTTAATGGAAGGATTGCCATGTGGGGTGCCTATGAATAAAAATAAATTACAAAACTTCGAGGAGTTTTTCCAAATAGTGAACCGCTTTTTCGTAGTCTTCCCTTGCCGGTCCCTTTGATCCTGCCCGCATTATATACTTGATAGCATTGCCTTTGTAGAACCCAATAGCCTCAGCATGATTGAAACTACTGTCTATGATATCCCACGGCTGAATGACTCTGTTCTTATAGTGATCCCCACCGACCTGCCTTTCATTTGCTGTTTGTTTTAGCTTCTCTGTTAATGTGTCCTGCATTGTCTCCTCCTAGTAATAAGCTCTTTGTTGAGAACGGCGATAATTGAACCACGCTTCATCTTCCTCTTCTTCATCGTGTTTGGTGCCGATAAACCCGCCAGCGCGGAACCGTGCGAGGGCCAAGCTGGTACAGTCTACAAAATCATCATAACGCCCTGCAGGGAACGACGCTACCTCTTCAATCAACTCATCTGCCCAACGCCTATCTGGTGCCCACACTTTTCCTGATCTGAAAATATCTGCGATTGCATTGAGTCTTGTAATTTTGTCGTTACCTCTGCTTGGGGTGTACTCCTGAACGGGTATACCCATACGACGAAGTTCGTAAATCAACGGAGCGCCGGAAGCCTTTTTTTCTATTATCACACTATCAGGTTCCCACTCCTTATAGAGTTCTTTCGCTTTTGCCTTCAATTCTGGAAACTCAAGCTTGCCTCGCCATGCTTCCAGTAACATCAAATTAGGTTGCCCCCCGTCCTCTTCATTAGCCCAAACACCAAACACTACCGCAGCGCTATAGTCAGCGCTCTTCTTAGCTTCAAAGGCTGTGTCCATAGCAAGGATTAAATAGTCCATCGGAGGAGGTTTAGGCTTATCCCATATTTGCCAGTCCGCTCTTTTAATGATGGCATTTTCATCATTAGTCGGATTTTGCATGTATTGGGCGTTCCACTTCGCTGCAGGAAGCTCTGCCTTGATAGCCTCTAGTTCTTCAATGCTCCAAAAGCTTGGCCATAGAGGTTTGCCAGAAGGAAGAATAGCCGGAAATTCCACATATTCCCATTTATCTACCTTGTCTTGCCCCATCTTCTCCAAAATCTGGCCTATGAGGTCTCTCTGGCTCCAGCGTGTCATGCAGATAATTATTGCCCCACCGGGCTGTAAGCGCTGACGAATGCCTGTGGTGTACCACTCCGTCACTTTATCGTAAATACCGGGGTTAAACTGCGCCTGTAATGCTTCTGCTTCTGTGTGTACATCATCCAAAAGAGCTATATTTGCTCCTCGTCCAGCCAACGCCGCACCGACACCACAAGCGAAGTAATCCCCGTTATGATTAGTATTCCACCGCCCTGCCGCTTTGGAATCTGAACGCAATGATACGTTAGGGAAAATTTCCTTATATTCGTCTGTCTCCATCAAATTTCGAACTTTACGCCCAAAGCCTTCTGCAAGCTCTCCTGTGTTGGATACTTGTATGGCTTTTCTATCAGGATATTTACCCATGTACCATGCCGGAAACAGGTATGAGGTCATTTCCGACTTTGTATGGCGAGGAGGAAGAGAGATGATAAGCCGTTTGAGTTTGCCTTCTGCTATGTCGTTAAATAGCTTAGCCATGCGCCTATGATGTGCACTTTCTATAAAATCTGGCCACATAGCACGAACAAAAGAGAGAAAGTCATTCTGGCATTCTTCTCGGCGTTTACGAACTTCTAGTTCCTTTAGGAACGTTTCAAGCCTGCGCTGCTCTTCCGGCGAAGCTTTTGCTAGGGCTGTCTGTATGAGTTCTGGTGTGATGTCTTCTGTCATCTAGGCACCGGATTAAATGTGTGCAACTTGCTCTTGGCTTCTAGGTAGGCATTGTGGGCTTCTTCCGCCGAAGAAAAATATCCTAAAAAAATGCGTTTGCCTTCGATCTGTATTTCAGACACCCATTTGTCAGCATCCTTACGCCAATGTGCCCCTATGCGCCCAGACGCATTCTTTCGGTTTCTGCTTTGGTTTTGTAGGTTTTCTGCGCGAGAGCATAGGCGCAAATTGGTAAAGATATTATTCTCAGGATCGCCATCCACATGATCCAAATGTTTTTCGGGCCACGCTTTTGTATTCAATAGCCACACTATTTGGTGGGCTGAACGTAGTTTGCCTAGTAATTTCAAACGCCAATATCGCCGTTTAGGATCAGGTGAACCTGCTCTATGCCCTATAAATGCTCGTCCTGAACTTCTTTTCCACACAAGACAAGACCCCCCAACATCAGGGCAATATTCCAGCAATTCGGAAACTTCTTCGTAGGTAAGCATTTTGAATCTCCAGTCGAGAGTAGTCATGATAAGACGCGGCGGTTGGTTGACTAGACCAACAGAGTTTCGAACCTCTTGCCGCATTTTTATTTTATATTTCCTCAAAATCACCGTCAAGCACTTCTTCTGGTGACGTTTTTTTATATGCCAAACGCTGCACCAAAGAAAGTAAGTCCGCTTCTATCTCAACCGTGCTCTTCGTGTTTATGTTTATCTCCTGCACGTCTGTGTGCAGGCCCACGATATTGGTTTTTGCCAAAGCATCTAATGCAGGTTTGCTTACCTTTGGGTCTGGGTCTTGTGACATGACGAAGTATTGCTTCATCAAATAATTCTGCCATTGCTCCTTGGTAGCTGGCATGGGGCCAGCGTACTTTTCTAGGTGTCTTTGCAGTTGTCTGAGTGCGGGAGCGGAGGGTGGAGCGGTAGCTAACTCTGGATTTTTTTGTGCTTCCTGCACCCACTCTTTTTCATTCTTGGTTAGTGGTCTGTCTGCTTCGGGTGGTAAAAACAAAGCGCTATTTTCCTGCAATGGACCAAAACCCAAAATAACAGGAAAAGACAGCAGATCAGCATCTGCCTCGGCAAAGTCATCCAAAAGAAAAAAATCGTCCATAGTGCAGCAGGTATGAGAACCAGAGGCGCGAAAATATCATATAGAAAAATAAAGTCAAGGGGAGGTAGGGACTCCTGCGCTGAGAAAAAAGGGAAAGAGGGGGTGGGGTCAGCATGTGGAACATCGTGGAACAAAAATAGAATGAAAATTGGCGGCATGTAGTGTGGAACATAGTCTACGTACGCCACGGGACTCCTATTTACACAGCGGGGGCTACGGGTACGGTGGGGTGACGTTTTCGACATTGCCCAGTTCCACTACACCAAAACCCTAGGAAAATCAAACACTTACGTTGACTTATACGCTGGAAGCATGGTATAATATATGTATATATTCCTTTAATGGCGACTCGATTTTTTAGCCTGTCTATAAATTTGCTGTTGACTCATACAGCTTTCGTATGGTGTTATATGTCCACCGGCAAGTCTGCCCGGTACCGAACCGCGACGGCTTCGCGGGTTTTAATTGAGAGAAGCGATCATGAACAAACAAGCGAATGAAGTTACCGTATCTTTTGTTGAATCCTTTGAATCATACGCGAGTGATAGCAAGGCGATAGGTGAACTGAAAAATCGCCTAGAAGATGCAAGAAAGATACTGGAGCCTGTAATCAAGGCTCATAAGATTCCAGTTGATGACAATAAGGCTTGGAAAGAAAAGCGAGTTATTTTCTTTCCGTTGGTTCAAACCTTGGAGTTGCCCATTGATGACAATGGTAACAAAATGGACCTTGATGCTATATCGCAGACCGAACGGAAAAAAATGGACGCACGGATCGCCGCGTGGCTGGGAGTGATCCGTACTTGTTTGGAGTATCAAATTCTCCCAACGGACAAAAATGCCGACAGACTACGGAAAGCCAGACTGTGGACGGGCTTAAACGGTAACGGCAAGGTTAACCCGAACTGGATTGATCCTAAGGCGCCTAAGATTGAGGCACATGTTATACAGGAAACTACCAGCGTGCCAACCGTTACGGCATCGTCTGTTGTAACTGAAACCAAGGGCGAGCCTAAAACACCCCCAAAAGCACCATCTGTGAGTGCCGCCACGCCGCAAAAAGCAAGCGAACCAGTCCACCCATTGACTAGTAACGTTTCGTCGCCTGATGCGCCTCTTAGCGCGAGAGAGCATTGCGGCATTTTGTTGGATCAGCTGTTTAAGAACGAGGCTTTCCGTGGGGAGTTCGCTCCCATCCTTGCCATGTGTCTTGATTCTAACGTAGCAACGGTTACGCGCTGTTTGGTTGAGGCCCGCGATGCAATGCTGAATGGCAAGGGGGTGAAGTGATGAGCGATGAAGTCAAGGCATGGGCAGTTATTGTTTTATTGATTCTTGGAGGGTTACTAAAATGATTGACCAAATCACAACAGGCACTGGATACCTGTACCCGCTGAAAATGGATGAAGATGGAAACGAAGTTGATTACATATCAGTATTCTGTGAATACTGGAAAGGTCAGAAACCTGAAGCTTGCAAACGCTGGAGTCTGCAGGTAGGCAACAACGACGAAGAATGGCACGCTTCATTCGATGAAGCAATAGCCGCTTACAAGGCAATGTAAACCCGCACACTCACTGAGCCCCGCTTCGGCGGGGCTTTTTTATACCCAACGTTTTTTGTGTGATGTTATAACATCACGCCGCGTACGCATTTTTTAGACGGTCTAAAAAATGAAGCCAGTTCTTGTTCTACGGAACTAGGCCGAAGGGCTGGATTGCGGCACGGGTCGAGCCGGGGAAAGAAAAAATTTTCGTAGGTTTTTTGGTGGTGGGTTTTTGTTCTATTACTCTTTATATTATTTATACTATATAAATATTCAAACAACTCCCCCATCGCGATTTTTTTCCGTTGTCGTTTTTTCCTTCTTCCTCTTTCCTAAAGTAGAAGTTCTGAGCAACTTTATATAGTCTATTTCATACATTTGGTAAGATTTCCCTCTCCTTTTCATGTACCCCGCGTCACGCCTGATATTAGCTTTTCCTTATGTTATCGACTCAACAATGTATTTTCTGTTTTTCTTATTTTTTGTGGACACTTTGAACATTTGACCTATTTTTCCCTCCAATTTATTACCGTTCTGACCCTTGACTTCCCCCTCAATTTTTTCTACTATTACCATATAAATACGACCAAGATACAGGAAAATCAATTTTTTCTATCTCAACACTATATATACATGGAGGAAATATCTAAACAATAAGAAATTACCTAAAAAACACTCATCACCAAACCAAAAAACCTGCATATTTTCTATCTCAACCCTATAAATAAGG
>ERZ869925.1252-NODE-1252-length-12200-cov-10.211527_pt1 | contig 12200 bp, 12 predicted proteins | sample MGYA00579311_ERZ869925 | MGnify/ENA primary metagenome ERZ869925 (study PRJEB32216, sample SAMN09231817) | wastewater metagenome | place: USA: Maryland | collected 2016-07-30 | study: EMG produced TPA metagenomics assembly of the PRJNA472060 data set (Reclaimed...
GTATATATGTACCTAAATCTAAATTCTACAGGCCCTACACAGGCAAATCGTAGAGCTCTGATTTTAGGATACAAAGGATCGCTTGGAACTGCACAATATAATATTCCAGTAAAAGTAAACAACCAAGAGGAAGCAAATACACTTCTAGGACAAGGAAGTATGACTGCAAGAACAGTTGCAGCTTTCCAATCTCAATTGATTGGTGGAGCTGGAGCTGAATTATTCGTATGTCCAGTTCCTGAGCCAAGTGGAGCAAAAGCAACTCACACTATCACTTTCCAAGCGACAGCAAAAAGTGATGGAACCATTGACGTAAATACAACTGCAATGTCTTCTGGGTACGTTGATATTTATATCGCAGGATATAGAAGTTCAACCCAAATCTCTTACGGAGATACGTTTTCTACAATTGCAGCCAATGCTTTGATTGAAATCAACAAGTTGTTAGATATTCCAGTAACTGCTGGAGTTAGTACAGCAACCATTACTTTGACTGATAGACATTTTGGAATTGAAGGAAACGATTGTCCAATCATTGTTTCATTCTCAAATCCACAAATGAAAGTTGGAGCTGTAGCTGGTACTTTAACTTTTGCAGCTGGACCTAATACTGCTGGAGCTGGTGCTGTTACTTTGGTAGCCAACACCAAGACTTTAGTGGTTGCCATTGCAAATAACAACACTGACACTCAATCAGCAACAGCAACTGTAGTTGCTCTAAATGGTAATGCTTTCCCTCTAACTGGAGGATATGCAGCTGGTGTTGTAAGTCTTTACTATGCTCAAGATCGAGTTGTACACCGTATTTCAGCTTCCATTACAACCCCAATTACTCCTCAAACTGCTACTTTAGCTGTTGGAACTGCTGGCTCTGGCTCTGTAAATCTTACAACTGCCATCACCAATATTGGAGCTTCAGAAGCCTTTAAAGTGTGGGTGTCATGCTTTAATGATGCAACTTCACTCGGAGCAATTGATTCTACAATTGAGAATTATGCAGTGTCACCCTCTGATAAAGGTCAAACTCTGCATTTCTGTAGTACTCAATCACTAAGCGTAGCCGGAGCAATTCCCCTTGCAACTACACCTTTACTAACTGCTACACCAAGAGCAATTGAAGATTGGTGTGCAGGTTCACCACAGCAAGCCTATGAAATCTCTGCTAGAACTGGTGCTATTGTAGTTTCTACAGATTATGTACCTCTGAATTATGATGGATTTCAACTCAGAACTGCTAATGGAGTTCCTCTTTTAAATCCTCATATTGGAGAACGACCAAGTCTAACAGATCAAAATACTGCCATGGCAACTTATTACATGACTCCCATCGTTGTAAATTCCCTTGCTCAGCAAGTAATTTTGAGAGGTGTAACAACCTTTAAACCTGGAGATCTTCGTTTGTCAGATTGGTCCACTATTTTAACCCTAGATTATTACAGAGATGATTTAAAGGTTTATTTATACGGTCTATTCAAAGGAAAATCAATCAAAGTCTTTAGTGAGCCCAGAACTACAAATTGTGTAAAACCACAAAATGTTAAGGATGCCGTATTTGGTAGACTTTTATTTTACGACAATATCGATTATTTCGATGGTGCTGCTCAATTAAAGGATCTAGTACAAGCAAACGTGGACGTTCTAGTACCAACTAGAATCGATGTTTCATTGCCCATGCGACCTCCAAATAATCTCCACCAAATCAGTTTATACGGAAATTTAGTCAACTAATTAATTTGCTACTGGATTAAGTCTACTATTACAATGAGTAATGACTCCAAATAAGTTAATAACTAATGTAATAGTGGATATTTTTTCATCAGGAATTTACATGATTCTTTGTGTGGCCTCCAATAAAGCGTATATAGGTCGAGCTACTAAGATCAAAAATAGATGGGAAGATCATAAGAGGAGCCTTAAGAAAGGCTCTCATTATAATTATTACCTGCAATCTTCTTGGGACAAATATGGAAAGGACAACTTCCTTTTCGTGGCTCTAGAAAATTGCCCTAAAGAAGATCTTTATAATAGGGAATGCTTTTATACGGCCCAGGTTGATGAAGAGCTAAGATTCAATCTAGCACCTATAATTGATAAAATCCCAGCTACTGAAGAGTATCGAAAGAACCTTTCGGAAGCTAAGAGGAAACAATCAATTGAAACTAGAAAGAAAATTGGTGACTCTCATAGAGGAATGAAGCACACAGAAGAATCAAAGCTTAAGATGAGCAATTCAGCAAAAGGAAGAATCCCTTGGAATAAAGGTAAAACTCTGGGTCCTCTATCAGAGGAAACCAAAGCTAAGTTATCTGCAAAGCTAAGTGGGGAAAATAATCCCTTTTATGGAAAAACTCATTCTAAAAAATCTAAAATGAAGATATCCAAGGCAAGTAAGAAAAGAACAAAAAGGAAAAAATAATAAAACATGGCTACTATTTCATTAACTGGTCAAGTAAAATGCACAATCAACCATTTACCTACTATAACCGCAACTCACGTCAATATTAATTTTGAGATTCCATCTCAGATTCGTAAAGGCGCGTATGGGGTTATAGGTCCCGTACAAGGTATTGGAAATCCAAGCGGAGACATGACTTTCGCAGTTCAAGCTGATGCTCAATCTTTTAACTTCCTGGCACTTTCTCAATCAGGACCTCAAGGTTTCGAAGTTACCTTCGAAGAAGGTCTTGATAGATATTTAGTTTCAGGATGCGTTGTTAACGGGTTCGGTCTTAGCAATGATCCTGGTAACGGAAGTAATGACAAGAGCTTGAAGTTTCTTGGATCTGAACTAACTCCACTTTAATATAAGGTAGGACAAAGAAAAATTAAATATTCGTAGTTGTAAAACTAGTCGATAACGAGGGTGTGAGTGTAAAAACTCACACCCTCTTTTTCTATTTATAGTGTAAATTTACCTCAAAGTGGTTGAATTAATACTACAGATATAGAAATAAGTCGATTTATAGTTTTCTTAATTCCACTCCCGGTTTTATGTGTTTTCGGAAATGAAAAATGACATCTTTTGCTGTTTCAGCTTAAGTAATCATTTTTTTTTTGATATACATAGTATAGAGAGTTTTAGTAAATATTATAATAGAGATTGATTATTAGAATTTTCTTTGTTCCATCTTTTATAAAAGAGTTGTTTGGCGCCGATAGAAAGAAAAAATATCAATGAACACCTTAATTTTACCACTTCAAAATACAGGAAACATAGAAACAGTCGGTGTTTTCCACGGTTTTATTTCCTGGATAATCACCTTAATTATAGTTCTGGTCACTAGTTTGTTGATCTGGAAGACTCTAATTCCTTTTTTAAAGAGCTGTCTTACAGCTTTAATTGATCGAGATGAAAGAAATATCAAACTGATTTTATCTACGTTTGAAACTGCGATTAACAAGGTTGTAGAGCAACTATCCAAAGATATCCAGGAAGTAAGGTCTGAGATTAAAGATTTAAAGAGAGGAAGTAATTAATGAAATTTTTAATAAAAATCCTTTCTTTATTTTTATTGGTTGGAGTTATGAATTGCCAACAAGACGAAATAACAATTTATCGATTTAAGAAGGATGCAACTGCAGAATCTACAGCTGATTTTCCAAGACCTTTAGAAGTAAGCCATCGACAATGCAATCCTAGATGTGGAAAGAACGAGTATTGCAATTCTACAACCGGGAAATGTGAAGGACTTACTGAAGCTCCTGCAATAAAACCTGACATCAAAGAAGATAAAAGCGCACCTAAAGAAGAGAAAAGTAAGCCAGCTGTTAAAGAAAGATTAGTTGGAGATGTTTTTATGGTAAATAAAATAGGCAATTACGATCCTCGATACGATACAATTCCGATATATTAGGAGAAATAGAAAATGAAACTAGGAGAGATATTCAGTCAAACACCAGGTGAACCTTTAATTGGAAAAGAAGTAACAATTCGACTTTTAAAAGATGGGGTTGAAGGCCAAGAAACATACAAGATAAAGGGAATTTTCAGAATTTTATCTGAAGTAGAACGACGCAGAATCCATGAAAAAGCAGAGGAAGCTTTAAAAGAAGAATTTAAAGATTCTCCTGTTGCAATCTCTGAGGAAACCAGAGCTCTAGAACATAAAATCTGGCAATTCATTTTTTGTATTTATGATCCAGATGATATAAGAAAACGACTTTTTGATAAGGATGTAGCACTTTTTAAGAAAGGTTTAACTACAGAAACCATCATTCAAGTGTCCAGAGCTTATGATAGGTATATAAAAGAAGAATTTCCAGATGAATTGAGTGCAGAAGAACTGGATGAATTAACGGCTGAAGCAGTAAAAAAATAATATCCCGACCGATGCTAATCGAGAAAATAAGGAATTCTACTGCTCAAGATTGGTTCGGGAAGCCTTTAAGAAAAGTTCATGATGCAAATATGTGGAGATTCTATGCAATAAAGCGGGCAGTAGAAATGATAGTAGGTAAATAAGATGGCTGATAAAAAAGCAAAAATTGAAATAGGAATTGATGGTGTAAACGATGTTGTAGAAGGATTTCAAAAAGTACTGTCTTCTGTTACTTTTCTAGGTGTAGGACTTACGACTATAGTTGCTGGTGTTAAGCAGCTAAATGATGAGTTTAGAAAATTGAACAACGTCAAGGGTGATCTTTCTATACATGACACATTAGGAAAACAACTTGAGTTTAGAGATAGTGTGGACCTAATAAATAGGAGATCTGGTGGACAATTACCAATTTCTTATTTAAATTCCAAATTAAGTAATCTGAGCTTGACAACTGGGTTTAAACCAGAAGAAGTAGGAAAAGCAGCTCTAGACCTAGGAGATGCCACTGGACGTTATAAAGAAGCAGCAGAAGCTACAGAGTCTATAGCTAAACATGCAAAAAACTTAGGAATAACCCTTCAAGAAGCAGGGGCTGGAGCTAAGGTTTTTGTCAACGTTCTTAAAGTTCCTGAAAAAGAATTAGGGAATTTCTATACTCAGCTCAGTGAATCTGCGAAAAAAGCTGGGATTTCTCCTTTACTCCTTGAAAGACAAATTGTACAAAATGCGGATAATTTGAAGGGCTACAGCTTTAAAACTACAGAAGATCGACAGAGAGCGCTTGATTTACAAGTTGAGTTTAATAAAAGAGCAAATCCACAACAAGCTAGTGAGGAATATGGAAAAGCTCTTGGAATTATAAAGGGCTCTCAAAACCAAATTCAGAGATTTGAATTTAATCATGGGAAGAAATTCGATATTTATGATGAGGACGGAAATATTAGGCTTGAAGCATTAGGAAAATTAATCGATTATATCAGAAAAAAGGCAGGGGGAAAACCAGGAGTAGCGGAAGCTATTTTAACTAATCTTATTGGAGATAGACATTCCGCTAAAACATTGCTGGGAATTGCTGATTATTCTAAGCTAGGAAAAGGAGGAAAGGCAGAATATCCACCTGAACCTTTTACTGCTGCAGAATCTCCAACCGTACAATCTGAGATTACAGAAAGAGCACAAGAAAAGTATTTAAGAGAGCAAGGAAATAAGGGACTCGGTATTTATAAGGAAGGAAAGGTAGCAAGTGCATTTATAAAAGCACAAGAAGCAAGGGGTAGAATCCTCTCAAGACTGCCTTTAGATCTTAGACCTCAATTTGAAAGAGAATATGAACATAGTATAAGTTTTTTTGGACTTGCAGGAGCCTTTGATCCTAATGAAGGCCCACACAGTGAGGACGACATAGTTTCAGTTTCAGCTAGAGACGTGGTAAACTCTGAAGAAAGAGTTCAAGAACTCAAAGAAAAAGGTCTAGAAAAAGAAGCTCTGGAAGAACAAAAGAAAACTAATGCCTTGTTAGACCAGCTCATACAAACACTACGTCCACCAGATTCTCATACTAGAACCCCATCAACAGGAGCACAATAAAAATGGCAAGTATTAAAACCGTATTAATTGATGGTGAAACCTTTCAATTCAAGGATATTATTCTACATGGAACTTTAGAGCAATGGAATGACGTTTCTCCTATCAGATTAGCGAATCATAAATATTTAAAAAGAAATGGTGGAGAAGTTGAACCGATGGGAGCTGATCAGAGAAAATTCAGCTTCAAGTGTGTCTTTCTAGATCAAGTTACTAATCGATATAAACAACTAGAAAGTTCCATCTTTGATGATCCTAGGGGATTATTAATCCATCCTAGATTTGGAAAAGTACAAGTTGCTTGTGAAGTTTTACAAGCAAAAGAAGATCCTGCAAATGCTAAGAATGCCCTTGATTTTACAATCAGCTTTATTGAAGATTCAGTTGATTCTTCTTTAAATGCTACAACTGTAAGTCCCCAAGCAAGAATTGCAGCAATGCAAGGAAAGCTAACAAATCTCACTGTTTTAAGTAATGGAACTTCAATTGCTGGAACTGCAGTTGTCCTATCATTTCAAGCAAGATTTCTTTTAAGGGATGTAATTGCAAAATTTATTTCAATTTCTAATTCTTTTATTCAGTTTGCAAACTCAGCTGCAGCTTCTGTTTATCAAGTACCAGCTTTAATTAATCAGCTGAGACAGGTAAAATCAAGTGGAGATGCAACAATTTCTTATATCAAAAACCTGGCAATTTCTATAAGAACCAGTGATTCTTCTCTTTGGCCGCTGATTGATAATGTGAAGCAAACACAATCTCTAGCTCAAGATACTTACAATGCGATTTTACTTAGTAAACCCCCGATAGTAACTTTTACAGTTCCATCCACGATGTCAGTAAGAACAATCGCAGTTCTTCTATATGGAAAAGATGCACAAAGTAAAGTTCCAGAAATACTTTTATTAAATACCATTTTCAATCCAGGAGCTGTTTCAATGGGAACTATACTAAAAGTAAGCTCACCAACAGTTCCTCAAGTAAGAGTTAGTTAAAATGATATACCAAACTAATAGCAAAGACCAGACTACTAAAATTACCATTCAAGTAAAAGCTCCTAATGGAACTACTTATGAGGTAGATAAGATCACTTCTTTTAGTTTGGCCTTTGATATTCTCAATTTAGGAGATCCTTTCTCGATAACTGTTCCAGATCCCAAGAAAAAGTGGAAAAATATTCTAGTTCCAGGCCAACCCCTAAAGGTCTTCGCGTCTAATCCTAATGTTCAAAATGGTGCTCAAGTACAAATGTACGATGGGTTAATCGTTAATAGACAGAGAATTAGTGATATAGACCGTGGTTCTGTAATACAATTGAACTGTTTTGATAAAGGATGGTATCTACTTAACAATTGTCCAGAGGTTTGGCAGCAAATAACTACAGGAACTTATGTTGATTTATTTAAAAAATATGCTGGAGATTCCACTTGGGGCTTTGTAAATGCAGATGGAACCTTGAATTTAACCACTGATGCAGCTACCTCAAGAAAGATAAGACAGGGATTGGTCACGGGTAGACAAGGAGAATTACAAGCCGCAGCTGTAGGTGGTTTACTTGTCTATAGGATTCAAACAGAACCTGGAATGACAAATGCCTCGCTTTTACTTAAATATGCCAAGAACTTTGGAAGACTTTGTAATATAACTCCAGACGGGGCTTTTCAAGTTTTTACTCCAGATTATGCACAGAATCCTTCATATAGACTGGATTATCATGACGATAACCAAAGAGTAAAAAATAACGTTTTAAATATAAGGATTCAGGAAAAGATAGACTCTGTCTATACAAACGTAACTGTAGTTGGAGAAACAGTCTTAAATTTAACTCCAAATCCAGATGATCCTAATACAGGAAAATTCAGAGGCTATGCTTCTAATTCTAGGATTTTACCTTTCACTCACAATCTTTCTTATACTGAAGGCGAGCTTTATAAATCTGGGTATGCAAACGTCGCCGCTAAATGGAGGTTAGATAGAGGACTTTTTGATGCTTCTACCTTCATTTATCGAGTGAGGGGTCATCAACAACAAGGAAAATTCTGGACTCCAGATACTATGGTCCAGGTTAATGATACTGTGAATGATGTAGTTCAGAATCTTTATTTAGCTTTTGTACGCTTAGAAAGAACTCCACAGGGAGATATTGCTGAGCTACACCTTAAATACCCCAACTTATTAGTTCCAGTTCAAATTGTTCCGAATACACCAACCATTGCGAGATAGGAGAAAATCATGCCAAGCGAATTTATAGACTACTTTAATACGAAGTTCTCATCTCTAGTAGAAATGATGAGGGGGACAATCCAATATTATATAACAGCAACCCCAAATAAAAGTGGTTATGATCAAGTTCAAGGACATAAAGTAGGATCTAATGATCCCCAATATCAAATTGGAGTAAGGAGAATGGCAAGTTATGGAATGAGATCTTTACCTCCTTATGGCTCTGAAAGCATTGAGCTCTCAGTAAATGCTGCCCTTGGAAATAAAGTACAAGTTGCAAGTGAAAATATTAAGTATGGACCTACAGATTTGGAAGAAGGGGAATCTTCTTTTTTCTCAATGTTTAAACAGCTGCTCAGATTTAAGAAAAATGGAGATGCAACTTTAGATAGTGGAGAAAATAGCTCTGGAACTAAAGCTGATATTATTCTTAACGGCGGCTCTAAAAAGATTGCAAGGGTTGATGACCATGCAAAAGTTACACTCAGAACTACATATGTAGTTGTTCCTGGAACTCCTCCTGGCTTTACTTTAACGCACTACGTTGTAAATCCCGATGGTTCTCAGACAATTCTATTTAGCTTCACAGTAATTGCTGGCTCAGTTTCTATTCCAGCCGCTCCAGTAATTCCTTACGATGTTGAGGTTGACTCGACAATTTATGAGGGTGCTGATCATGCACTTGCATAAAATTCTCAATAAATTCCATATAGATAATTTCTTAGATAATTCCTCTATACTATGTATATCAAAAAAAAAATGATTACATCGTGTGGAGTTAACAACGATGTCACTTTTCATTTCCGAAAACACATAAGACCTAAGTACAAACAAGAATATCTAGGATTCGACCTCAAACTTATATTATGTCTTATAAATTGAAATAGAACTTTTAAAAAGCGGAGAAAGATAAAGAATAAAAACATGGCTTTTCAACACACTGGCTCAGACATTGAGCTTACAAAAAATGAATCAAATGGCAAATTTGATATAGCTTGGTCAACAAAGGGAGCAAATAAGGGAAATCCTATATTTGGAAATACAAGGGCTCACACTGTACTTTCCCTTATGATTTCAAGAAAAGGTCAATATTATTGGGATACAGCTGGTACGAGAGGAAGCTTGCTCTACACTGTAAAACAGGACACTACAACTACTAGAAGTCAGTTGATTTCATATTCAGAGCAAGCGATTCAACCTGCAGTAGACAGTTTGGTTATCAAATCTTTTAGTGCTGACGCTACTAGAGTGAAGGTTGGTACTTGGAATTTAACTATTAATTGGTCAGACCCTGTTGATTCTTACAGCACATCAATAAGATTTTAAAGGAATAAATAAACATGGCAATATCACTACCTTCAGAAAATGAAGTTCTAGAACAAGCATTAAGCTATTTTCGAATTCAATTTCCAGCAGAAGATCTTTCAACAGATTCATTTCTAGGCTTACTAGCAAGAATTTTCGCTGCTGAAATAACCGCATGGAATGAATCAGTTTTAATCGCAGATAATGAAAGTCCACCTAATAGTAAAACCTCTAGTGTGGGATTAGATAATTGGGCATTCGTATTTGGAGTATCAAATGGAAAAGGTGGGTATGGAAGAAGGGGAGAATTCCCAGCTTCAGGTGGCACTGGAAACGTAATAGGAATTACTGGTACGACCTTTACTAATGGGTTGACTTTAATTGATTCCACAACTCAGATTATAGTAACTCTTGCTGCAAACGTATTTCTAAGTCCAGCACCTACAACTTCTTTAGTTGGAATTTTCTCAGCAGTTACTGCTGGATTAGCTGGCAATTTACCAGCTGGGTCTATACTAACTTGGCAATCTCCTCCAGCAGGAGCTAATCCTACAGTTACCCTTATCAATCCTCTTATTGGTGGAGAAGATGAAGAGACTGATGCAGAATTACTTGATCGAATTTTATTCAAGATTAGAAATCCTCCAAAAGGTGGGACAGCAGCTGATTATAGAGTCTGGGCTGAGGAATCTGTAAATGCTCTAGGAGTGTCAAATGGCATTGATAGAGCCTACGTTTATCCCCTTAAATCAGGATCTGGTTCAGTTGATATTTATATTACTCAACCTGGAAGCGGACAAACTAGAGCTGCAATAGGAGCTATGAAATTAGCTGCTGTTCAGGCTTATATCAATTCCAAACGTCCAGTTACAGCCAAGGCTTATGTAAAAGTACCTTCAATGTTAGATGCTAATTGGATGGGAGTAATTGTAACTGCAAACCTAAATTCTCCCTCTTATAATTTTACTTGGGATGATGGAGGAGTTCCTTTTCAGCCTTCAGCTTACAATACAGGTACTAAGGTTCTAACTATGAGTTCCTGCCCCGCTCTTGCAGCAGCTGTAGATGTTGGATTATTAAGTGGTATTTTTCCAACTATTGCCTATGCATCTACAAATAGTAGGGAGCTACCTTATATTTTAACCGTAGTCAATCATACTGGTTCTACTCAATTCACAATTCTAGAAGATACTTTGACTCCTTTATCTTTAGACTTTACTAATGATAAGGTCAATGCAGGGTCTCCAGCTACACTTCCAATACTTACTGCAATTCTTGATTATATCAATACTTTGGGTCCATCAAGAATAAGTGGTTATGCAGACATTTACGACTTCTGGGCTTCTAATGTAACAATTGGAAACTTGGCTCAGATAGCATCGAATGCAGTAGATGCGGCTGGAACTCCTTATATATTTAATATTCCAGAGGTTGGAGAACAAAGATCTACCGGACAGTTTGGTGTTGGTATTTTAATACAAAATCCAATTTCTGCAAATGCCAATGACTACTTAACCTTTGATATGGGAACTCCAGAAATTGCTTATGTACATTTTGGTAAAATGACTCTGTTTGGTGCATAATAAGAAAGGATAAACAATCATGGCAATTTCATTAGCAGAAGTTCGAGATTTACTTATTCAAGCTCTACCTTCTGGTTCATCAGACTTTTATGACTTAGAAACTCCAGAAGCTAAAATCTCAAGACTATTCACAGCTTTGTCTCAAATGGTCAAGAAGTATGGATTTGATACTGTAGACCAGCTTTTTTTAGAAGTAAACCCTTTCACAATTGTCCAAGATATTCCAGATTGGGAGATTGCAGCTGGACTAATTGGTACTAGAACTGCGCTTTTAGGAAGTACAGATCAAAGAAGAAATCAAATAATAGGAACTCTAAGAGGTTCTGGAAGCTTCTCTTTGGAGGATTTTCGATCTGCAATAGAACCTTTTTATAAATATCAACTTGCTCAAAGAATAAGAATTGTAGAACCAAACAGAGATAATCTTCGATCTCTTCATTCCTATGGATTTCATGATTCAGGATCCATTATGGTTACAATGGCATCTCCCGTTACTCTTACATTTGATCTTACTTATGTGGACGATTTTATAACTACAGACACGGGAGTTATCCTGTCTTTCGATTATGACGGTCTTAATTTAAGTGAGGCAGGGATTATAGTAGCTCCCACTTCTTTCTTTGTTGAGAGAATAATTTATGGACCTGGGTATTTCCCGCCTTTGGTAACTATCAATTATGTCCCAATAAAATTGTATTTGAAACAATATGCAAATCTACCTTCAGCTTTATTTCCCATGGGTAGGGTCTGGGAGAAATGGACTGTTGAGTTTTCTTCATCTGGAGCTACCTATTATGTAAGAAATCCTACTTTATTTGTTGAAGGAATGGGAAGAGCAACACCACCAAAGATAGGTGAGGGCTTGTCTTCATCAATGTTCTTCTGGAACCCATTAGCTGAAACTACATTACTAGGTGCCAATCCAGATATTCAGGGAGCTGATTTATTATTGAAAAAGATAAAGCCAGCTCATACAACAGTCAATTCTGGTTATTTTGAAGAGAAAGTTGTTCTTATCGATTATCCAAATAATACAGGTGATACTTCAGATTTCTTATCTGTTTGGGGAACTGCAACATCAGACATATTTATCTCAACTGAAGATGGAAATATCCTTAGATTTGATGGTTCAGTTTGGTTTTTAGACACTGACCTAGCTGCTGGTTACAATATGACTTGCATCAATGGA
>ERZ869925.1254-NODE-1254-length-12187-cov-4.780251_pt1 | contig 12187 bp, 14 predicted proteins | sample MGYA00579311_ERZ869925 | MGnify/ENA primary metagenome ERZ869925 (study PRJEB32216, sample SAMN09231817) | wastewater metagenome | place: USA: Maryland | collected 2016-07-30 | study: EMG produced TPA metagenomics assembly of the PRJNA472060 data set (Reclaimed...
TTGAGAACTTCTTTCAGCAACGATTACACGAATCAACTAAACCAGATATGCAACAGTTAGCACAGTTGATTTATGATGCTTTGAAAGAGTCGAAGCCTGAACAAACAACTTGGCATACACCTTTGATTAATGATCTTTTAGAAAGCACTTATACTAATAAACAACTTGAGTTAATTTCAGCAGCTAGACTAGCACGTATTTCTTACTTCAAATGGCAAGATGATCCACAAAAGGATCTAGAACTAGCTAAGAAGTTGATTGAAAACAATCATCCTTCTCCATTTGAGCATGTAGCATTTGCACAACAAGACAATGAGTATTACGGTAATTTCAAATCGTGGAAACAATTGAGACATATTTTAGGAGTATAACATGGGTTATCACACTAACTACAATCTTGACTTGATGCCCTTTGATGAGAATATTATTGAACATCTTAAAATGTCAAATGATTCTGCTGATTCCGCCTTGGATGATAATGGCGATTCTAAAGGTAGATGTAAATGGTATGCACATGATACAGACTTAAAAGAGTTTAGTAAATTGTATCCTGATACCTTGTTTATTCTAAGTGGTGAAGGTGAGGAAGCTTTGGATCTTTGGAAGATGTACGTCAAGAATGGTAAAAGTAAGACAGTAAAAGCTATTATTTCATACCCACCTGTTACACCGGAGGAATTAACTTAGAATGGAAACTGAAACAGTAATCAATTTAAATGATAAGCGTAGTTTGTTTAGCAATGATAAAGGAGAAGTAGGTAAACTCAAGCGATTAGGTATTCCAGTCTCAAAAGAAAATGAATATGGATGTTGGTTTGACCTGTCAGAAATTACACTGACAGTTAAAATAAATCGTAAACGTGGTGTTGGTCAAAAAGAAATGGAGCTTTAATTATGTATCTCAATCCTGATGAAAATGTTGAAGTACAAATTCATGATGTGTCTGAACCTACTCACAACGGCTAGACAGTAATCTAAGTAATTATAATTTAATTAGATTGAAAGAGAATTATCAAATGAATAACCCAAACACTTATGAAGACCACCAAGAAACTTGTGAAACTGCTGAAACGATTCTTACTAGCTAAGAAAAGCGTATCTTGGAACAGTTCAACTGAATAAAATAAAGAAACCTCTAGACTAAAAATCTAGAGGTTTTTTATTTCAATCTACTTCAATCCCATCAATTTCAGTTTGAAGGTTTTGAGAAGCTATTTTTTGAAGGTCTGCAATTTCTGCTCTGTACAAAATTTCTTTAGCGTAATCTTTCAGTTTACCCTTCATAAATTGCTTCTTGGTAATACCTAGCTCATTACTCCAACCAAAGACAGTTGCAAAGGCATTGATAAATCGTTGTTCCTTGTCATCTGGAACGGTTAGTATAATTTGTGCCATTGTGAATCCTTATAGTGTACTTTATAGTGTACTAAAGCAAATATTATTTAGACTGATCCAAGAGGGTACAAAGACTGTAATAACAACCAATCCTGCTGTAGTAATTTCAATTTCACCAAAAGCTCCGGCACTAGTAGCAGCAAATCTTTGTGTTGAAGCCGGCCTGAAGCCACTCGGTAAAGTAAAAATTGTTGTATTTGTACCGCTTGACCTTTGGGACAATCCCCTTAAAAAAACCAAATCACCAACTTTTTTATATTCTGTTACTTGGTAACCACCGCCTAAATTGTTCCAACCTGTATTAAATGAAACACTAGCCCAACTAGTACCAAGAGAAGTAGATTGAAAACCCCCATTTACATCTAGCTTGAAGGACGGACTAGTTTGCCCAATACCTACATTACCACCAGCTTTTACAGTAATATACTCCGCTTCTGAATCAGTGCCAAGTGTAGCAGCAGCTTTAATTGAGACGTTACCATATTCAGAAACAAGAGTAAGGGTATCGTTTGAATCCGCATGTTGAATGTAGGATCGTCTAGTAGTCCCTTGCATGAATGAGATATAAGGATTACTTGTAGCTGCTGTACCTGCAATTCTCAAAGCTTCATCAGAAGGTGAATAAATGTGTGCAATTGCTCCTGCTGTAGCTGTTCCTACTGAGAAGTTACCAAGTACAGCAACATTACCCGAAGTATCTTTGTGAACTACTCTTGTAGCTGCAAGTTTTTTATTTGTACCACTTGCATCCATTGTAGTATCTGAAACATCAGCGATTACGTACCAATCGTTAGAAGCTGGTGTAGCTGCAAGTTCTGTTAAATCTGTGATTTTTGAATCTGCCATTTTAAAACCTTTATGTTACGGTCAAGATACCGCTTGAATTGATCGAAACACGTCTTGTTACTCCTGCGTCATCTTTTAAGTATAGGTATCGAAATGCGTGTGTTGAATCCCCTAGTTGTAGGTTTAGGCTTGTGTCTTGAGGTACTATGTGCTTATAGGCCATTACATAGCTAGATAGTAAAGACAAGTAATCAACTGCATTTAGTTTCCAGTTGAAGTAAGTAGGGTATTGATCATAAGAAGAATAATCAGAACCAGTACTATAAGCTACAGAATGAGTATATCCAGCTACAGAGCTTGCAATACCTGTATAGATATTCAATCCAGCATCATTAGCAGCACCTAAGCTTACCAGCGTATTAGCACCTGATTTGAATCTAATCGACCTAGCGTCATCTGGGTTATATGTAGCTTGTGTTGTGATGGCTATACCAGTAGAATTGTTAATGGTTACGCTACCACCAACCACACTAATTAAACCACCTGTTACAGTCCCACCAGTGATATAACTACCTGATACAGTACCACCTGATACTAAGTTACCACTTACTGTTCCTGCTGTTACCAATGCTCCTGTTACTGTACCACCTGATATAGTATTACCACTTACCAAAGCTCCTGAAACAGTACCACCACTAATATTATTGGCCGTAACTACAACACCTGTAATTGTTCCACCTGTCACACGATTACCAGAGACAGTACCACCAGAGATTAATGAAGCTGAGACAGTTCCAGAGAATGAGCCATTAGTAGCTTGCAAGTATCCTGTACCTGTATCAAATGCAAACCTTAGATTACCTCCTGAGTCATACCCAAAGATACCTGAATTATCCATTTGTACACGTGGGTTAGTGGTACCTGTACGGATAATGGAATTGGTTGTGACTTCATAGATAACTTCTGTAATTGTACCTGATGAGAAGTAAGGCTTAATTGCAGGATCAGAAGAGAGTCTAAATGTAAGCCCGACAGAACCATACCCATACAATCCAGTTGAATCCATATAAACACCAGGATTACTTGAATTGATTGGGGGTGTACCTGTTGCAATTGTGTTACCAATCAACGAAATACCTGTGACTGTACCACCTGAGATATAAGAACCGTTGATCGTACCACCATTGATTGTATTACCTTGAATTAGTGAACCTGTAACAGTTCCACCTTCAAGCTGTGAAGCATACACTAAACCAGAAAAGAAACCATTGGTAGTAACCAATCCCCATCCTGAAGGGGTAACTGTACCAATAGCAGGTTGATCGTCTAACCTACCTAGCTTTGCTTTAACTGTTCCTGAATCATAAATGTACACTGCTCCATAAGAACCGTTGGTATCTTCTAGGCCAACTACTACACCACTTGCCCCACCAGGATTACCCCATTGAAATCTTTGTGTACCACCATCAGTAAACGTTGCACGTCCAAGAGTAACTTCACCCATATCTGAGCTAATGTTACTCAAACGAGTTTGAATTGGTGTATTGGTTTGTGTACCTGTGTTTGATTTAAGTGTTGAAATCTTAGCTAGACTGTCAACAATATCAGGAATGTATTGACCAGCTTCAACCTTTGTTACAATCATGAAGCTGTTTGAAGCTGTGATTACGGGTTGTAGACTGATGGATTGGATTAAGAAGGTTTGACCTGCTGAATGTTCTTCTAGAATGATTTTGTCATTGTTTTGTAGTAGAAGTTTATCACCACTTTCAAGCAATAGCTTACTACTTGCTAAAGCAGATGAAAGGCTTAATTCACTGATGTCTACTGTAACCAATTGTCCTGGTAACAGACCATATTTAGTTGTCTCAAACCCAATCTTTGATTTACCTCTTGAGTTCTGTTCAAGTAAAGCTGTGGCTTTCTTCCTTGCTTCTTCTTCAGAACCAAAGGTTTGATTCATCAGTGAGATTGGATACGTACCAAATAAAGCTTGTGAACCAAGATCATCATACGTCAAATCAACGAGTTCTTTGTAGTAATACACCACATTAATACTTGTCCCATTAGCTGGAGGATTACCAGTAGAACCTTCAAGTTTGATTGTCTTGTTGGCTTGATCAATTACTGCTCTGTAAGACCCTCCTTCAGTTGCTAGTTTATCTTGGGGAGCTACACCGACAAAGCTCCCATAAGTTGTATAAGTGCCAATGCCGTCATTATAGCCACAATACACAACAGCATCTGGTATTTGTGATAAGGTAAAGGTCTTTTTACTTCCATCACCAGTAAACGAATCAGTTTGCTTTGTACCTGTACTCTTCACCCCTGCAATGATTTTAACTTGGTTCACAATCGTACTTGAGTCTACATCATAAGACAGTGAATTGTTGAGAAAACCAAAGGTAGTTGAATCGTTAGGACTGGAAGATATGCCAAAACTTGCTACATCAGGATTAGCAGGAGAAAACCAATAAATATTCTTGTTTGGTTTGATATACCAATTAGCTCCTACTCTTTCAGCTAATTGATCTAAAGCTTCTCTAAGTGAAACGTTTGTGAAAGTAATATCTAGGTCATTATCTAGCGTTCTTACATCAGTTGAAGTATTAAACCCTGAAGAGGGTAAATAATTGGTAAACAGATAAGCAACAATTGAAGAATCACTAGACTCTGTTAGCTCTTCTGTAACCGTAACTGATTCTAGTAATTCAGACCAATCTTTACATTCAACAGACCAATTGACTACAGTTGAACCTTTAACACCTAAAATTGTGGCAGATTTACGAATAATGAAACCACCAAAGACAACAGACCCATTGATACTAATTTGGATTGTTGCTCTTTCAGGTGGCTCATAATTCTTGAACTTGAGTTCAGCAGTGTTAGATTTGTTATTCAATTGAAGACGGATAAACAAGCTATCTTTAATTAGTGAGCTTGTTTTATCTACTCCGTTTACTGTTACTGCTATTGTGTGATTAGTGACTGGCATTATTAGCCTTATTTTTTAAAAATGCTTTTGCGAAGTACTAAAATACACCTATAAAAATAGGCTGGATAGTAGCTATTTTAAGAATACGTTCTAGAATCAACGAAAATTACTTTGCGGTATATTTGTACCTTTTGAGAAGTTTTCATTGATTCTAGAGTCTATTTTTAAGTTAAGAAGCAAACACCACTCGATTACCCTGCAAGTTGAGACGCTTCTGCAATGCAATCGCAATATCATCAATCACTTGTCTACTTGCTTGTAGTGTACCTTCATTCTTCAAAATGATTGTTACAGTTTGTCCACTATCAGAACCTAACTTACCCATTGATTGACCATGATCCCAAACCCTAGACCCTCTTGGTAAGTCAACAAGTTCTGGCCCTTTCTCACCAACCAATACTCTACCTTCATTGACTACACCACCTGTGGCATAACCTTGTCCTAAACTAGTGATTGTTGAGATATGAGAAGCTAATTCTGACAACTTAGCTCCAAAACCCATAGACCCATTGACATATCCAGACCAATCAAAGTTAAATGCTGCTTTGGTAGCAACAACCATTTGATCCAACATCTCTAAAGCAATTCTTGCTGTAGTTGTCAGATAACCAAAGTAACGTGTATAAAAGGCAATCATGTTTGCAAAGTATCCTCCAATTCCATCAGTTGAGATGCTATCTCCTGTTAAACTGGAAAATAAGTTTTGCAAAGTCTGAATGATTAATGGCACTTCTGTTTTAATTGTGGTTGAGAATTCACTAAAGGCTTTAGTCACTACAGGCCATTTATTCAACCAATCATCTTTGATTTGAGTAGCAGCATTCACAAAGGCATCAATCCAACTACCGAATGTAGGAGCATTTGTATCAATCCAACCTTTTAAATTAGTCCATAATTCTGTCATCTTTGGATAGAGCCATCCCCAAAGATTAGCACCCCAGGTTGTAATAGCATTCCAAGTTGATACAATTCCATCCCATAATTGCTTACGCTTAGTAGGATCTGTAATCCAACCACTTAACCATCCCCAAAATTGAGCTAGGTAAGGACTGATATTACTCCAAATTGCTTTTGTCCAATCAGTAATAAACGTCCAAGTTGCTACAATCCCATTCCATAATTGACCTCTTTTTGTTGGGTCTGTAAACCATGAAAGAAGATAATTAAAGAAACCTGATAAATATGGAGAAGTTACTTCCCAAAGATACATAGCCCAGTCAGAAATAAAATTCCATGTACTTACCACTGCATTCCACAAAGTTTGTCGTTTGCTAGGGTCTGTAAACCAACTAGCTAGATACCCAAAGAATGAGCCAAGATAAGGGCTAACAGCACTCCATAAGTAACTAGCCCAATCGCTAATGAATGTCCAAACAGAAGTAATAGCATTCCATAATTGCGAGTTCTTTGCAGGATCACTAAACCATGAAAGTAACCAACTGAAGAAATTACTAATTGGTGGTAGAACATTGTCAGAAAACCACTGACCAATGCTTTTCAAGCTTGACCATATTGAAGACCAAACACTAGCCCAATCAATACTAGCAACATATCCAACGATTGAAGCTAAACCTGTTGTAATACCAATCCAAACATCTTGCCAATCAATGCTACTGATAAAGCTAGATAAAGCATTCCACACCCAAACTAAAGCACCTTTAATACTAGGCCAAAACTCTTCTTGAATGACCTTTACAAAACCCATGAAAGCTTGGCCAATACTCCCAAGCACAGCTTTGAAAATGTCTGCAAAGCCTAAATTCTTCATTGTTGAAAGTTGACTGAACAAACTCCCTAAAGCATCTTTGAATGGTCTAACCAGTTTTGCAAGTGTTGAACCTAAAGCTTTGAAGATATTCATTAGACTACTTAAAGTCTTTTTAATACCCTCACCAGCTAGATATTTGTAAATGTAGGTTGTCACTTTGGCTAGTGGTTGCAACATTCTAGGCATGTGACCTATCCAGTAGTCAATATATTGACCACCATATTTTAGGTCATTGATAAAACCTTTGATTGCTGTAATTGCTTCTTTAGGAGTAAAGTTTGACAACCATCCAAAGCGTTTATTTTCATATTTACTGACAATTGAATTGAGTTTATCAAACCCACCAAATAAACCATTAAAAAAGGATTTAAAATCACCTGTAAAGAGTCCAACAAAGCCTTTACCAATCTTACCAATGAAGTTAGCTGCAAAACTTGCACCTTTGGTCATCTTCTGAACAAACGTCTCAAAGATTGGTGAATCGAATAGGGCTAGTAACTTTTCCATACCCTTCAATCCAAGATCAAAGAATGGTTTCATTACACGACCAGTAACTTGGGTAAAGGTATCTTTTATGTTTGAAAGCATTCCAGACCATGACTTTGATTGCTTACCCATCAAACCACCAAATTTACCATTCATTCCTTCAAGTATGGCAGTAATAGCGGTATCAGCATCAATCATTCCCTTCTCACCCATCTTCATAGCTTCAGGGATTGACACACCAATCTTTTTAGCTAACATTTCCCATGCAGGTATGCCAGCTTCAGTAAGTTGTAACATCTCCCCTGCCATGATTTTACCCTTAGCTTTGATCTGACCAAATGCTAAAAGCACTCTGTTCAACTTCTCAGGTGATCCTCCTAAACCTGCTACAGCATCACCAATGTTAGTCATCATTGGAATTACTTTTTGAGCATCAAAACCAAATGCAAGTAATCGCTGTGAAGATTCAACCAAGCCGGGCAATTCAAAAGGAGTCTTCTTTGCAAAGTTCTTTAGGTCACTCAAGAAATTCTTTGCCTTGTCAACACTACCTAACATAGTCTCAAAAGCTAAGGTTGAATTCTGTTCTAAGTTGTTAAATTCAATACCAGTTGAAACAACAGAATTTACAAGATTACTCAACCCTGAAATTGCTTTAGTGGTAGCGTTAGCAATGCCAAAACCGATTGCATTAGAAAGAGTATTTGAAAAGAAAGAAGCATGTTTTGACGTTTGATCGATTTCAGATCTAACGTTTTTCATGCCTCTTTCAAAATTGTTTACGTTTGCACCAACTTCAACAAACAGACTAGCTAGTTTCATGCTTAAAGACCTTTGGATCTTTGCTGCTCTAGTCTAGCCTTAACTGTATTGAAAGTGTTGTATAAAACCAATTCAGCTTGCATTATGGGAATGGTTTGACCAAGTAACATAGAACCTACTGAAGTACTTCTGTCTTCTGCCATCTGAAAGAGAGAGTAATTTTCAGTAGGTTCTAGTTTTGCACCTTGTCTAACTACGCTTAGCCATTCCCAGCCGTAGGGGAATCCTCACTCAAATCAATCCCTGATAGCTTACTAATCTCCTTAGTCAATCGCATGATAAATCCTGGTGATGCTTGTTTCAATGCTTCAATGTCTGACTTCTCAAGTTTAGGAGTAACCAAAGCAGAGACAACCATTCCTAAAGCTGCTTCAATTTCTGTCTTACCTTGTAATTCCTGAGTTTCTAATACTGTAAGACTGCGGATTTCTACTTCAATTCCATCAATCGTAACTTGCACAGGCTTACCTGTGATTGCATTCAAAAAGTCTAGTTTATTCATTTTAAATCCTTAAACATACGTGATTGCTTCAATACTTTGAAAATTGTATGAAATATCACCTTTGCCTTTTATAGACAAAGTTGGAGACATACCTGTGATTGTAATCTTTGGAATTAGCCAATACTTACCAGAAGTTTCGTATAATCTTAATTGAATTGTTCCACCGTTGAAGTTAGACAAAAACATTGCATCTAATGCACCATTTTGTCCGCCGTCTGCTTGCTCACGATTACCGCTAAAACTACCTGTTGCATTTCTCACACTTGGTACGTAAACATCGTTTGAATCGCTAAATGTAGTAGCTTCAGGAGGAGACATTGAAAGATCAAAAGACCATTCACTGATACCTGTAACGTATGCTGTACCTGATGTATGCACACTAACTGAACCTGCTGTACCACTAAAAGCAGCCATTTCAAAGCTCCTTTAGTTATAAGTAACGGGACCTGAAGCTTGCCAATTGAAGGAAATTTCTCCTTTACCCTTAACAGAGGTTGTAGGACTCATACCAGTAATATAAGCAGTACCAACAAGCCAATATTTAGTAGCATTTTCATACAAGCGAAGAATGATTGCAGACCCACCAAGAAAACTGTTCATCAAAGCAGTTTGTCCACTATCAGCTTGTTCTTTATTACCTGAAAAACTTCCTGTCGCATTACGTACACTTGGCACAAACGTATCCCACGTTTGACCAAATTCAGTTGTTTCAACTGGTGACATACTACCATCCAAAGACCATTCGGAAATACCAGCACTTAAAATTGTACCTCCGGTGTGACAAGTCACTGAACCAGCAGTACCAGAAAAAGCAGCCATGATTAAAAATTACCTTTCATTGTTGTGTTATATCCAAATTATACAAACCTCCTATGTTCCAGAAATGGAACTGATCTTCATACTCTAAAATTGATTCCCTACGTAATCTAATGACATTGTAGCTAGGGATTGATAAACTAGCATCTTGAACTATTTCATGAATATCTCCATACAAGCGAATTGCTTCTTCTGGAAAATTCTTGTCTGAAATGACTTTTACAACATAATCAGCATTTAACGATTTATCATTGAAAGTATAATCGTCATTAGCAGACATAAAATACACTAAACAATAAGGAACAGAAGCGGATTGTTTAGCTTTGTGATAGTAACAATCAATTGTTCCATTGTTTTTGATGTGATTGAATAAAGCTGAACCTACGTGTAAAAGATCATTCATTGACTAGTACCCCAAAAGATTCTTCTAACTCTGATTCAACTTCTCTTAAAGCAGGTAACATATAAGGTTGTGCTTCCATTACACTTGTACCAAGCTCTTGATAAATTCCATACTCTACACTAGGGCCAATGTAGACACTTGTTTCAGGAGGTTTGGGTAATTCTTCTGTAGATATTTCTGAAACAGAGTTATCTTCTGAACTACGCATATAAATCGAATTGCGAAGAATGCCCAAATCAACAGGAGCTTTCATCTTGGCTAATGCTTCAACCCTAAAACCAACTGCTTTAATTGCTTGGCGTTTGTTTCCTGGTATTCGATCAATCAATCGATTGAGTCTAGTAGTATCAGTGGTTACTCTTGAATTCATGGGTGATTTACAATCGCTGTTTTATCTAGCACGAAAGAATAACCATGTTTGATAATATCGTGACCAATCATCGCATCCTTTAAATTCAAACGACAATTCTTTGCTACAGATGATTTCATAAGGATACAACTACCTGCTGAATCTAGAGGCATATATCTAAGACAATCATTGAAGTAAGGATGATAAGGATATGTTGCTGTAAAATTCATTCCGTTTGAACGATGTCCCCAAGTATCATAAAACCATTCTTGACCTAACATTGACATTGGAGCTACACAATCAAATTCTTCCATACCTTCAACTAGTTTGTCAATGGTTTCTTTGTTCCAGATTAAATCCGCTTCCATATAACAAAAATAGTCATATTCTTGAAACTTGTTACAATTATCTAGCATGTAATTCCAAGTTTTAGCAATGTTGAACCAACGTTCCGAAACATCTACACTGCCAAACTTAGGGCCATTATGATTGTATTGATAGGGATAGACAGGAAAAGAATGTTTTTCCATTAAGTCTATTAATACTGAAATCGTGTTATCTTTAGAGTCACCTTCACAGATTGCTAGACCTATTTCATGTTTATCTGTCAAACTACGTAACTGTTCAAAGTATCTAGGTAAGTAACTTGCCCCGTCTCTTACAATAGAACCAAATAAAATCTTCATTAAACAAGCTCACTTTCAATATACTTAGGCTTTGCTGGATAATGATTCAGAAGTTGTAACCAAATCTTGAAAGCTTCATTAGCTACTGATTTGTTGAAGGAGGTCTTACCTGCAATGTAACTGATTGGGTATTCTTTCACCTTTGCCCCTAGTTGTGTAGCTCTACCAAGCATTTCAATTTGCACAGGATGCATTCTAGCATTGTAACTAAACTTCTTTAGTGAGTTCAGAAGACTAGCACGATAGACACGATAGCCACTAGTCCAATCAGTGTAATTACTTCCATGTTGGGCAAGATTACAAAGCTTTGCAGCTAATTGACTAAGGTAAGGTCTGTACCACTTACCTTTGGTATTGTCGTATTCTGAGAAGGGTAAAAACCTAGAACCAATCACAAGGTCATAATCTTGCATCAATTCCAGCATTGCAAACAAATGATTTGGATCGTGACTTTTACCAGCATCAACAGTTGCAATATAATCAAAGTTATTATCAAGAGCTAGATTAATTCCTTGCCACAAAGAACAATTCAACCCTTTTCTTTCTTGATTATGAATTACATAAGCACCTGCATACTGTGCTAACTCTCTAGTTTCATCACTTGAATTATCATCTACAACAATCGTGTAAAGACCATTGAAGGTAAAAAACTCAACTAAATCTTTAATTGAATCAGCTTCATTCAAAGTTGGGATTACTACACAACAATTTCTTTGATCCATGACAAATCCCCTTTTGTGTAAATCTCTAGCTGATTATCAGTTGTAAACGTCCAAGATTGATAACCTTGCTGTATTAAATAGTCACAAGCTTTATCAACGTCAGGCATCCATGTATCATGCAATATGATATAACCATCAGGTTTCAATACTTTGACTGCTGCTTTGACATCTGTAAGAGGTTTCCCGTCTCTGTGAAAGCCATCAATAAATATTACATCAGCTTTTGAGGGAAAGTTATTTAAAAATTCAGTAGAATCTTGCTCACTAATAGAAGTGTGTGAATAAATACTTAATTGTTTAAAAAGAAGATTTTTTACTAGTTCTGGTTTTACACATTCTGAAAAGTTATCTACTGCTATAAAAATAGCAGGATATTTTAAGCCTTCTATAATATGAGCAGAAGACCAACCAGCATAAGCACCAATTTCAATGAACAAATTAGGCTTAATTCTCTTAG
>ERZ869925.1255-NODE-1255-length-12179-cov-5.624959_pt1 | contig 12179 bp, 18 predicted proteins | sample MGYA00579311_ERZ869925 | MGnify/ENA primary metagenome ERZ869925 (study PRJEB32216, sample SAMN09231817) | wastewater metagenome | place: USA: Maryland | collected 2016-07-30 | study: EMG produced TPA metagenomics assembly of the PRJNA472060 data set (Reclaimed...
GATTGGCTCGTATGTAACTCCTGCTGGCATTGTTACCCCTTAATTCCGTAGAGTGCAAATGTTGTAGTGCTAGTCCAAGATCGAGCGCCAACATTAACTATTGAAACTGAAGTTACAGCGCTAGTTGATAACCATAATCCGCTATACAAAGAAGCTGAACCAGAGCCGTTAAGATCTCGACCAGTAAATGTTCTAGTAGTTTTATTACGAGTTGTACTTGTGTAGTCTTGAATGTCAATTATGTATGTCGCAAAAGTATCAGCAGTACTTCCTGAATTACCAATGCGAATCCAACTATCTCCAACACTTCCAGTAGCGCTTGCAGTCGAGCCATTACCTAAAAGTCTGTGATAAACATAGTTTCCTGCTGTGTCTCCATTTAGTACTAACGATGCTTCAAAGCCAGCAGTATCATTGGCTATACCTCTAATTTGTAGATGCTTGTATGTACTAGGAATAGAGCTAAAAGTAATAGTGTCAGATGATCCAGTACCAGTAGCGGTAGCAATAGACTCAAAAGAGCCACCAGCCGGTGCAAAAGAACCTACTAACGCACCAAGCATACCGCCCATTACGCTAGTCCATTTCCACTAATAATCCAAGAGGTAGATGTAATTTTGATAGCAGTAGCCACACCGAATGGAGCAAGTGTTCTTGAACCTGTAGTTCCAGCACCTGCAAGCAATAGCGTGTCAGATGTGATTGCAATGGTTACTGTTGCTCCAGTTGCTGCAACAAATGTAATTGCAGTACCAACTGGTAGCGCCAGGTTAGCATTTGAATCAATCGTAATAGTACGAGTTGCAGTTGAATAGATATGCTCACCAGCATCAGCAGCAACGATTGTGTATGCACCAGTTGTGGCTGCAGAACTTTGTGGAATACCCATATACCCAATACCACGAGATGCAGTAGCAATTGTTGCATCGCTGACTGTTCCAGTTTTATCTTGCTTTGCCGCTAACAATGCATCAGCTTGTGCAATTGTATAGGTATTGGCAGCCACAAAGGTTGCTGAGTTAAAGATTTCGATAACATCAGATGCCACACTTGCCTGTACTAGCGTAATCGATGTGCCATTTGTAGCAGTGTAATCTGTTGCACGAACAAGTAACACGCCGTTATAGAAAACCTTTTCAAAGCCAATTGTATAAACCAAGGTTTGTGAATAATCATCTGCGCCTGTGATCACTGTGACGCCTGCGCCTAGTGTTTTTACCCAACGGCTTTCTTGAGACTGTGTGGATGAGCCATCTGTTTTTAACCAGACTGCGCCATCTGTTGATGTAACAGGCTCAGTTGGTTGAGCAAAGATTGCAGATGGGCCAGTTGGTCCTGTTGGCCCTGTTGGACCTGTACCGCCAGTTGGACCAGTTGCTCCAGTAGCACCTGCAGGTCCTGTTGCACCGGCAGGTCCAGTTGCACCTTCGGGTCCTGTTGGCCCTGTTGCGCCTGTATCACCTTGAATACCTTGAGGTCCTGTTGCACCTGTTGGTCCTACTGGTCCTGTTGGTCCAGTTGCTCCAACATCGCCTGCAATACCTTGAGGTCCTGTTGGTCCTACTGGTCCTGTTGGACCGACTGGTCCTGTTGGTCCTGTTGCGCCAACATCACCTTGGATGCCTTGTACACCTTGAATACCTTGAATACCTTGTGGACCAGTAGCTCCAGTTGCACCTTCAGGTCCAGTTGCACCTGCAGGTCCTGTTGGTCCTGTTGCACCAGTATCACCTGTAACACCTTGAATACCTTGTGGACCTGTAGCTCCAGTTGGACCTGTTGCACCTGTAGCGCCATCTATACCTGCAGGTCCTGTAGCACCTGTTGCACCAACTGGACCTGTAGCACCAGTTGCGCCAGTTGGTCCTGTTGGTCCGATTGGACCAGTAGCACCTGTTAAACCAACTGCAATTGTAACAACTGCAAGAAGTTGAAAGTTTGTAAAGTTTGTTGTTCCTGTTCCACCTGATGAATCAAGAACAACTGGCAATTCAACATAACCAGTTTGTAAAACTGGCGCACCTGTAATTAAGAATTTTTGAAAATTGTTGTTAACATCTCGGTCTTGAATAATAATAAAATCATTTGCTTTAAGTAATGCAAGTAAGAAATCAATATCTTCCCCGTTATCATCAATGTGATCTATGTTGATGCGAGTTGAGTCAATCTGTGTTGTATTACCCCAACGAATATCGCCCGCGCCTGGTTTTCCTGTTGTAGATGAGGTATCGGCTGCGTAATCAAAGATTGATGCAGAACCACCATTGGCACCTGCGGCACCTTGTGGACCTGTTGCACCAGTTGGTCCTTGTGGGCCAGTAGCTCCAGTTGGACCTTCGGGGCCTGTTGCACCTGTTGCACCTTGCGGTCCTGTTGGGCCAGGTACGGTTGAATCTGCACCAGATGGTCCAGTTGCACCTGTTGGACCCGCAGGACCGGTTGCACCTGTTGGACCAGGCACTGTTGAATCTGCACCAGATGGACCAGTTGGACCAGTTGCGCCAGTGGCGCCAATTGGACCTGTGGCACCTACTGCGCCTTGTACACCTTGTACACCTTGAATACCTTGTGGTCCAGTTGCACCTGTTGGACCTTCAGGACCTGTTGGACCTGTAGCACCCGTTGCACCTGCAGTACCTGCAGCGCCACTAGGACCTGTTGCACCTGTTGGACCTGTTGGTCCTGCAACTGTTGATGCTGGACCTGTAGCACCTGTTGGGCCTGTTGGACCTGTAGCACCTGTTGGACCTGCAACTGTTGATGCTGGACCTGTAGCTCCAGTTGGACCTGTAGCACCAGTTGCACCTGTAGCACCAGTTGAACCTGCAGGACCTGTTGCACCAGTTGCACCTGCAGGACCTGTAGGTCCTGATGCACCGGCAGGACCTTGTGGGCCTTGTGCATTTGAAATAACTACATCAATATCTTCGGTGTTAATCGTTACAACGCTTGTGGCCATTATCGTGTCACCTCTGCAGAAATGTTAAGTTCACCTTGTAATAAGCGAGTAACAACGCCACCGCTTGTTTGTAATTCTAAATCATAGACATACTCACCCTTTGGCAATACTGCAGTTTGTGCTGCGCTTTGATCTAGGGTAATTGTGCCTGCGGCGCCACCAAGAGTTATGCCTGCACCTGTTGTAAGTGAAAGGATTGTGTCAACTTCATCAACATCAATGCGTGCTTGTAGGCGGGCAGTATAACCAGTAAGGTTAACTGGCACATTGTCAATTCTCCATGTCATAAGAAGATTGAAAGTTGCACCTTGTTCAATTGTGAAGTTGTAACTGCCTGCCATTTATTTACTCCAAAGTTTAAGGGTGGATTACTATTCTGCGTTTATTCCATAGCTTTTGTAAGTTGGGTCAATCCACTTAAAAACAGGGGCTGCAACTGAGCCAAGCAAAATAGCATATTCAGGCTTAATATCTGCAACCAGTGCTAGTAAAACTGTAACTGTTGCAACGCCTACTGAGCGAAGATAAGATTTGAATTCTTCTTTGAATTTATTTGATACTTTGATTGCCATTATTTACCCTTCAGGCTTGCGATCAACACTGCGGCTTTCGCTGGTGTTATGTCAATTTCAATGTGCATCCAGTCAGTTTTTGCAGTTTTGTAAGTGCCACCTGATCTAAAACCGTACTTTTTGCAGATTTCAAGTATAGCGTTTTGCTGTTGTTTTGTTAGGTTTCCATTTTTGTCACCTTGAGGATGACGGCTTGGCCATATGTCAACGGCGGTACCACTGGCGTGGTTTGAAAGGGTGCCACTGCCACCGCGTACATCACGGAATGTGTAACCTTGCACTTCGCCTGGTTCTAACTTTTCAACTCTTTTATGCCACTCTTTGAGTGCGCCAACAATTAAAGGTTTTACTGCAGTTGCACATCTAACGCGAACTGGTCTAATACCTGGCACAACAACAAAAATACCAATACCTATTTCAGATTGATTAGGACTTGCTGGCCATCCGTTGCCTGACTTCATATTTGCCGCCTTATTTATTTTTGACTAAATCAAGAACAATCTGCATTTGGGCCTCTAGGCGATTGATGGAGTCACGCATTGAGCTACCGCCATTGGGCTTAAGTTCAACTAAATAATGTTTAACTAGCCATCGTACTGAGCCTGTAAAGGCACTTACAATTGCAATGATTGATACGATTAAGCCTGCCCAGTTTGCTGGTGACATTTGCGCGGTCTCCCGTTATGAGTTAGTTGGTTGATTTTTACTGATTTGTGCTTTGAGAATTGCGTTTTCTTGAACTAAGGCTCCCGCCCATTCACGCATATTTTTCAAAACTTCTTGGATGTCAACTTGTTCTTCCATTATTCCCCCTTGAGTAGTGCAATTTCTTTGTACAAATCTTGGATTAAGGCTAACATTCCTGGAATAAGGATTCTGTCGTTCCAAGATTCCACATCACCGTTTTCATAGTCGGCGCCCATCGGATAGGCATTATCAACTTCTTCGGCAATAAATCCCGGAATTAAAGTTTCTGATCTGTCATCTGTACTTGAAAGTTCATCGGTTTTATAGGTAAAGGCTCGTACTGGAATATCAAGCAATTTTCTTGGATGTAATTCTTCAACATCTATTAAGTTCACAACATTTTCTTTGTATCGTATGGATGAAGATGTAGAGCGTCTTAATTGACCTGTTGTTGACATCCACGCATTTGGAGTGCTTGTAACAGAGTTAGCAGCCCCAAATGTAGCTCGAAGTTCACCTAATGCTTCAACTTCTCCGCCGCCAGTTATTTTTCCGACTGTTTGAATGTATCCAAGAGTTGAAAGAAATCCAGTAGTTGCAAGTCCATAAAAAGTTGCGTTTCGATTTGGGTCTGTAATTGCATCATAAACACCAGCAGTTTGTGGCGCTGCAGTTGAACCACCCCAAAGAGTTAAAGTACCGTAAGTTAAATAAGTACTTGCGGTGATGTTAAAGCCACCGATGTTGCCAGAACTGGCATTTATTGCACCAGTAATGCTTGCACCAGTTGCAGTTAAAAGTCCACTTGAGTTAATAATGCAATTTCCTGCAATGTTAAGCGAGCCACCAGAGATAGTGCCACCCGTAAATAAAGCACCAGTCATTTCAACATTTCCAGTGCTTGCACCTATTGCAAAAGTTGCAGTACCACTTGTGTTGAAGCCTGCAATACCAGCCGAATTCATAACTACGCGGGCGCCTGATGAAGGTGATGAACCTGCATAAACCGTTATGCCGTTTGTGTTCATCGCTGTCATTTGATTACTGGCGTTGACAATCGTATTTGAACTTATTTGAATTGCGTTGGCAGATGCGGCAAAGGCTAGGGCTGCCTCATCTAGCGCATCTTGAGCTAGTTCAAGCGCCTCATTAACCTGCTCTGTAGTTGCTGGTACTACAGGAAAAACACTTGTAACTATAAAATCTGTAGAGTTAACAACCGTGATTGGTGTGTTTGTAATTTGTGGGCAAAGTGGCATCGTTTCCCCCTATATTGCAATCAAGTAAGGATTGATGGCAGATGTTGTATAGGCAGCAGTCCAATTGTTCTGTGTAATTGTGTGCGCCATACCTTCAACTACTAGATTCCATTGATTTGATCTTCCATCGTAAGTTGTGCGTTGCACACTTACTTGATCTGAAAGTTCTGTTGAAAGAAAGTCTGGATATAAAAGGCCAAGATCGCCCACGGCTAGACAATTAAATTCAATTTTTTCTACATAAGTTTCAGGTGATGCTAGTTTGCGTGCTTCATAAAGCGCTAACTTTTCTGCACTTGCATCAGTTGCCACTGGTGCATCAAATGCGTTTTTGGCAATTCCATAAGCGTTTACACTTGGTGTGTATTGAGCAGTAAATTGCTTTTCATCACCACGGCTTATGACTGCCTGATTGATAACAAAATATGTTCCAGGGTTGGTAAATATCTGACTGTATTGAACAGTATTTGATGCCTTTGAATCTGAAAAAAGTAATTGAGTTGGTCTGCTAAATTTATCAGTTAGTGGAACAAGGGTTGCAACCCCTAAGCGTGAAATGTAGAAACGCCCTGCAATTGAATCAACAGCTTGATAGATCAATGACATACAACTTGCATTTTGTGTGGTTGCAAGCATTGCTACTGTTCCAGTTAAACTTCTTGAACCTGTCCAACCAGCATAATCAAGCATCCGACCAACTCGAAGTGCTGCTGTCTCTGCAAAGCCGGCAGTTGCCAATGCTGGAGCCTGGGCATCTGCAATGTAGGCAATACCATCAACAAATGTCATAGCAGTTGATGGAACTACACCTTGGTTTACTTTTGTTTCTTCCAAAAATCCATAATAAAGCGGATATGCAACGCTAGATATTGTTGCAATGATTCGCATTTGCAAACCATCGCGCAAAATGTTGACACCGCCAACAACCCAAGGGTTGCCCGCATTAAGATTGTCAGGGTCGTAATAACCGCTTGTGTTGTTAAATATAACAACCGAAACACCAGATGAATCAAAATCGCTTTGATTTACTCGACCACGGCGAATATCAATTTGAATTAAATCACTCGTAGTTACGGCAGTCCAAGTTCCGCTTTTAAGAAATTGTACTGAAACACTTGGCGTAGTTACTCCATCAAATGCAGGCATTATCGACCAAACGCATATTCTCTAATCGGTGGAAGCCCAAATTGACGTTTTGTTGTTCTTTGAAGTCCGTTTCTAACATTAGTCAACAAATCTTCGTTAGAAATTACAGAACCTTGAACGTTAATGCTTACATTGTTTCCACCGCTTTTACTTGTGGTGCCGACTGAGCCACCAGCAGCAATAGATGGAGTTTGTGCATTGATTTTCTTTTGAATTTTTGATCGCAATGCAGCCAACTGATCAATTCTTGCCTGCATTGAGGTTTGTACTGCAGTTGGCGCTCCCATCGCAGTTGAACCGATAGATGAACCGCCAACAGAAACGCCTGGGATGTAAGTTCTTGAACCTAAGCCACCAATGGCAAGGTCTGATGAACCAGACAAAGCCTTTTGGCGTGCTTGATTAAACTTAATTGCGTTTTGTGTTGCTATGTCCATTGGTGTTAGCGCTTTTGTATTTTTGTTTGTTGCTGTTGTATTTTTATTTAATCCTGCAAGAAAATCTTTTAATCCATTATCGCCAAAATCAATAGATGGCGCAACTGTTCCTCTTTTTTCAATGTTATCTAAAGCTGTTTTTGTGCCGGTATTTTTACTTGTACCGCCTTTATTGCCACGAGCCATATCAAAAAGATTTTTAGTAACTAATCCAGTTGCACCTACTGCTGCAAGGGCAGTCACTGCCGTTCCAATGCTTACACCGCCTGTTGCAAGTGCAGTTGCTACGGCTGCGCCAAGTGCGGTTGTTCGAAGTATTGCCATTGCTGCAGTAATGCTTTGAATAGCAATAACAAAAGCTGAAATTCTGCCAACAACAAACATTCCAGCAATCAAAATACCCATTGCTTTTACAATTCCCATATTGTTAGAAATCCAATTACCAATTGCAATTGCTACAGTAAGGAAAGAAACCGCTGCGTTGGTAGCCACTGCAAAAGAATTTGCTAGATTCTTCTTATTTTCTTCTACAAATTTTTCAACTGCTGGCAAAATCTTTACTGTTATGACAGTTGCAAATTTCTCAAGAATAGGTAAAAACGCATAACCAAGAGTTTCTTGTATTTCACCAAATGCGATTCTTAATCCAAGCAATCTAAATTCCAAAGTTTCCGCACGCTTACCTGCAGCACCGGCAGTTGCTTTTGAAACTTCATCTAATGCTTTGCCAAAATCTTTAGATTTAATCGTCGCTGCACTTAAACCTGGTACCAAAGTTTTTAATGCTTTGAATTGACCAGATGATGCTTTAATTATTGCACCTGTTGCTGTTGCTAAATCAACACCTGATTGTGCAGAAACATCTAAAGCGGTTCCAAGCAAAGATTGTGCAGCACTCAATGAGCCTGTCAGGGCCGCTAACCTACCAAATGCTGGGCGAAGGTCATCATCAACGACAGAAAATTGTTTTTGCAGTTGAGTTATATAGGCTTCAGTGCCAGCAATAGCACCATCAGTTGCACTTGTTGTATTCCGCAATGAATTAGCAAGAAGGATTTGAGACTTTTGATCTGCAATTGCTGCATTAACTGAGTCTTTGCCCATTTTAACGGCAAAAGCTGCTGATGCTACTGTTGCAACGCCAAAGGCTCGTGCCGCATTGCGACCAAATTTATCAAAACTTTTACCCAATTTTGCAATATCTTTTTGAGCAGCCTTTGAACCCTTATCAGAATACTGAGTAAGAATCCGAGCTACAACTGCGCCAACTGCCATTGTTATGCTCGCTCTCTATTTAGATACCTTTGCAAATCAGCCTTTGCTTCATCAAGCGCACGCGATACATTTGCTTCAATTTTTACTCTATCTTTATCTACAACGCGCCATACTACACGCGAAGCCTTACCAAATCTGTTTCCAATGGTGCGTAAGAATTGACCACTTGAAGTTTGAGCAGTTGTTGCTTTTGTTCCAGATGCTTTTCTGCCAGCAATTTCAAAGATTGCACCGGCTGCAGATTTGTTAAGCAAAGAACCAGCACTTGTTGTGTAATCACCACGAACTTTGCCTTGAACTTTTGACTTTGTAATCTTTGACTTTATTTCGCCAGCATCCCACCCAGGCCAACCTGCACCGCCACGAGTAGTTCTACGAGGATTGGCAGCATCTGTTTTGCTCCAACCACTCATAGGCGGTTGATCTTTGATGATGCCTTTAGCATCTCGCTCTGCGCCAGAGAGTTCACTGTTAATGACTTTTGTAAAACGTTTAACTGCATCTTTGTCAAACTCTTTTAGAGCATCCAAAGTTTCTTTTATACCAGATAAAACAATTACATCATCAGCCATTGTTTTTAGCTCGTTCCTTCAAATAAATTGTCATTGCTTCAAAGATACCTTCAGGGGCATCTAATAGATCAATGGGAGATATGCCGGTTTCGCAGGCCACCGCAGCAACCGTATAAGTTAGGCTGTTGCGGTGGATTCGAAAGAATTATCGGCTTCCAATTCTGCGCTTACAATTGTATCTAAGAATTCAGGGCCAAAGACTTTTACAACAATTCCGTTAATCTGCATGGCTTTCCACGCAATCCAATAGATATGTTCAATTCTTTGTTCATCGCCAAGAAGTTTAGGCATACCTTTACCAAATTGCTGTTCAAATGCAACAATGATACGAGGCGTTAACTTGTAAGAAGCCTCAATACCATCAGTTGTTTTTACTTTTACTGCTAATCCATCCATCTTTTCCCCCTTGTTTAATTAAACAATTGCTTTTGCAATCGGTCCCGAAATTGGCCAGGTAACACTTGCAGTTGATAATTCGCCGACGGCTGCCGATAGAGGCTGCCATTCTGCTACAAGCACGTTGAAATTGTATTTTGGATTGCTTGCACTTGTCGCAGCACTTGTTGGCTTTACTTGCATTGCAACTATTAACCCAACAGTACCATTGGTTGTAGTTGTTCCGTTGATCAATTCTTCAAGAGCATTGTCAGCGTAGTCATTGTTAAACTCAATTGTAATTGAATTATCAGCAAGTCCTGCAACACGGGTACGAGCTGCACCAGTAGTTGAAAGGCCAGTGGTGTCAATAACATCAAAAGATGTTGAAAGACTGATGCTTGTAATATATTGCGAAATGTCATTTGATGCAAACAATACATTTGCATCAGTTAATACTAGGCGTGCCATATTATGCAACCGCCTTTGTGATTACTCCAGAAATTGGCCAAGTTGCAGAAACAGTGGCTAGTTCGCCGACGGCGCCTGAAAGGGCTTGCCATTCTGCAACAACGGCAGAAAAACTGTAACTAGGATTTGTTGCACTTACTGCACCTGATGTTGGCTTGATAACTACGGTTGTGTTTGTGCCAACTAGAGATGCACCAACGGCATTGATTGAAACTTCAGTGCCAAGAGCATCAAAATCTTGGTTAAACTCAAGAGTAAGCGAGTTATCGGCAAGACCTGCAACGCGAGTACGCGCTCCACCAGAGGCCATACCTGTAGTATCTACGACATCTTCACTTGTTGAAAGCGCAACACTTGTAATATATTGACTTAGATTAACACCGTTAATTACAACGGATGCATCTGTTAGAACTAAACGGGCCATTATTTGGTTTCCTCTACTGGTGTGGTTGTTGCAGTTTTTTTGATTTGTTCGCCTGCAATAAGGGCTTTAACGTTAAGCCCCATTTCAAGCAATTCTTTATCGGTGATTGACTCACCCTTTTTCTTTGCCTCAAAATTGTCTGAGGTAATTGTATAGCTCATTTTTCTCCTATCCGTAAACGGTGATTCGATAGCGGTACGAAAGAAACTCAATATCGCCTGATGAGTAATTACCCGCTTCGGCAGATGTGACTCGCAAAGTGTTACAAGCCCCACCAAGAGTTAAATCAGATTCAATTGCTGCCTTGATTGAGTAATCCCCACTGCCTGCAAGGTACTTATCAAGTTCGTTTTGGCCTGAACGCTCTGTAAAGCGTTGAACCAAAACAACAACATCTAGGTTTGCCTGGTCGAGTCCACGGGCGTTGTTAAGATCAAAAGTAAAATCTAATTGTCCAACAATGGCTGCTGGCGCTACCGGCACTGTTGGGATTAGCTCGTAAACACGCATACCCTTTATAGCCTCTAGGTTGGCTTTTAAGCCGTTTCTAACCGCACTTGGCAACATTACTTAGCCAAGCCATTGTTCTTGCGTAGCGGGCGCAATAGGGCCTCAACATCAGCATCTAGTTTGGCAGCCAAGCGCACTGTTCCTAAATCGGTATTACCAGCAATTCCAAATGGTGACTGGTTACGCAGGAACAGGCGAGAGGCTTGAATTTTAGCGGCAGTTTTTACTTCATATGGCACTGCCGACCAACCAAAGACACCCTTGACGCGTACAGATTGTGGCAAGTTGAATGGGAAAACATAAGAGCCAACGGCAAGTAAACGACTCATTGGCCATCCACGAGAAGGATTATTTACTGGTTCAAACATTGCATCATCTGCCTGCCATACAGTTTGATATAACTGATCAAAATTATCATCAGTTGCAATTTCGCTAACGCTTACAAAGTCATCAACTGGCAAAATATAATAGTCAGTTGGTGTGTAGTAGCGAATGGCTGGAACTTGAGCTGTACCATCTTTGTAAAAGAATCGGCCACAGTAATCATCTATTTGACGTGAGGCGGTTGCAATCGCCATTTCAAGGGCTGCATTGTCAATTGAATCCTCAAGATTGAGTGCATCCTTGACTTCATTTAGGGTTACATACCCGTTAGTGATCGCCACGCGTGGTTCTCGTTTCTACTTTGGGAAGCATTGCGCGTTCCAGTTGTGGAACGGCGGTAGCGGTTTCCTTTGATTTTACCTTAATTCTTAAAATTCTTTTTATGCGTTCCATAAATCGTGCTGCCTATCGTCTAACCAGTAGTTCTTTGAGTGAGGCAGTATTGCGCCTGTGTGAACATAAATTGGAAATCCTAGTGACTTAACACGACGGCAAAATTGCAAATCTTCGCCTATCCATCTGCCGTTAATTGGACCATCCCAAAACCAACACCAATCTTGTCCTTGGTGTGGGTCGGCATCTGCTCTCATTGCTTCCAAAACACTGCGATGAATAAGCAAGCATCCAGTACCTGCAGCATCTATTTCAAAAACTGAGTCTTTATCGTATTTGTTTAATGGCAAAAAGCCTTCTTCAACATCTTGAAAAATTGTTGGCACTGGTTGTGGATATGGATGGCCTGTTTCAAAACTGGCAAATACTAAACCTGCAACAATTGGGCGTTCTTTGTCGTGCGCTGTTTGAACTAATTTATCAAAGGCTTCAAGAGATAATTGTTCATCTGAATCAATCATAAGTAACCAGTCAGATTTTGTTTCTAAAAACTGTTTTACTAAACGATTGCGTTGCTTAGAAAGTAACCCAGAACCTTTAATGCGAATAAAAGGTCCTAATTCTGATGATCTTGAAAACGCAAGTTGTATCAGACTATACGCAAAACCGCCATCAACATTACCTGGGTCACAACTGCCAACTGAAACTTTATGTCCAGACTTCATAGATTCCCCCGAATCATTTAAGAAGTAAGAGGCGGGTTAGTCGGGGGAGA
>ERZ869925.1256-NODE-1256-length-12173-cov-96.166117_pt1 | contig 12173 bp, 13 predicted proteins | sample MGYA00579311_ERZ869925 | MGnify/ENA primary metagenome ERZ869925 (study PRJEB32216, sample SAMN09231817) | wastewater metagenome | place: USA: Maryland | collected 2016-07-30 | study: EMG produced TPA metagenomics assembly of the PRJNA472060 data set (Reclaimed...
AGATAGGACCTCGGTCTCGGCATTCCTGCTGAACCGCTCTTCCGATCTAGTCTTTGCAGATACCCGCGAAATTATTGGGTTTCGGGTAGTCTTGTATTTAGGAAAGGGAGAAGATGAAAATCGAATCTGTAAAAGTAGGGGAACTAAAGTTCGATCCGGAGAATGCCCGGCAGCACGATGAGAAGAATCTACGCGCTATCGAGGAAAGTCTTAGGGAGTTCGGGCAGAGAAAACCGATAGTAATTACTAAGAGCGGCGTAATCGTTGCCGGTAACGGAACTGTCGAGGCAGCGACTCGCTTAGGATGGCCCACTATCGAGGCCGTTACGATTCCCGATGACTGGACTTCCGAAAAGATAAAAGCTTTCGCACTAGCCGATAACCGCACCGCGGAACTCGCGGCCTGGAATACTGAGATCCTAAATGCGCAGCTGCAAGAACTGAAAGAGTCCGAGATAAACATCCAGCTTCTAGGGTTCGAGGTAAAAAACCTAGACCTACCCGAAGACCTTTTCTCCGAAGCCGAAGCTCCGAGACTCGACCAACGCAACTCTATTAGCTGCCCTCAATGCGGATGCGAATTTAGACAGACTGCTAAGGGTTACGAAATTGTTTGAGCTAAAGCTAGTAAATGCCCAGGCCGCAGAGTTTGCCGTAAAGAACTGGCACTACTCGCGAATCCTGCCGACCGGCAAGCTAGTAAAGATAGGAGTCTTCGAAGACTCGAAGTTTATCGGAGTAATTATTTTCAGTCGAGGAGCATCGCCTTACCTCGGAGCTTCACTCGAACTCGACCAGACCGAAGTTTGCGAGCTTACTCGCGTGGCGCTAGATAAGCACAAAACTCCGGTAAGCCAGCTACTCGCAGAATCTTTTCGTATCCTAAAAGAAACTAATCCCGGCCTCCGATGCGTTGTCTCTTTCGCAGACCCTAAAGAAGGACACAAAGGCGGAATCTATCAGGCCGGTAACTGGATTTTCACAGGTAGCTCGAATCCTGTAACAGAGTATTTTATTGGCGGTAGATGGGTTCATACTCGCGGGGCTTATCACCATAAAGACCGACCCTTCGCACCGACTAGAGTTAGTCCGGGAAAGTTTCGCTATTTGTATCCACTAGATAAACAATTTCGCAGGAAAGTTAGTAAGCTAGCTCTGCCTTACCCTAATGCGGTCGAGGGCTTAGAAGTAAGCCGCGGAAATTCCGTTTCTGAAGTGCAGGTGCGATCCCTGCCGACCGCTCTAAGTGAGAACTAATGCCAGCGGGAAGGCCATCGAAGCCGATAGAGCAAAAGCGACTTCTCGGAAACCCGGGCAAGCGAGCGCTACCCTCTAACGCTTTACAGATCGCGATGGTTAGCGAAATACCAGAACCCTCTAGGCCGCTTCTAAAATACGGACAAGAGCTATGGGATAAAGTCTGGCAAATGGGTGCTACCTGGATTAGTGCTAATACCGATTCGGAGCTTCTGCTAATGACCTGCGAGATGATAGACGAAAGATGGAATCTTCGAGTCAAAGTAATGCAAAGCGATGACTATAAACTTCGCAGAGGCCTAAGAGAATTAGATCGACAAATAGTTTCTAATCTTTCTTTGCTAGGTTTTACCCCCGCCGATAGAAGTAAGCTCGGAGTAGCCGAAGTAAAAGCAGTTAGCAAACTCGAAGAACTAATGCTGCGAAAGGAAAAGCGTGTGGCCTCCTCAATGGCTGACCCCAGTTCCGCCGCAACAGATTGAGCAAGGCGAGGGCGAAGTTGTTATTGACTTTGCCGAAGCCTTCGGAGTTATTACTAAGGATTCAGTAGCCGGTAAATCTGGCGAGCCGCTTCACCTGCGCGAGTGGCAGAAAGAACTTATCCGGCACATTTTCGCGGGAGATGAGCGCGGTTATCGCCACGCGGTCAATCTGATTTTGATGCCCCGAAAAAATGGCAAAAGCGCCCTGGGTTCCATTTTCGGACTCTACTCGCTAATCCTCGGAGCTAAAGGCGCGGAGGTGTATTCCGTAGCCGCAGAAAAGGAACAGGCTCGAATCGTATTCGCCGATGCTAAGAGAATGATCGAGGCAAGCGAAGAATTATCTAAACTTACTAAGCTCTACCGCGATGCCATCGAGCTACCTTCTCAGGGTTCGGTCTATCGAGTGCTATCCGCCGAAGCCTATTCAAAAGAAGGCCTAAACCCTAGCGCGGTTATCTTCGATGAGCTTCACGCGCAGCCGAACCGCGAGCTTTTCGATGTTATGTCTCTAGCTATGGGAGCGAGAGGCAGGCTAGCGACCCTAATCGCAATTACTACTCCCGGAGTAAAGACAGATTCGACCGGGCAAGATTCGATCGCCTACACGCTTTACCAATACGGACAGAGAGTCGCTAGAGGCGAGGTCGATGATCCGACTTTCTTTATGGCCTCCTGGGAAGCTCCTGCCGAAGCAGACCACCGCTTACCCGAAACTTGGAAAATCTCCAACCCCGGCTATGGGGATATCTGCTCTGCGGAAGACTTCGAGTCTGCGGTTCGCCGAACTCCCGAACCGGAGTTCCGGACTAAGCGATGCGGACAATGGGTAAGCTCTGCTATCTCTTGGCTGCCGACCGGCACCTGGGAAGCCTGCGCCGGAGAGCTAGACCTAGCCGATAAGGAATACATAATCGGATTTGACGGATCTTTCTCCGGTGACTCGACTGTCCTAGTCGGAGCGACTGTCGAGGATGAGCCGCAGGTCTTTATGATTCAGGCCTGGGAGAAAGACCCTAATATCCACGATGATAGCTGGCGAGTAGATATCCTTCAGGTCGAGAATAAGATTCGAGAGTTTGTTTCGGCTAACCCAAAAGTAAAAGAGATAGCCTGCGACCCCTACCGCTGGCAAAGGTCGATGCAGGTTTTAGCCGAAGAAGGATACCCAATAGTGGAGTATCCCTCCACTAACGCCCGGCGAATGGTGCCGGCCTGCGCTAAGTTCTTCGATGCCGTAGTAGATAAGAAACTAAAACACGATGGAGACCCCTTGCTAGCAAGGCATCTCTCTAACGCCGTAGTAAAGACCGATAATCTAGGAGTGAGGATAGTGAAAGAAAATAGAGCTTCATCCCGCCGTATTGACGCAGCAGTCGCGGCAGTAATCGCAGTAGATAGAGCGTTACAAGTTAGAATAGAACCTGAACAACAAGTGCCGGGTGTCTATGTCTTCTAAGGTTGTAATCGCTACTCAGGTCGCTGGCGCAATAGCGGTCAGCCTCGGAGTCGGCCTAATCTTTATACCCGCCGGAATTATTACAGCTGGCCTATTCTCCATCCTGTTCGGAATAGCCCTAGAGAGGCGCTAATGCTAAATAACATTTTCGAGAAGCGAGCAATTACCCCGAACTCACTTTGGGGAGCTGGCCTAGATTTCGAGCTTCAGAATAACTCTGGAACTTTCATTGACGAAGATAACATTTATAAACTTGCCGGAGTATCCGCGGCAGTCTCGCTAATCGCGGGAACTATCTCCACTCTGCCGATGGATGCCTGGGTTCGCAGAGACGGCCAGAAACAACTAATGCGCCCGAAGCCAGACTGGGTAAATAGACCGGATGTTTCCTTCGTAGATCGCACTCCATTTATCAGCTCGATTATTGCTTCTCTAATGCTCGATGGAAATGCTTTTATTAGAGTCTTCCGCGATGAAGAAGGATTCCCGATAAATCTAACTGTCCTAAATCCGACAAAGATTGAGGTAAAGAGAAACAGAATTGGAGCAGTTCGATTCGAGTATCAAGAAGATGGCAAGACCTATACCTCAGACCAGATTCTTCACATTGTCGAATCGGTAATGCGCCCCGGCTCTGTTCGAGGAGTATCTAGAGTCGATGCGATGAAAGATGCTTTAGGTCTCGGACTAGCTCTCGACTCTTACGCTCAGAGATTCTTCGGGCAGGGCGCTTCTGGAAACTATGCCCTAGTAACCCCCGCGACTCTAACCCAAGATCAGGCTAAGGCTCTTGCTAAATCCGTAGATGCTAGACACGGCGGCTGGAGAAAAGCGCATAAGACTATGGTTCTTCACTCCGGTTTGGACATAAAGGATATCGGAGTAAATCCAGAGGAATCGCAGCTATTAGATTCCCGCAGGATGTTTATCGAAGACCTATGCCGAATCTGGAACATACCTTCGCATATGATGAACCTGCCCGGAACTAATACTTACTCATCGGTGGAAGCCACTCAGATAGAGTTCGTTACACATACGCTCAGACCCTATGTAGCGATTATCGAAAACTCGCTCTCTACTTTGCTTCAGGTTTATCCAAACGGACAGGGAGCTTTCGTAGAGTTCAATATGAACTCCCTACTAAGAGGAGATGTTCAGTCTCGCTTTACCGCTTACTCGCAGGGCATCCAGGCCGGTATCCTTACCGCTAACGATGCGAGAGTCGCGGAAGGTCTATCTAAGATTGACGGAGGAGATATCCTTCGAGTTCCGCTCTCGAATGTAAACATTGACGCGGCGGATTTAGTAGCTACTGATAAGCGCGTAGTAATGGCTCAAAAGCTAGTCCAGGTTGGCTTCGATCCTGCCGATGTTCTAAGAGCGATGGGCTTACCGGCTATTACCCATACCGGAGTTCCAAGCACTCAGCTTCAGCCAGTTTCTCAAATCGACCCAGTAAATCCATCCTCTGTCTACCCGGAGAACTAAATGCAAGCACCTGCGACACTAAATCTAAATTGTTGGCAAGGCGCCAATTTCGACTACTCGCTAACCTGGAAAACTAACGGAACTGCCGTAAATCTAACTGGCTATTCGGCAAGGATGCAGGTTAGAGAGACTTACGATTCGACAACTCCGGTTCTAAGCCTTACTAGCGGAAGTGGAATTACTCTAGGCGGAACCGCTGGTTCGATTATCCTCGAAGCTACCGCGACTACTACCGCGGGAGTTCCATCCGGCCAGTATGTTTATGACTTAGAACTCGTTACAGGCGGTGGCTATGTTACGAGATTACTCGAAGGTAACTTCACAGTCGATCCAGAGGTAACTCGTTGAGCCAAATTTATGTAACGACCGGAACTGCGGTAGTAGAGGTAACTGCCCCTAATACCGCAACTATTATTACGAGCGGAACTTTTTCTGCCGTAGTAAATGAGAATCAAGCTACTCTGGTCGATAACATAATTGGCGCTACCGCAATCGCAGAACCCGCCTACATACAGTTCAATGTAAATGCTGTTCCCTCTATCGCAGTCGGTCGAATTGGCTGGAATGATGCGGATAAAACTTTAGAACTTGGAATGACCCCGACTGTAAATCAAAATGTCGGCCAAGAACTTTTTATTCTTTGTAAATCCTCGGATGGTTCGGAGCGAACTAAGGGCAAGGCGGTTTATGTAACCGGATCCGATGGAAATAACAAACTTGTCTCCTACGCCTCCGCAAGTAGCGAGGCAACTAGCTCGAAGACTATCGCTATTATGGCCGAGACAATTAGCGGTGGCAGTAAAGGATTTGCGGCAAGCTTTGGCCTAGTAAGAGGCATAAATACAAATGGGCTAACCGAAGGCGCTGCTGTATGGCTATCTCCAACAGTTCCCGGAGGCCTAACTTCTACTAGGCCTCCTGCTCCGGATAACGCCGTTTTTATTGGCTACTGTATTCGAGCAAATCAGAACAACGGAGTTATCTATGTAAATATCCAAAATGGATACGAGCTAGATGAGCTTCACAATGTAAGACTTACGACTCCGACCGATGGTCAATCTTTAGTTTATGACTCGACTTCTAATCTTTGGGTAAATGAGACAGTATTAGGTCAGCCGACAGTTCTATCGGTTGGAACAGTTACTAGCGGAACAGTTGCCGCGGTTACAGTTACCGGAACAGCTCCTTCGCAGACTCTAAATTTTGTTTTACCGAAAGGCGATAAAGGCGATACCGGCGCAACTGGAGCGCAAGGGGCAAAGGGTGATAAGGGTGATAAAGGGGATACTGGACTTACTGGCGCGACTGGTGCTACTGGCGCTACTGGGCCGACTGGCCCACAAGGCGCACAAGGAATTCAGGGAGAGACTGGGCCACAGGGGCCGCAGGGGCTAACCGGAGCAACCGGAGCAACTGGCGCAAAGGGAGATAAAGGCGATACCGGAGATCCGGGGCAAGCCGCGACTATCGCAGTCGGGACTGTTACGACAGGAAGCGCGGGAAGCTCTGCCTCGATAACAAATGTTGGAACTTCTAGCGCAGCTATTTTCGACTTTACTATTCCTAGAGGCGATACAGGAGCTACCGGTGCTACCGGGGCTACTGGAGCAACCGGCGCTAAAGGAGATAAGGGAGATACCGGAGATGCCGCGACTATTACAGTCGGCACAGTTACTACCGGCGCTCCCGGAAGTTCCGCGACTGTAACTAATGTCGGCAGCACTAGCGCCGCTATCTTTGACTTTTCTATTCCGGCAGGAGCAACCGGAGCAACTGGTGCGACCGGAGCTACTGGCCCACAAGGCCCATCCGGAGTTATAAATGCTACCTCTCCCCTTACTTACAATTCTCAAACTCAAACAGTCGCGATAAATACCACCGCCGCAGGTATAACGATAAATGGAACAGCAGTCGCTTTAGGCGGAACGATTACTGTCTTAGCTAGGTTGGGATAATGCCTTACTTTATTTCAAATACGAACCCGGATTGCTCAGGATGGGCTGTCGAGAAAGAAGGTGGCGAGGTAATCGGCTGCCACGATACTAAGCAGTCTGCTATCGACCAGATGGTCGCGGTATCTATTGCCGAAGGTATGGAGCCAGGCGCCGAAAGAGCTAAGCCTACCGAACTAGAAGTCGGAGATTATGTTTCTTGGAACTCCTCGGGAGGTCGTGCTAGAGGCGAGATAGTTCAAATCGAAAGAGATGGAACTATAAATGTTCCAGATTCGAGCGTAACTATTACTGGAACTCCCGATGATCCAGCTGCTCTTATTCAGGTTTATCGCAGGGTAGAAGGAGGATGGGATGATACCGATGTTTATGTCGGGCATAAATTCTCGACTCTTACTAAAATCGACCGATTAGAAGAACCGATGGATGAGCCGGATGACTCGGAAGATGACGAAGTTCGACAGGTAGATCTAACTCCTCCTGCCTATATGAGAGCCTCCGCTCGTAGAGGCCTAGAGTGGTATTCCGAAGGATTAGGCGGCGATGGCCTAGTCGATAGAACTATTCGCGAGGCTCGCGAGATGGCAGAAGGTCGAGTCTCTGCGGATAAGTGGAACAGAATTCAGGCTTGGATTGCTAGACACTTAGTCGATCTAGATTCGCCGGATGCGAATCCAGAATCAGATAATTATCCTTCACCGGGAGTTGTTGCGATGGCTCTCTGGGGTGGAGGAACAACAAGAAGAACCGCACTCCGCGCTCAGGCTTATGCGGAAGGTGTAGTCGCTAGACTAGAAGCCGAAGAAGAACGAGGAAAGATGAAGCACGAAACCAGAAACTTTGACGCTCAGTTTGAGCTAAGAGAAGAAGGCGATGCACTTAGTTTTGTCGGCTATGCCGCAAAGTTCAATTCCCCATCCGAGGATCTAGGCGGATTTATAGAGACAATCGAACCCGGCGCTTTCCGCCGCTCGCTACGCTCTCGCAACGATGTAAAGCTTTTGATAAATCACGATATGGGCAGAGTAGTCGCTTCTACCCGCGCCGGAACTATGAAGCTTTATGAAGATGAGGTCGGTCTAAGAGTAGAGGCTTCGCTCGCTCCGACAACCGAAGGAAAAGACCTCGCTATTTTGCTAAAGCGCGGAGACCTCTCAAAAATGAGCTTCGGATTTTCAGTTATGAAAGATGCCTGGAACAACGAAATGACTCAAAGAACTCTAAAGTCAGTTCGTCTCTGGGAAGTCTCAGTGGTTGCCTCGCCGGCCTATCAGGCAACAGAAGCCGGTATGCGCTCACTAGATAAGGCTGCGCAAAGAGCCTCTGTCGATGCCGATGAATTAGCGGATGCGGTTCTAAAGCTAGAAGAAGGCGCGGATCTAACTGAACAGCAGGCAGAACTAATCAAGACAGTTGTAAGTTCCCTTACTCCGACTCAGGTAAAGGAAGAAGAACAAACCGAAGAAGAAGTCAATTTGTTGGAGCTAAAGCGCAAGCAACTCGACTTATTGCTAAAGAGGAACTAATGGCTACCAAAGAGCAAATCAAGCAAACGATTCTAAAAATCGCAGGAGAGCCTTCTGTCGGAGAGATTTACTCTCTAGCCGATAAATGGGCGGATGCTATTTGGAAACTAGATAATCCAAACTTCGCAGTCAAAGAAGACAGCGAAAACAACGGCAGCCAATCGGCGAGCGCTGCCACGAGGGAAACTCGCATTACCAAGCCAACAGAAATTCGCTAACCCCCTTCTAGCGATAGTTGCCAAGAAGCGAGTTCCGCCCCGCAGGGTCTTTTCCTTTCTACCTGCGGGGTTTCTCTTTTGGTATAGAATAAAACTATGGCCGAGCGTTAGCGCCGCCTGTTTCAGTTCTGCGTTAGCGCGGCTGAAGTTCAACTAACAATTAGGAGAAATGCCAAATGTCACAGTCTTTTATCAAGGCTCAGGCAGAGGCTCGCGCAAAGGCGTGGGAAGAAGCAAAAGCGCTTCTCGACACCGCTGCCGCAGAGAAGCGTGATCTAACCGCTGAGGAGACTCAGAAGTTCGACCGCATCAACGCAGAACTTGACGAGCGAGCTGCTGCTATCGAGACAATCCGCAAGGCAGAGGAGCGCGAGGCTAAGGCCGCCGCCGCAGCTTCAGACTTTGCTGTCTCAGATGTAGTTAAGTCCGACTACGACTATGTCCGCGCACTAGCAAAGGGAGAGATTCGCTCTCACTCTTTCGAGACTCGCGGAACTCTAACCCCTTCCGGTTCTTCAGGTCTAGTGCCACAGAGCTTTGTTGCTCGTGTCTATGACCTAGCTCGTGAAGTTGGTCCAATGCTCGATGTTTCTGAAGTATTCCAGACGCAGAGTGGGGAAGATTTGAAGATCCCCACTTTGACTGCCTATGGCACTGCTGGTTACGAAGCAGCTGGTGCAGAGATTGACGAGTCCGAGCCAACCTTCAGCTCAATTACACTAGGTGCGAAGAAATACGCTTTCTTGGTGCCGGTGGCGCGTGAGCTAATCGAAGATGGTGGAGTGGATGTTGCCGAGGTTCTTGCTCGCGCAGCTGGAAACTCAATCGGTGTCGCAGTAAATGCTGCACTTACCACTGGTGCTGGTGGAGCTTCTGCTCCTACCGGAATTATGACCGCTGCGGGAACTGGTGTAAATGGCACCATCGCAGGCGGCCTATTCACCGCAGACCAACTCATCGACCTCGTGTACAGCGTTGATGGTGCTGTTCGCAGATTGGCTGGAACCGGATGGCTTATGTCTCCTTCCGCAATCCGCAACGCCCGCAAGCTAAAGGACAACGATGGCCAATACTTGTTCCAGCCTTCACTTCAGGCTGGACAGCCAGACTCGCTACTTGGCTTCCGCGTGTATGAAAACCCGGGAGTAGCCGCTGTTGGTTCAGCTGCCGCTTCGGTTGGTTTTGGATACCTGCCTAGCTACAAGGTTCGCGTTGCTGGTGGCCTTCGTGTCGACAGAAGCGATGACTTCAAGTTCGCAAATGACCTCAGCGTTTTCAGATTTATGATTCGCGTGGATGGAAACTTGTCGCACCAGGAGCACTTCAAGATTTTCAAGGGATCGGCTGCTTAGTCTTTCTTAGAAACTCTGGCAAAACCCTCGCTAAAAGGCGGGGGTTTTTGCTATTCTGGGGTTAGAAAGGAATTTATGAAGCCAGAAAAGTTAGACCTGACCATAACTACTTGGTCAAACTCGCCCTATCAGCCAACCGGCTATGGGATGCAAATAGGAATCCTTTTAGACTTCCTAGTAAAGCACGGAGTAAGAGCAGCGCACGCTTCGAACTGGGGATTAGAGGGAAGTAACTCTACCTACAAAACCGCATACGGAGAGATTCCGCACTATGCGAGAGGTTACGATCCGATGTCTCAGGATTCGCTCGCGGTTGCGCATAAAATCGAAGCCGCTAAGTCCGACTATAAAGACTACATACTTACTCTTGGAGATGTCTGGACTCTGAAGCCGGAGATTTGGCCGACCGAAGAATTTCCAAGAATCCTTTCGTGGGTTCCGCTAGACCATATCTCAATGCCACCTGCGGTAAAGCGATGGCTACAAAAAGAAAATGTAACTCCTATCGCGATGGCTCCTTTTGGAAAAGAGCAGCTAGAGGAAAATGGAATCGAGGGAATCTACATACCGCACTCGATAGATACAGTCTCGACCTTCAAGCCGACTGAGAAAATTGGCAAGCAAGATGCTAGAGAGTTCTTAGGGCTAAAGGATGATGATTTCCTAATCGTAATGAACTCAGCCAATAAAGCTAATAAATCAGTTCATCGCAAAGCCTTCGCTGAAGCTCTTATGGCCTTCGCAGTATTTAGACAGAAAGTGCCTAACGCCTATCTCTACATACATACAGAGCCAAAAGGAATCTATGGCGGCTATCACCTGCCTCGAATTGCCGAAGCCTGCGGAGTTCCGCTCGATGCGGTTATCTTCCCGGATGCTATTGACTACCGCTTAGGTATCGACCCAAAGGATCTAGCCGGCTTTTATTCAACTGCGGATGTTGCTTTACAGCTTTCCCTCGGAGGCGGGTTCGAAATTCCAATTATTGAGGCGCAGGCCTGCGGCACTCGTGTTATCGCTACTGACTGGACTGGGCCTAGAGACCTAGTGGCAGAGGATGGCTTCAAGGTTTCGGGACAGCTTTTCTGGGATGAGGCTCAGGCAGCGTGGTGGAAAACCCCAAGCATTGCCTCAATCGCAACTCAGCTAGAGAACGCTTACGAGGTTTGGAAAGCCGAGGGTTCTTACTCAGAGAAGTCACGCAAGTTTGCTCAGGATTATGATTCTCAGAAAGTCTGGAATCACTACTGGTTGCCATTCCTAAAGGGCTTAGTTTGATTGAGGTCTTAGGGTTTCCAACTCTTAGCAGGTTCGACCTAGCTGAGCAGTTGTTGGCCTCTATTGACTACCCTGTCGGGGACTTAGTTATCGTGAACAACTCAGGCAAGAAAAGCTGGACACCGACTAAGCCTGAAAAAGTCGAGCGGCTATGGCACATTGAAGTCCCCTATGGGCTTGGCTTGCAAGGTGCTTGGAACTTAGTAATCAAATCAACGCCTTACGCACCACGCTGGCTGTTGGTCAATGATGACTGCCGCTTTGAGCCGGGAGCGTTAGAAGTTATAGACAGGTCAGCAAAGCCCGATGCCCTAACCTTTACCGACTGCGCTCCGGTCTGGTCAGCTTTTGTTTTGGGCGAGGAAGTAATCAAAAGAGTAGGACTATTTGACGAGGCGTATTATCCGCTTTACTTCTGCGACAACGACTACGAGCGCCGAGCGGACAACGCAGGTATAAAGAAAATCAACATTCCTGCCAAAGTCCATCACCACAATTCAGCGACTAAGTATCACAATAATGAAGTCCGAAACGACTTTACTTTTAACCGCAATCAAGCACTATTTCAGCAAAAGAAAGACACAAACGACTTTAGCGTTAGGGGCTGGAGCTTAGACAGACGGCGAGAGAACCGATGGGACTAACTATCTATACAGGCGGAACTTTTGACCTGTTCCATTCAGGTCATGTCAATTTTCTAAAGAAATGCTCAGAGCTTGGGCGAGTGATTGTCAGCCTAAATACTGACGAGTTTATTGAGAGCTACAAAGGGAAAGCTCCTATTGCCTGCTATCACGAGCGAGAGGCAGTTTTATTAGCCTGTCGCTATGTCGATGAGGTTATACCTAACATCGGGGGGTCAGACAGCAAGCTGGCTATTGAGACGGCTTTGCCAGACATAATTGCTATTGGATCAGACTGGGCTAGGCGTGACTACTACGCACAAATGAGCTTCGACCAAGACTGGCTAGATGAGCGAGGAATCTCTTTGCTCTACATTCCCTACACACAGGGGATAAGCACAACAAAACTAAAGGCTAGAGTCCGAGGGCTAGAATAGAGGCAGGAGAACTCATGGCAATTTCTAATGGATACGCAACTCTGCAACAGGTCAAATCAGCAATCGGAATCCAAGACGGACTAGATGACGCTGCTATCGAG
>ERZ869925.1257-NODE-1257-length-12168-cov-3.020722_pt1 | contig 12168 bp, 18 predicted proteins | sample MGYA00579311_ERZ869925 | MGnify/ENA primary metagenome ERZ869925 (study PRJEB32216, sample SAMN09231817) | wastewater metagenome | place: USA: Maryland | collected 2016-07-30 | study: EMG produced TPA metagenomics assembly of the PRJNA472060 data set (Reclaimed...
TTGACTTATCAACAACGACATTCATCTTGTCCGGTCGGAGTAGGTAGATTTGCTGAACCCCCCTATCAAAGCCAGTAGTCTGACCGCCAACCATGTACCAGAAGAACTCGCCAAACATTTCAACAAATGTCTGCGAGCCCTCAAACAAATCATAAAAGCTGATGTCCGGGTTTGGTGATTGCAATAGCGTAAAGAACGGGTGTTGAGCTACTGTAGTTTTCTTACCTTTTGAATCGAGCACGTATGGGTATGGGTCGTACTTGCCAGCGACACCCTCAGAGATCAAGTCGATACAGCGGTATGCTAGCCCCTGGTACATGTTCAAAAGCTTGATGTCGTTCTTTGAGCCAGTAAATTGGTCGACATAGGAGAAGTCATCGGACTGGCCAAAGCCAAAAAGCCTCTTTGCCATGTAGTTTTCGATTATGCGTGTCAGTCTTCTATCATTGCTCTGCATTGAGTTATAACCCTTTGAGCTTAGTATATCATTATTGCTTTGTTTAGTATTTACTCTTACACTAGTTTAGTATGAGTCGCACTACCGAACAACGAGCTAAACGGAAGGCCTATGCAATAGGTTATCTCGGTGGCCATTGTACTGTCTGCGACTCTACCGATAATCTTGAGTTTGACCATATTGATGAAACAACGAAGATATTTAACATCGGCGGAAACTTGCTAAAGAGCGAGAAAGAGCTTGTCAGTGAGCTTGATAAGTGCCAGCTCTTATGTCACGATTGTCACTTGACAAAAACACTCGCTCACAAGGGGCATAATAGAGCCACTCACGGTACTTACACTATGTATAATAACCATAAGTGCCGATGTAAGCAATGCAGACTTGCGTGGGCTGCGTACTACCGCCGTTGGTCGGCTAGATAATGTCTGTGTCGTCGTCTTCTGCAATGTCACTTACGTTGATGAACGTCAGAGCTAGTGCGTCGGCTGTGTCGGGGCTTTCTATGCCTCGCTCAGCCAGTTTATCTTTACTTTCCATGATGATTTTAGAGCTAGCATTTTCTTTGTAGTTGATCTCTTTCAGTTCCAAAAAGCCATTGTCTTCATCAGTTTCGCCAAACTTAACCAGCTTGCCGTTCTCTTTTCTAACCCACTTGCGAACACCGCCAACAAATAGCTCGGCCTTTTTGTTAGCATAGCGACTATTGTCGTCTGCTTTGCCACCAAACATGACGGCCTGGATTAAGTAGCCCCTACCCTCAAGAGCGTCGGCCAGAGCACCACCATTACCAGCGTCAACGCCAATACGGTAGTCGTCAATGCCGTAGTCCCTGATAATCTTCTCTGTATCAGCTAGCTGGTCGCCAGTAATATCGTGCCCCTTGCTATCGTCATACCGCTTCTTGAGCACAACCTTGGCAAAGCCGGTCAATGGATAGCGAACCACGTATACCGAATAGTTCTTACCGCCGTGGTTGGGGTCAATACCAAGTATCGGCTGGTCGATAAGATTACCCTGCTCATCGTGGCCAAGTGGCAAGTCATTATTGATAAGCGCATTGTCTATGAACGAGCCGCTTAGGAGCGGTCTGTAGCCCGCTGGTGCGTTAGTCTCGGCAGGAAACAAGCACTCGTACAACACGTCGAAAAACGCCTCGTCACGCATCTCTTCGATGAACTCCGGGGTGTATCTGCCCTCTTTGAGTGCTGTAATATAGTCAACAAATATGCGAACGTACTTCTTACTTATCCACATGCGCCAGAAGTGGTTTTTATAGAACGGGTTGCCGATCTCTAGCAAGAAGTTGTCTTTATAGCCACCGAGCATACGCTTGATGGTGGCATAGAGGTCGTCAGGGATCTGAGCACTTTCGTCGAGTATGATGTTCTGCGAGCCGAAACCCATCAACGCCTTTTTGGTTTGCTTAGCGTTCTGAGCATTAGCGGTGTAGACACGAACTTCGCCGCCGCCACGAAAGGTGATACGGGTCTTTGAGCGCTCCTGCTTCAGTTGTTCTTTTGTACCACTGTACTCAATCTTTTCGATGAAGTAGATATCGTCGAAAACGTGCTCAATAATGTAGTCCATGATGATGCGAGCTTTGTCTTCGGTCGGTGCGATGATAGCCCACTTCTCGTTATGGCATGAGACCCGAATAAGCACAGCCAGAGCCACGATAAGCGACTTGCCGTACTGGGTTGGCAAGATCAAGATGACACGAGGCCACTTACGCTTGATGATGATGTAGGCAATCATCAACTGGGTATAGGTCAGCAGGTTGCCATAAGCCCTACCGTCACTATCGTTGAAGATATTGAATAGGGCTCGAAGCCTACTCTGTAGCTTCAGCGGCAGGTTCGGGACTGTCGTCGTGTATATCGTCTTGGGGTTCAAGCTCATCTTCTTCTACCGCAAAGCCTTTCATTTTTTCAGCAGTTGTCTTGGTGTCGTCGGATAGCGACAGCAACCTTTCGTCTTTCCAGCCAAAGTTTTTGAGAGCGAATATCGCCGCTGCACCACCGCCATTGTTCAAAAACTCTTCATACTCTTTTTCAATGAAAGTTCGTGCCCTTTTTATGGTGTGAGAGAAGAGGGGTCTTTTTTCGTAGTCATAGAATGAATGACGGTCTGCGAAGCCACAATAAAGTATAAGCCCTGTGATCGTCGGTACTGGTATCTCTTCGATGTGCTGATTGTCAGCCCGGCCAACAACGACCTTACGTTTTGTCACGCCATCGCTAAAATACTCTGATATTTTCGCCTGTAACTCTTCGGGCGTTTCGTACATAGGCAATGGCGGAAAGGTATATTTTTCGTATGCCATACTACCATTTTACTCCGACACTCAATGCAAACATAAACATAAACATCAAGAGGCAGCAAAAGACCAAAAACGTGATGATCTCAAAGTCGAGCCGTTTGTATACCAGCATAGGCCAGAGCCGTCTGCAGGCCAGAGCACTTAGTACAATGCCGATAAGTGCGAAAGCTGTCATCGTTCCCTCCAGCCTACGAGCTGAGCCCAAACAGTCCAGCCGGGGTGATAGTCGTCGTCACAGAAGTGGTAGATCTGGTTATTCACGTTGCCGTCAGCGTCGATCTTGAAGTCTTTGCGATTGAGTGTGAACCATTTGAGGCAGTAGGGGCATTTGAGCTGCGTCATGCCAAGCCTGCGCCGCCACCACTGCTCACGAGGAGTGTCTTCGTCGCCTTGAAAGTTGATGATCTGTGTGCGTTCCATATCAGGTATCTTGCCTCTTTCTGACCCAACCCTTGAGGTTGTCGTTGTACCAAAAACGCTCTGCGTATAGGTTGTTGTTCGGGGTTATTATTATATCACCATCGGCGTGACCACACGGCTGCGACCAGTCGACAATGTTCATGTAGCCCTTTTGTCGAAGCTCTAGGCCGTAGTTGACGTCACAGCCCCAAGGCTGCCAGTCTTCAGAATAGTATTCGTGCTCAAGAAAGAACTGCGTCGGTGTCAGGTAGCAATAGAACCCGGCGGCGTCGATCTCTTCGTAGTCCTTGCCCGGCAGTTCAGTCCAGCACTGCTTTGGGTCGTTGACATTATCGAAGCCCCAAATACCAATAATCTTGTTATGCCAGCGACCGGCAGCGTAGGCGGTGACTAGGCCGATCTTGTGATGCTTGTGTGGGGCAGATAAGGCATCACGGAAAGGCCGAAACAGTCGCTCAACACAGAGGTTAGTGAAAATAGTGTCATCTTCTAGGCCGAGCACAAACTCACCATCTAGAGCTTTGATTAGGTCTTTGGCTTGCTCGTGGATCTCAGCAATGCGTTTGCGGCGAATAGGTATGCTTATCGGGTTGACGTGGTGATCGTAGTTCCGGGCGATCACGAACTTGCGGTAGTTGGTGCGGTTCATCTCTTCCATGATGCGAGCATAAATGTCTTTGCCGCCCTCGTCTTCATGCTGGTCGACTATCAGGGCGAGGTTGGTCATTTCAGGCTTCAGGTCAGTCGAGGCTAGATCATCGAAAAACCGCCGGACACGCTCAGGGCGAGTGAAAGGGCAAAAGACGGTTATAGGAGACATAGCGCCGCCAGTGCCTCTTCGTACTTAGGTTTCATGGCTTCCCAACTGATCGACTGAGCCAGCTCATCGGCCATGTTGCTCTGCTCTCGCATGTCCTGATTGCTCAGGCTCTTGAACCATCTCATGCGGAAAAACACGTCGATCGGGTCACACTCAAAGACAGGTATCTTGAAGCGTGGGGCAAAGTCGATGTCAGTCTCGTTGGCCGAGATTAGCCAACGCTCAGGTAAGAAGTCCGCTTGCGGTGATAGCTTGCTCATGATAACCGGCATACCGGCAGCAAGAGCTTCGTTCATAGGTAGACAGTTGCCCCCGTACTTGCGAGGCAGGACTAGCACAGAGCCCTTTTTGTAGATGTCGGCGTAGTTGCTTACGTTGCAGCGAACGTCAACTCGTGGATAGTCCCGGTGAATGGTGTGCTCAAGCTCTTTGTCTTGGGTATAGACGATGTAGCGTAGTTCGTTTTCTTTATCGTGTGTTGTGGCCTCAAGAAAGGTCATAGTGCCATTGCGGTCGTTGGCGGCCGGTCGGCCAGCGATGTGCACAAAGCTCAAAGCGTTGTCAATGTTACGACGGGTTATCTTGTCTCGGTTGACCGGGCAGTGCAGGTAGACGTGAGCGATGCCCCTCTTCTTACAGAAGTCGTCGACCTCTTGAAAGTACCAGGTGCTAGGGGCAATAAACATGTCCGGGGTGTCGTTAGCCCACACAGACGGTGGAAACCAATCAAAGAACTCATAATTGTACTGTACGGCCGTTTTAACGCCCATTTCACGGGCTATTTTGTAGAGTTGCATGTTGTAGGCGCTTTCAGCTATAAAAACGACGTCTAGGCCATCGAGAAACTGCCTGATGTCAAACTCGTTGGGTATGCCCTCTATGAAAGTAGCTCGCTCAGGATAGCGCCCAGGGTACTGGCGCATCTTGCGTTCAGGGTTGCTTTCGAGCACAGAGATGTCAACCACCAGTGTTTTTGCTGGCTTCATGGCAAGATAGAACTCAAGGGTCTGTTGGCCGAGACCTGAGTTGTCCATGCGAGCGCCCCATAAGCCAAGCTTCATTTTTTCAACTCCTTGACTTCAAGTCGCTTGATCTCAATGCCGGAGAGAGCGGCGATCCAGCCTATAAGGGCTGATAGCCTAATAGTCGCATAGTTACTGCTTGTCAGCTCAATACGAATAATCTGTTTAGTGTTTGCCATATCAAAACCTCATTTCGTACTTAGGATCATCACGCCGACCGTCGGTCGTGTAGCTCCGCTTGATGTTGCCCTCTGGTGCGTAGAGCCAGACACGCCACTTGTACCAGCCCATCAAGCCCTCGTCGTTGTAGTCAACCATGACTTTGCCGTGTATGACGTCTTCAATCATGGTACGGCTATCTTCGGTAAAGAAGCGATCAAGCATATCTCGGTAGAAAGCTGTCGAGGCGAGGTGCGGCCGCTGCGACCACTGCACGGTCTTGATCATAGGCAGGCCAGCAACAAGCTCACGGTCGCCAAGCATTAGATGCTTATGGTCTGGCAAGACCTCGGCTTCATGGTTGAAGCGGATCATATAAGCCTCGCCGCTCTCGATTGCTTCGATAAGCTGCGGCCACTCGAACGAGAAGTCTGGCGTCAAACCAGTGTCGTGCTCAACAAACAAAATGACTGGGGTGTTGACTAGCTTCAGTAGTTCTTTGGTCATGGCCGCTTGGTGCATGTGCTGCTCGAAGCGTACCGCCGTGACGTTCTGCCACTCAAAGTTCGTCTTCCATAACACACGCTTTTGATAGGTCTCGTACTGCTCACGGTAATGCTCTTGCTCTGGCCGAACACCGTCCATACCGATAATAACTTCGCAGTCGGGTAGTTGTTGGCGTATGTCGGCGATGCACTGGTCGATGATTGCAGTGCTGGGGTGCGACTTGATCGGAGATGTGACAACCAATACGGTGATGTGGTTGCGAATATCGTTCTCGTTATAGGGCAGACCACTGACCTCATGAACGTGCTCGTGCAGCTTGTAAGTCATTTTGCGTTTGTAGTTCTGCCACCACGCATAGACTTTGTTGCTCAGAGCAGGGTATTCACGCTTGACGTCTAGTATGTAGCCCTCAAGGTTTTCATAGTTGTCGAGTATCTTGAATGGCACGTCTTCACCAGCGAATACTTTGCGCCAGTAGCCGGGCTTGTGGATCTTGACGGGGCTTAGATCGTCAGCGATCGGGACAGCGCCAACTTCAAGAGCTTCGTAAACTCTGAAGCTATCGGGTGACTGTATGCCGCTGGGACAGGGCACGGCTTTGGCCGCTAGCATACCTGAGACATAGTCTTTCTTTGATAAACCCTGAGTGAAACCCTTACTCTCAATCAGGCCACCTTTCAGGTCTTCACGCCCGGCCATTTTTTTGAGTATATCGACAGCCGTAGTGCGGCGTTCGTGGTTTACTTGACCGGCAAAGAACCAGTCAAGCTGCTTGCCCTCATAGACCCACTCTTTGTCTTCGGTAAGGTCTCTGAAGTGTGGGGCATAGCCAGAACCGATATAGAAGTCTGCCTTATCTTTGAGTGTTGGCTGCATGAGCCATAGCTTCATTCTCTGGTGCTTGATCTTCGTCAGGTCAAACAGTCGCTCTTCGTCACCGACCAGTATCAAGACACACCAACCTAAGCTGCTAATTTGTTGATTGACCATTTCCTCAAAGCCAACGTTCTGTCGAGCTGGCACAACGACCACAGCACCATCATTAGGCATTTTGAGTTCATCAGCAGCCCACTCTTTGAACTCGTAGCCCTGAGCCGGTTTCCACGTTTTGCCGGTGAGCATGTCTTCGATGAGCGCCATGTCCCAGTTATTAAAACCCTGAACCTCGCCAGAGAAGTCAAGTAGCATGTACGGTATTTTCATAATGGCAAAAACTCCACATGTGTTTCATGGTCAATAGCGAGTAGGTTGCTTGAGTAGCCAAGGTCTCTGATGTAGTTGATTAGGTCTTGAGCCTGCTGATGGTAGCGATCGTCCATGAACGCCGGGTGAATAGAGATGTAAATAACAGGCTTGAGCCGTTTAATGGTCTCGGTAGCGCCTTTGATGATCTCGAACTCAGAGCCCTCTGTGTCCATAGTGATCAGATCGAGCTTATTGAGAACAGTGTCGTCAATCCTTGCGGTCGGCAAGTCCCACCGCTCATTGAGGTGTTGAAAGCCGGGCTCGTCAATCAGTTCGCCCTCTGAGCACTCAGGCCATTTTCTAGTTAGCATAACAGGTTCATTCTTGGTCTCATTGCCAAAAAAGCCGACAAAACAGTTCGGTGTCTGCAGGCTGTTGGCCTCGAAGATCGTGCGAATAGTCGGCCACATCTTCTCGACTGGCTCAGCTATGAAAACTCTGCCAGTGTCGCCGACTGCTTTTGCCAGTAATGCGGTTATGTCGCCCATCTCTGCACCGATGTCGAGTATGTTGTCGCCCTCTTTGATGCGGCTCATCATGGCAGTTATACGCTCAATCTCCCAGTTAGGGTTGCGAGCCCAAAAGTCCTGCCGGTAGGCCGGTAGAATTAGATCGGTAACTTTCATAGTCCAAGCTCCTTGAAAATGGTTTGCCATCGGTGGGTGTAGGTGTAGTTATTCTTGACTTGGGTAAAGCCACGCTGCCTCATCACATTACGATAGAGGTCGTTTTTGAGATAAAAGTCAATCTTCTTTTTGAGGTCATCAAAATCACCGAACTTGAACGTCGCCAGCTCTTCGCCCGTAAACTCAGTCTCAAGCCCTTTGATCTGTGGCATAAGCAGAAAACCGCCCCGGCCAATCGTCTCGTAGACACGGTCTGACCAGTAGTCGGGGTAGTCGAAGTTAAGAACTAGGCTGTCGCCGACAACGACCTTGGTGTTGGCATACAGTTGGTTTAGCTCTCGGCCACGAACGATGCGCTCACCATCGCCGCCAAAGTGCCTGAAACGACCGCCATAGGTCTGATGCAGCCAGTCAATTAGTTGCGGTCGCCATGTCCACTCAGGGTGATAGCCTTTTGAGCCGACAAAGATCACGTCATTCAGCGGCTCTTGATTAGCCTCAAGCACATAGCACTCGTCATCAAAAACCCCGGCTCGTAAGTAGTGTCCCTTGACTTCGGTATTGTCATTGAACCAGTCGGCCATCAGCCGGTCGACAGTAAAGAAGTGGCCGATATGTTTATAAAATGGATCACTCTCAAGATCTTTCTGACGCTCTAGCCCAAACCATAGATCAAGGTGGTAGGTCATCGTGGGTATGCCGTTATTCTTTAGGTTATCAAGCACGTCAACCATGCTCAGCTCGCCCGGCGTTTGCCAGCCATGAGTATGAACCCAAACGAACAGATCGGAACTTAGCGCCCAGTCGAGCACAACTGCTGCCGGGCACTCAGCCTCTTGCAATCGAACAACCTGATGCCCCATAGCTTCGAGCGTTTTACAGTGATGCGTCTCTGTTGAAAAGTCAACCTGAAAGTTCCCTAAAAATGCTATCTTCATGCCGATATAACCTCAACCAAACAGCTCAGATATGTTTGAATAATGCCTTGTCGCTTCGGTAACTTGATCTTTTTGAGACGGTAAATATCTTGGCTATCAATTCTTGGCGCTCTTGGTTTTCTATAGGCCGGGTCATCGGGTGTTAGTAAGAACTTTGGCTCATCATTTTTTGTCGTCATGTTTTCCCCTGATGTTATAGCTTGTTATATATCATTATAAGCACAGTTGCTTTACAATGCAAGTACAAAAAGAGGGCTGCTGACGACAAGCAACCCTCACGGTCATTTTACATCATCAAGCTTACGGCTACCTTTCATCTCGTTGCAGGGCGCACATGCTGGCCGCAAGTTGCCTTGCTCGAAGCGCTTGCTCTGATCTCTAGTCCTAGCCACAACATGATCAAGCGTCAAGGTATTGTCGGTTAAAAACTTCGGGCAGTTCGGGTGTATTTGTAGGTAGCAGATCCAGTAGCCCTGATGGTTTGGTGGGTTCTTTCTGATCCAAGTAGCTCTTGTTACGAGCCACTGCTTTGTCTGCTTACCGATCGGGTTGATTGTTGTCTTGCGGTTTGGGTTTCGATAACACTGGTACGGCCAGTGCTTCGGGTGTGGGTCGCCACACCACCGGCATTTTTTGCCGGGCGTTCTTTGTAACATTGAGCCCCCTATAAATAGTTGAGATATTTTCCGTTGTTGTATGTAGACCAAGCGCCCCACCCTTGAGTGAGATACTTATGATAGTAAGCGTAGGCAATGTTCTGAGCTGGGTCAAGAATATCTATGCCATGCAGTTGCATGAGCCCGTAGTCGTCAACACCGTCATAGTTTGGCAGGCTTACTGCCGTGCTAATGCAGGTACTCTCGGCCTGCATAATAGCCATCGCAACGCTGACATTCCAGTTGTACTTTTCAAACTCTTGCCGGTACTGCCTACAGCCCCCGTCAACGGTGTAGCTGATCGGCGATGCAGGTGCGACCGGCGGCGGCGCTGGCGTCTGCCTAGAGACAATATGCTCTGTTTTCACATGAAAAACATGCTTGGCGGCGGCTGGCCGGTGAGAGAGCGGTACTGCCAAGATCAGGCTGAGGCCTGCCAAGGCGACTACTACGATATGCTTCATAGATTACCCACCCATTTTACCATGACCTACTTGCCGTGCTCGGCTAGCGTTTTCTTTACCTGAGCCCTGATGTTTTCTGGTATCTGGCCGCTTCCGATAACTCTGGCAGCAGTCGACACGAGGGCTGGCAGTGTTGCAGATAGTGCCCCGTCGTTTATCATGACGTCCATTTTCATGTAGTGCAGGGTAACGGCGGCGCTGTAGGCCTCAAGCTCGTCATAGCCAAGCCCCATCAGTATTTGAGTAACAGCAGCTTGAACGATGTTCAGGGCATTTTCGTGTCTTGCAACAGTGTCAAGCCCGATTGCTACCAGCAGCGCAAACTTGAGCTGCTGGTCTATGTACTCTTCTGTTATTTCGTACTTCATTTCAGTAGCTCGGGGTTTTCGTAAATGTTGCCGATGACTTCAAGCTCTCTTGGTGCACCAAACTGCCAGTCGAACTTACCTAGTTTTGGTGATTTGCTGTAGTTTATATTAAAGCGGACATTAACCCAACAGACAAAACCTATTTCATCTTCTGGGCTTTTAACAATATCACCCTCATAAATCTCTGTGCCGTTTTTGTCTTTGAGGCCAGTGAATTGCATAATTTCTATGCTCTCTAAATTACTACTGCCAGAGTGTCCATCTTCTGTTTCTAGTAGACACATGCCCATTCCCATCATTGATACGTTAGCCATCTTCTTGACAGTCTTTGACCACGCCCGAAACTTAATTGACCTCATAAGTATCGCCTGTTCCTCTCCATTTCATTTTCAATTAGTGATCGCCACTCTTCGTTGTCGGCCGGTGGCAGCTCGTAGCCAGCTTCGGCAGAAGCCAACATGAACTTGTCGATCGAGCGAGCCATCTCGTCCTTGTTAAGATCGGCGCTCGACTTGGTAAATGTGCGGCCTTTTTTCTTGTAGTAGTAGAGGTCTTTATTCACCTGCTTATAGATGATTTTGGCCTCTTCTAGTGTATACCCAAAGTGCAAACCAAAGTCACCAAGCAGCAGGTGCAGGTAGCTGTTCTGGTTTAGGGTGCGGCCGGGGTGTTTTTCAATGATCGACACCCGGCGGCCTTTCTTTGCCAGATAGTTGATGCGGCCTCTGGCCGACTTCAGCTCGATCGGATCAGCTAGATTGTAGTTCATCGAGCCCTAAGCTCCTATGAAGTTGTCGCCAGTTCAAGTCAGTAAGCTGTTTGACGTTGGTGTGGTGCACCTCTTTCAGCGTCTTGATGCGGTCAATGGTAGCCATCGCATCAAGCTTTTCGTTCACGGCAGCCTTGACCTCTTCGATTGGCTTATTAAGAACCTCGGCCTGAGCCTCAGCTTCGTTTGCCTCTTTTTGCTGAGTATCGACGATCTGCATTTCACGCATATCTTCTTTGCCGTAAACGTCCCAAGCCACCCCGAACAGACTTGCACACTTCTTGATTGCATCGCTAACGGCGCTCTTGAAGTCGTTGCCATAGTCGACAGTGTCTTTGGTATTTTTCCTGTACTTGATGGTTGCCCGACCATACTGAGTTTTGCTCAGAACCTTGCCGTTGGCGGCGTGAATTGTGAGCTTGCCTCGTATGATGATCTGGTCGTGAGCCTCTTTCTCTTCGAGAACGTCGAAGTCCCACTGGTAGCCAGTGATGAGATTGAGCATACCGATAACATAGTGGGTCTCTACGAAGTCAGCGCTGCCACCGCCGGGTATGACACGGTTCTTGATGAACTTTGGCGGCGTCTTCTGCATGAGCAGGTTTAACTGCTTAGAGCTGAATGGTAGCTCACCGACCATTTCGAGAAACTGTTTCTGGTTGATGGTCACTAGATCGTAGACTTTGTTTGCCATTATCTTACCTCTATATATGGTTTAGTGGTTATGCTGTCAGCTTCGTTGCGGATCAGCTTCAATGTGTTTGGTGCTAGCTCGCCTCGTTCTATCATCTCCTGAATTAGGGCGTTGGCGGCAGTGGTGTCGACCTTTAGACAAACGTCAACCTGATCTTCGTCGAGGTACTTGCGTAGGCTCTCGACCCGGTATTTGAGCTGGGTGCGCTGCACCCGGCGCAACTGCTTACCATCTGCAAAGTCGTACCGCTCGTCTTGCCCTAGGAAAGTGTCTAGGTAGTGCCGTAAGCTGTCCTGAGCCTTGCCGATGACATAAGCCGAGGCCTTGAGCTCGATCAGCAGGTTTTTGGCCTGCTCTGCACTCCGAACTTCGACCTCAGTGATTTCGCCTGTTAGATGATTTGTGAGCTTGATAGTAAGGGTCTCTTCACCCTCTTCGATATTTGGCATTTGTGCCCCTTTCTATACCTCGTGAGCTTTGACAAAATGTACCATCACAATTAGCACCCCGGTTGCTAGTGCGTAAACACCGGCGGCGATTGCGACGTAGTTGTGTGAGTGACTAAGCAGAGCCCAGCCAACAAAGCCACGAAACGTGGCCTCGATCAGCCACATGAGTGACTTGATCACGTCCTTTTTGACGTTAGTTTGGTTTTTTGTAGTTGACATATCGTCCTTTCTTTAGTTGACCTTATCAGTCT
>ERZ869925.1258-NODE-1258-length-12143-cov-4.456072_pt1 | contig 12143 bp, 6 predicted proteins | sample MGYA00579311_ERZ869925 | MGnify/ENA primary metagenome ERZ869925 (study PRJEB32216, sample SAMN09231817) | wastewater metagenome | place: USA: Maryland | collected 2016-07-30 | study: EMG produced TPA metagenomics assembly of the PRJNA472060 data set (Reclaimed...
GCATTATTTTGTCTTGTATTAATCATACTATAAAGGAAAATTCCTGAATGTTGTATTTTACCATCTTCATAGTGCAATCTTGCACCTACAGTACCTGCTGTGGATTTATTTTTTAAATATGTATATACAACTTGTGAAACTGCATCATTAATTAAAACAATGTCATTATTACAGAATAAAAGTAGTTCACTGTCATTACAATAATTTTTAACAACATCATTATTAATTTTTGCAAAGTGATAATAATCGTATTCTACAATAGTAGTATTTGAATACTTTTTTACAATTGATTTTAATTCTTTTAAATTTTCTTTTGAAGATCCAGTATCAGCAATAATAATATTATAATTTTCGTATTTTACTTTATCTTTAATTGAAAATAGGAGATTTTTAATTAACTGGTTATTATCTTTATGAGGAATAATAATACTTACTTTTGGATTAGTTTTGAAGTTAAACTGCTTTTGATCCAAATTAAACATCTTTGGTTGAATTTCATATGGTAGCAATAATTCTCCAGTTGAAGGGTTTATTAAATGTTTTGTTAAAAACAAGTTCTTATTTTCTTCCCATTGAGAAGAAGTTTGACCAATTGATAAATGAGTTAATTCAATTGAAAAGGATACTCCAATTTTTACACCTTTTAAATGATTTGAAATACAAAAATCAATATCATAAAAGTGAAAACCAGGAATTGTTTCATCAAATCTTTCTTTAATTTTATTTTTATCAATAGCAAAGAATAATCCATCTACCAAACATACTTCTGCAATTTCATTAGGAAAAATAGCAGAATATTTGCTTTCATAAGTTTTTCCTTGATTTTTATGTTTAACACGACCAACTAATTTTGATCTATCTTCCCACCAAGTACCGCTTTGTGGTAAAAGTGTGCTTCCAGCAACTCCAATAATTCCATATTCAGGATTTTGTTGAAAATCATTTAAAATCTTTTTACCCCAATTTTTAGTATTAAAAATAAGATCATCATGACAAAAAACAACATGATCATATTTTGCCTGATCTAATCCTTCATTATATACTTTAGTTAAAGATTTTTCATTATTGTTTTCAACAATAATTAACTGATAATCTTTAATACCAATAGTATTTTTAATTTGATCAATAAACTCTTTTACAATTTTTCTTGTAGATATTACTATACTTAACATAATTTATAATTTTTATTCTTTTTTTAAAGATAGAAAATAAAATTTACAATGTCAAATAAAAAAAAAATAAAAAAAAATTTTCATTTACCTATTGACTTTTCAAATCAAAATTTTTACAATTATTAATAAGAAGTAATAGAATATTATGATATTACTTCTTATAGTTTAATTTATTAAAGATCTATATAATATATTTTTAATAAATTATTATTAATTTAGATCTAAATAGATCTTATTATTTAATAATATTAATTTTTATATATTTATTTTTAATATAGATCTTATTATAATTTAATTATTATATATTATATAATAATATTGGGGATTTTATGTCAAAATAAATCATATGGAAGAAAAAACTATAATTAACAATGCTCAGAACTATCAAATTGATAGTATGAAAGAACTACATATACCTTATGATATAGTTCAATTACCTTCTAAAGGTAAACTTTACCCTAACAAAATGGATAGTTTGGAAGTATATTATCTTACAGCAGAAGACGAAGATATTATGACTTCACCAGGACTTTTACAATCAGGAAAAGTAATTGATATCCTTCTTCAACGTAAAATTAAAACTCCTGGAATTAATATTGGTGATCTATTAATTGGAGATCGTAATGCAATTATTCTACATTTGCGCAGAAGTGCTTATGGTGATGAATTTCAAATGATGTTAAATGATCCTTCAACTAATCAAGAATTCGAGGCAACTATTGATCTTTCTCAATTGCAATTAAATGAACTTTTGGTAGAACCAGATGATAAAGGTGAATTTAGTTTTCAACTTCCAAAATCTAATAAGAATATTAAATTTAGATTGTTAACTCATAAAGATGAAAACGATATTTCATTGGAAAACGAACAATTAAAGAAAATTAGGCCGCAAGAAGGTGATAAACTTTCAACTTTAAGACTTCAAAAGATGATTAAAGAGATTGATGGGGAGCGTAGTCCATTGATTATTTCAAGAGAAATTAAACAAATGTCAATTTTAGATGCACAGGCACTTCGTACCTATATTGCAGCAGTTGAACCAGATGTAAACACTAGGGTGCAAGTGGAGGCTCCCTCAAAAACCTTTCTCACTGCAAATGTGTCAGTCATCACAATTACCCTCAGTCTTCTTGCTCCCTACCTTGGACTATAAGGTAAGATTATTTGAAGAAATAAGATTTCTGGTAAAAATTGATGGATTTTCTGCTGAATGGTTAATGAAACAGCCAGTTTATGTTAGAAGGTTTTTATTACAAAAAGGAATAACCCAAAGGGAAAAAGAAATTGAACAAATTAAAAGAAACCAAGAACAATAATTCTTGGTTTTTTCATTTTAACCTATTTATTAAAAAAACATTAAATGAAAAGTATATTCGGTGGTAGAATTTCATATATTGACTTAAAATCAAAAAAATTTATGGATGCTCTTGTAGAAAGTTTTGCAAAGGGTAGAAAAAAAGGTGAATATATTATTTTAAAAGATTTAAATGGTAAACAGATTGAATACCCTAAATATAATGAAACTACAAAAAATAACATCAATACCTATATGATTACATCACCTAATGATTTAAAAACAGCATTAGGTGTTTACTTTAATAGACTACCATCAATTAGTGATGCTGAAAAAAGATTGGTAATGTCCTCTATTAGTAAATTGTTTAAAACTAAAGAAACTGAATTAAATGAAAGTATAAGTCAAAATTTTATTAATAGTTTAAATAGTATTTTATCAAAAGTGGGTTTAAATGCTACAGTTATTGGTGGTGCAATATCAAATCAGGCAACTAATGCTCAGCCTACAGGAACAACAGAAGATTTTCTTGCTGAATTAGATAGAGACTTACCATATGTTTATATTTCACCTAATGTAATTAAAAGTGTTGGGAAAGTTAATTTAACACAATATCCATCTATTTTTGATGATTTAAAAACTGAAAGAAGTGCTATTTTTAGAAAAAATATTGATAATAGATATATTTTTAAAGTAAAAAGTGCTTGGCAAGATAAAGGAAAAATTGATTTAATTATAAAACCTATATTTGTTAGATATAATAAGCAAGGTTTAACTTTGGGCACTAGTCCAAGAATTAAAGTTAGTGGAAATAATTCTATAATTAAAGGTATTGATAGATTTAATCAAGAATTTGCAATTTTAGATATAAAACTAGAGTTCTCAGACGCAAATGAATTTAAAAGTGTATGGAGAAGTAGTGATATTAATAAAACTATTCAACCAATAGAATCAGAATTTTTAAAGGCTTCTTTAAAAAGTTTGTTTTCAACAAATCAAACATCTGCAGAAGCATCATTATGGGTTAAGTCATGGTTTAAAGATCCTACTCTTAAATCTTTATATAGTTTAGATAAAACTATACAACAATTAACTAAAAAAATTGATAAACGTATTGATAGTTTTGGTACTTCTATTGGTTCAGCAATAGATAATCTTTTAACAAACAGGAGTGATACTAGAAAAAAATTGAGTTTGAAATTTAATTCAACAACAGATTTAGAAAATTTTTTAAATGTAAAAAGTGGTGGGGAATTTATTTTTAAAAATAAAGATGATAATAATAAAACAAAATCTGGTCTTTACATTGATTCAAGACAAAAAAGTCCATTTATTATTATTGATTCTACTATGATTAAAAAAGAAGGTATTTATATTGTATTTTATATTGAAGGGGATATGATTTCATTACCAGAAATAGGTGTTAGTGATAAACAAATTGATCATTTACTTTATAATGGTAATAAAGTTGGATTTACTGATAGTAAAAATAATCCTGTAAATATTCAATTTAACCGAGTATTTGAAATTATTAAATAATGGCAGCAGAAGAAGAGTTTTCGAAACGAATACAGAATTTAAGAGAGTTAGCAAAAGAAGAGGCTAAATTAGGTGAAAAAGTTAATGAAAATTTAGGTGAACTACTTAGTGGTTATACTAAATTAGTTAAACTTAAAAAAGATCAATATAATGCTGAAATCTTATTACAAAATACTCAACAAAAATATAAAGAACTTTTAAAAGAGGTTGTAAGAATTAATGCTTCAGGTACTGAAGAAGAAAAGAAAAAACTGCCAGTTTTAGATGAGCAATTAGGTCTTTTATCAGCACAAGCAGCAGAATTAGAAAAATCAATTCAAAAAGCAAAACTTTTTGGTAGTTCATTAAAAAATGCTACAGATTTCTCTAAAGCCTTAACAGGATCAATTTCTAATGGTATTGGTGGTGCATTAAAAGGTCTTGCATCAATTAGCGGAATTCCTACATCGCTTTCTGAATTACAACGTGCAATAAGTAGTTCATTATCAAATATGAACAACTTAGACAAAAGTATTAGAACTTTAGTTGTTAATTTTGGTGGTGGTACTTATGCTAATGAAACTTTTAGAAAATCTTTACAAAGTGGTGCAAGTGATGCAGTATTTTTAGGTGCAGCATTAGAAGATTTAATAAATGTTCAAGCAGCACTTGGTGATAAATTAGGAAGAAATTTACTTTTAGGATCAAATCAATTTGCAGAAGTTAGTGCAATTGCAAGAGGCACATCTTTAGGTTTTGAACAATCTGCCGAACTTCTAGAAAAATATCAAAGTTTTGGTATTGGTATTACAAATACTTATGAAAGACTAGATAAATTTACACAAAATTTACAAAAAACAGGTTTAAGCACTGGTAAAGTTTTACAAACATTATCTACAAACTTAAAAACTGCTCAAGCATATAATTTTAGAGAAGGAATACAAGGATTACAAAAAATGGTAATCGAAGCACAAAGATTAAAATTTGATGTTTCTGATACATTTAGATTTGCTGAAAAATTATTTACCCCTGAAGGTGCAATTGAAACTGCTGCAGAACTGCAAGTTCTTGGTGGTGCTTTTTCTAGATTGGCAGATCCATTCCAATTATTATTTAAAGCAAGAAATGATTTGGCTGGCTTGCAAAATGATGTTATTCAAGCAACTGCTGGTATTGCTATTAAAGTTGGTAATGAATTTAAAATTCCTGCACTTGAACTACAAAGATTAAGACTTATTGCTGAAAAAACTGGCTTAAACTTTAATAACTTAACTGAAAGTGCATTACAATTTGCTCAGCGCGACTATATTGGTGCACAACTTCCTTCTGCAATAAGATATAATAAAGAATTATCAAACTTTGTTAAAGATGTTGGACAATTAAATGATGGTGTTGCACAAATTAATGTTAATGGTGTAATGACCAATGTTAATAAATTAACAAAAGAACAAGTTATTGGTTTGCAAGGTCAGGCAAAATCATTAAAAGAAATTGCAGCAAATAGTCAAGTATTCCAAGATAGATTAAAGCAAGTCGGTCAAACAATTCAATTGGCATTTTTACCACTTGTTGCAAAATTTAATGACTTTTTTAATAAACCACAAGTTATTGAAAATTTAAAACGTGTTGCTGTTGGAATTTCTGATTTTATTCAAAAAACCACAAAACCTATTTTTGATATTTTGGAAGATCCTCAATTCTTTAAAGGTGATAGTTTGGCTGAAAATGTTAGAACATTTGTTTCCACAACAATAAAAGCAGGATTTGATATAATCAAGCCGCTTATGGCTGAAGCAATGCCATTTATTATGGAAGGAATAAAAGAACTTGTTGTTCAATCTTTTGATTTTTTACAAGGTATTCTTGTTATGAAAGTTAAATCAATGGTAAATGGTATGATTAAAGCAATTGGTGTTGTTGCAAAACAAGCAGTCGGAGCGTTAAAATTTTTACCATTTATCGGTGATCTAATATCAATAGGATCTGCAATAAAACGTTTTAGTGAAGGTGATAATATCGGTGGTGCTATAGATCTTGCTAGTGGTGTTTTAGGTGGTGCTGCTAATCTACTTACAGGTGGTTTTGGTGGTACTATTGGAAAAATTGCAGCAAAATCACTAGCACCTGCTGCTACTGCTGGTTTAAAAGCAACATCCTTTGGTTTAGATGTTGGTAATGCTGGTAGAGATCTTGGAGCATGGGGTGATAAAAGACAAGCACAAGATTTAACTTATTTTCCAGGTCAAAAACCTCTTTTAACAATTCCTGGTGCCGGAGCATATGAACTTTCAGCAAATGATGCAATATATGCAAGAGATACAAAAACAAAATCCGCAACAGGAACATTAAGTAATAATATTAATGTTGTTTTTTCTGGTACGATAAGATTGGATGCTGGTGGGGTTAGCAAAGATATGAAAATGGAATTATTAGAAGGATTATCAAGAGACATTTCATTCCAAAGAGATTTAATTAGAAGTCTAACAGCAAATGGTCAATTAACCTATTCAAATTTAAGTTAATCAAAAATTTTTTATTAGGGATATAAGCGACCAAATTATTTTTAATTTTTTTAATCATTATTGATTTTTCAAACTTTAACTATTTATTATAAAGATATGAATGAAAACCAAATTCATATTTTAAAAACTAATAGATGAAAACCAAATCTATTAAAAAAATTAATTAAAAAGTAAATTAAGGGTTAAATTTACTTAAAAATAATAAACATCGTTAGGGATTAACGATTACAGACGTGGAGATCAAATAAGACCATTACTATTTGAATGTAGTCAGTGGCATAATCTATGAAGCGTCTAAAGTTTTAGGATTTGTTATCCTAAAAGCCAGTATAATATTATGCTGGTAGTTCACTTTCTATTTATATTAAAATACGTTAATGAAACCAAAAGATTTAGGACCAATTTCACAAGAAGAAAGAAGAAAGTTATTAGCAAAGAATATTATAAACGATCAAACTTTGTATGATTTACATGCTAGTAATATAGGTCAGCAAAATTTTGTTAGAGAATTACCATTAGTTGATACAAGTATTGATAAGTATATCTATAATGGAAATCAATCTCTTGATCAATTAAGAAATAGTATTTTATCTAAAAATATTATAAAAACTGGTGATTATTCTAAATTTTTTAACGTTAATGAAATTGGTAAATCAAATCTTAAAGAAACATCTTCTGTTAGAGAGAGTGGTTCTATTAGAAATGTTGGAAATCAGACTGTAGATGAATATAGAGAACAATTAGTATCAAAAAATATTTATTCACAAACTCAAGATCAGTTTGTTGAAAATTCTGTTGATACATCACGTTCATTATCAGAACTTATTAAAAAACCAAATATTAAAGGTATTGTTTATGCAAATACTTCTGGAAAGTTGTTAAGAGAAAATCCTTCTGTTGGTAATAGCAAAATTCAGAATGAATTTTTTAACCTTCTAAACTCCTCTGTAATAAGAACAGAAACAAGAATGATAAACAATGACCTTGCTAACAGAAAGTTGGCTTACGATCAAAATTTGGCTGGTTATTCGTTAAGGAAAAGTTCAATCGATACAACTTTAATTGGTCAGTTTGCAAATTTATTTACAAATAGTGGTTCTGATCAAACAACAGGGATTTCTATTAATCCATTTAATAGATTAACAAAAGAAGAGTTATATAATCAAGCATTAGATAATAATTTTTCTAATATTCTTAATCCTATGGGTGAAGGAATATTACAATTTGTTGCTGGTACAAATATTTCTGGTAGAGGTCTTTCTACAAGACCAGTACCTAAAATTCCTAATAGTGAAGTATTATTTAGATTTACATCACAACAGCAACAAAATTATTTAAATTCTAATATTGGATATAATAAATATAGGCCAGTTTTAGGTCTTGGTGGTGCACTAGCAAATGAATTAGGTGCAAATAGTGCATTAAGACAAACTTATATTAATTTACCAGGATTATTTAACCCAGGTAGTACATTAGGTGTTTTAGAAGGTCTTATTAGTAAAACAAAAATAAGAACTTATGAAAATAGTGGACCTTACGTATTTCCACAAGATCAAGGCGTTACGAAAACCATTGATACAAAAGATTTAATCTGGGGTGCAAATAATAATGGTTATAATTTTGATATTGATAGCATTTTAGAAAAAACCAATAAACTTTTAGATCAAGGCAGTTCTTTTGCTGGTGGAATGATTAGTGAAGTTAATAAAAGATTTGAATTACCTAGTGCTGGCGGATTTTTAGCAAAAGGATCTAATTTACAAACTGATACTTCTAGTAGTAATGAAAGTTATTTTAGGGGTCATACAAAAACAGACAATTATGATAAGATTGACAAATTAATTGGAAATAGTGGTCTATTATTAAATAGAAATAAGGAAAGGGTAAATACCGTACTTTCACCAAAAGGATTTGCTATTGTTCATCCTAGTATAGATGGTATGCATAGAGTACAAAGAGACCGTGATATTAATTTAAAAAGATACATGCTATCAATCGAAAACTTAGCATGGAAAGATGAAGATAAGTTATTTATAAATTGCGATTTAGAAAAAGGACCTAATGGTGGTAGAATTATGTGGTTTCCACCATATGATTTACAATTTTCAGAAACATCAAATGCTACATGGACACCAAATGAATTTTTAGGTAGACCAGAGCCAATTTATACATACGCTAATACAAGAAGAAGTGGTACATTATCATTTAAAATTATTGTAGACCATTCGACTATAATTAACAAATTATCTAATAATAATGTTTCCCAAAAAGATCTTTTGAATTTTATTGCAGGACAAGATAGTAATCAAGTAAGACAAATTTTTGCAAAATTATCAAAGGGTATAACTAAAATTGATATTGATGCTCTTAAATGTGAAGAACCTGATAAACAAGAAAATACTATACCCGTTGTAGATAATGTGGTTGTTAATAAGCCTTTAGAAGAAAAATTAAATAGTGAAGTTTTTACATTATATTATGAAAATGATATACCAAAAGCAGATTCTGTAGTAGGACCTTATAATAATTATATTGGAAGTTTTCTAAAAAATAAAAGTGCGTATAAAAATAATTCACAAACAGATTCTACAAATGCAAAATTTAATGATACATCCAAAGATGAAGTAGAAATATATTTTACAAAAGTACAATCAAACTTTAATACTTTTCAGGCTTTTGTAAATCAGATTAAACAAAAATATGTTAATAAAAGGTTAAATATTGAAGTTGAAATAACCTCTAGTGCAAGTCCTTTAAATAATCAACAATATAATAATGCTTTAAGTGCTAGAAGATCTAAATCTGTTGAAGAATATCTAAAAGCGCAATTTCCTGGTAGTAATATTATTACTAAAATTAAAGTATCTAATTTAGGAGAAATATCTACAAATGCACCATTTTCTATCGATGGTGTTAGTTTATCATTCGGAAGTCTAACTCAAGATCAAAGACGTCAAATTAACTCAACAGGGCCAATATATGATTATTGGTCAGTTTATTCAAAGTATGCATTTTATACAAGAAATAGTCAAGTTAAAATTACAAAAATAGAACTTTTACCAGAAACGGAACAACCTATTCAAGGTGATGTTGTAGATAGTACAATCGCAACTTCTAATTTGTTAGATGTATTCTATCAAAATGCGGCAAGAATTAAAACTCCTTATATTACAGAAGGTGAATACTTTAGATATTTAGAAGAAGCAGGATCAAGTTCTAGTTTTAACTTTTTTGATAAATTTTCAGAAAAAATTAAATTTTTTCATCCAGCATTTCATTCGACAACCCCAGAAGGTATGAATGCAAGATTAACATTCTTGCAACAATCAGTTCGTCCTGGAAGTACAATTAAAAAAGATGATTCACCTACAGGTTCTGTTGTAAATGCAATTTTTGGTAGACCGCCTGTATGTGTGTTAAGAATTGGTGATTTTATTAATACAAAAATGGTGATTAATTCACTTTCTATTTCTTATGAACCATTTAAGTTTGATATGAATAGAGATGGAATTGGTATTCAGCCTATGATTGCAACTATATCGCTTGGTATTGATCTTATTGGCGGTCAACATCTTGATGGACCTATTAATAAATTGCAAAATGCTCTTAGTTTTGAATTCTATGCAAATACACATTTATATGATCCTAGATCATTTAGACCAGAAACTGATATTGAAACTCAACCAACACCTAGTAATATAAATAATACAAGTAATTCTAACATAAATACTGATACTTCTGGAATAAGTACAACATTTAATAGGGAAAATGAAGTTTTAGGACAATTAAATAATACTATTAAAAGAAGTCAACAAAAAACTAATAAACAAGAAAACATTTTTGATTTAATAGATAGAGCAAGAAATTCACAAGTGTCGCCATTTAGAGAACCACTAAGACCAGATCAGGCTAGTCAAATAAATCCTGAACTTGAACAAACTTTAAATCTTGCAAATGAACTTTCAAGAATTCAGTTTCCTTAATTAATATATTTATTAATAAAAGCAGTATGAGTTATTATAATCGCTATAGTCTATTACAAACAAATGGAAATTTTATTGTTCCTCCAAAAATAATTTTAGATAAAAAATCTACAGATAAAACTGCTTTATATATTGTTGGACAATCACGTCTTGATTTAATTTCACAAATCTATTATAATTCTCCTGACTATGGTTGGTTAATTCTACTAGCAAATCCAGAACTTCCACCTTTGGAAGAATTTTTTGAAGAAGATGTTATTTTAAGAATTCCATCCCCTTTAAATACAACATTACAAGAATATAGAGATAAAGTAAAAGCATTTAATAATGGCGGCTAAAATTGAAGTAAGAAACAAAAGTATAATTATCAGACCTGTTAATGCTCCTATTATACAAGAAGATTTGGTCACGTTTTCTAATTTAATTATAAGACCGCAGGTTAGATCTACAATTTTACAAACAAATAATACTTTACAGAGTTCTTCTTTTTCTTCTACAAAGGTAGTTAATTTTCTAAAACCTAGACAAGATCAAAGATTTTTTACTAGTGATTGGACTGATGATAACGGAAAAGAAGAAAACTTTGGTATTGATAGTATTGATTTAACTTTTGATGCAAACTATATCCCTCGAGTTAATATTAATTTTAAAGATGTTAGAGGTAAAGCATTATTTGATAATCTTGATATGCAAAATAGTCCATTTGTAAATTTCTTATCTTTACCATATCCACTTTTTGAACTTGAATTAAAAGGATATTATGGTAAAGCGACTTCTATATTACTTTCACTTTTAAAATTTAATACAAAGTTTAATAGTACAAATGGTAATTTTGAATCTGTTGGAAATTTTGTTGGATTAAATTTTGGTTTTTTATCAGATATTCCTGTTTATTTTGGACTTTCAGCACCATATATGGTTATTGATGGTAATATTAACGGAACAAAAATTCTACAAGAAATTTATGATGAACAATTTGCAAACTCTCCACAAGATAAAAGTCAGTTCTTAAATCAAAAAGGTGGTGGAAATTATTATACATTTTTGGATTTAGTTAGAATATCAAAAAACTTAAATGTTCTTTTAACGCAAACTATTAAAACTGATGTTAAAGATCAAATTAAACAGATTGTACAAACAATTACTGACTTAACACAAGTAAATAAAGAAATTTCTTTAGCAAATAGTACTGAACAAATTACTACAATAATTGAAGAAAGAAAGTTAGAAAGTTTAGATGAGGATAGAGTAAAATTAGAAACAATATTAAGTGGAATTGTTCTTAATTTAGATAATAGAGACAGAATTAATGTTGCTTTAAGTTCTTTAATTGGTGATTATGAAAAGCAAAGAGATTTAATAAAAGATGATCTATTTGAACAAATTAATAATGTTATTATAGAGAGTATTGGTTTAAATTTTACAATTGAAAATGTTTTTAGGATTATTATTAATAGTTTTGAAGTATTTTTCAGAATGCTTAATAGAATTTCAGATGAAAGTGCTAAAAATATTAAAAATAGATCTAATAGAAATATAGTACAAAATACTGCAACACAGACATTTGAGAGTTTTCTTAATTTTGAAAAAAAGTTTCCTTGGCCAAAGTGGGTTAATGCGACACAAAATGGTCCTGAATTAGCATTTCCAGATC